>Ga0255753_1004334_pt1 | contig 14159 bp, 18 predicted proteins | sample 041ome_10_FD_179953 | JGI IMG/M metagenome (GOLD analysis project Ga0255753, IMG submission 179953) | Coastal salt marsh microbial communities from the Groves Creek Marsh, Skidaway Island, Georgia - 041412US metaG (version 2) | ecosystem: Environmental > Aquatic > Marine > Intertidal zone > Salt...
GACAAGACAGTTCTTTTGCAGGAAATAAAACAAGACAAAATAATTCAGATTCTAATGGCAAGGGTGATTTTTACTACGCACCCCCTAGTGGCTATCTAGCACTCTGTACTCAAAACCTAGCAACTGTATCCCCCCCTACGATTGATGATGGGAGTCAGTATTTTAATACTGTTTTATATACAGGTAATGGTACTGACAATCACGCAATAACAGGTGTTGGATTTCAACCTGATTGGTTTTGGGTTAAAGAAAGGTCAAGTACTTCAGAACATAGAATATTTGATTCAAGTAGAGGTGCGTCTAGAAGAATAGAACCTAACAATACTAATGCAGAAACATTAGATACATCAAATATGAAATCATTTGATTCTGATGGTTTTACTCTTGGAACAAGTGGTTCTACTAATGAAAATGGTCAAACCTATGTTGCTTGGAATTTATTAGCAAACGCAGGAAGTACATCATCTAACACAGACGGAAGTATCACCTCAACAGTTCAAGCGAATACTACTGCAGGATTTTCCATAATCACCTATACAGGCATTGGAGTAAATGGTGCAACAGTAGGACATGGGTTAGGAAAAGTTCCAGATATAGTATTAACTAAAAACAGAAGTAATGCTGGTTATAATTGGTTAATGTATCATTCAGCCAATACTTCAGCACCAGAAACTGATGCATTGTTATTAAATTCTAATAGTGGAACTTTAGATAGTGAATTTTGGTGGAATGACACTGCTCCAACATCATCAGTATTTTCTCTTTCTTTAAATGGTGGAAATAATGATAATGGAAATACCTATGTTGCGTATTGTTTTAATAGCGTAGAAGGATATAGCAAGTTCGGTAAGTATACAGGGAATGGAAGCACAGACGGAACATTCGTCTATACAGGGTTTAGACCTGCTTGGGTATTACTAAAAGCAACCTCTGGTACTGAAAGTTGGGAACTAATGGATAATAAAAGACTTGGGTATAATGGAGGTACAGGAGAATTGAGAGCCGACCTTTCTAATGCAGAAACTACTACCAATCAAGTAGATTTTTTATCTAATGGTTTTAAACCAAGAACCACTGCAGGTCAATGGAACTCTAATGGAACAATATACATCTACATGGCATTTGCAGAAAACCCCTTTGTTTCATCAGGTGCAGTACCTGTAACAGCAAGATAAAAATATATTAAGGAGAGAAAATAAATTATGGCATTATCAACAATACCTTTTAGTGGACTAGGTGCAGATGCATCTAATCAAGGGGTAAACTTCCGTAACCTCCTCATCAATGGTGATATGTCTATTGCACAGAGGGCTACTTCTGTTTCTAGTATTACAAGTGGTGGATATAAAACATTAGATAGATTTAATATAGATATTAATAGTGCAGGAACTTGGACTATGTCGCAATCAACAACAGTACCAAGTGGTCAAGGTTTTGCTACTTCTTTAAAAATGGATTGCACAACTGCTGATGCTTCTTTATCAGCCAGTGATTATTTAATTGTTAGAACATTATTAGAAGGTCAAAACTTACAACAATTAAAATTTGGTACATCCAGTGCCGAAAGTTTAACTTTGTCTTTTTGGGTTAGAAGCAATAAAACAGGAACCTATGCAGTTTGGTTTTATGCAGATGTAGGAAATAAATCATTTTCAAAAACCTATACAATAGATAGTGCTGATACTTGGGAAAAGAAAACAATAACTATTAATGGTGATACTGCTTCTAGTTTTAGTAATAATAACAGTATCGGTTTAAGAATTAATTGGTATTTAGCAGCGGGTACAACATACACATCAGGAACTTTACCTACTGATTGGCAAACAGACTCCAATGGTGATAGAGCAGTCGGTCAAGTAAACCTAGCCGACAGTACATCTAACGAATGGTACATCACAGGAGTACAACTAGAAGTCGGTACATCTGCTAGTGACTTTGAGTTCATACCTCATGATGTTCAATTACAAAGATGTTATAGATACTATGAAAAAATTGGAACTAATGGAGAAGTATATAAACCTATTGGGGTTGGAGTTAAAGTTAATACAGACCACACATATACAAATATTTTCTTTAGAACAATAAAAAGAACAAATAATCCAACCTTTTCTTTTAGTAATTTAGTATCAACTGATAGGCAATCTACAGATGCAGATTGCACAGATATTGATGCAGCTTATACAGATAGTCATGGAGTTCATGTAAGATTTTCACATTCAGCTTATGGTGCAGCTAGAGATGCAGCTTTAATAACAGGTGACCCAAGTACCACACCTTCATACTTCATAGCAGATGCGGAGTTATAAATGATACAAACAGTTAAAAAACAATACGAAGATAATTATGACGGAACAAAAAAGTTTAGTAATCTTTACAAAGTAACTTACGAAAATGGTGAGGTTTTATATGTTTTTCATTCAGAAGAAAACCGCCACTACCAAGAAATACTAGAATGGGTAGCGGAAGGAAACACAATTACAGATAATGGGGGTGGTGAGTAATGGCATACATAGGCAAAAGTCCAACACAAGGTAGATTCATCCTCTTGGATGATATCTCAGGTAGCTTTAATGGTTCATTAACATCCTTCACCTTACAATCAGGTGCAGTCAATGTTTTACCTGAGAATGAACAGAATTGTATTATTAGTATTTCAGGGGTTGTTCAGTATCCGAATGACGCATACACCATCAGCGGTAGCACAATAACATTCACATCCGCTCCATTATCCAGTGATACATTTAGTGGTGTGGTTTTAGGGAATGTCTATGATATTGGTACACCCAGTGATGCATCCGTTACAGCCTCCTCTTTAGGTTCAACATATTATTCCGTCAACAATCAGACCTTTACAGACATTACAGTAACATCAAATAAAAACGCTATAGTCGCAGGACCGATTACAGTATCAGGCACATTGACTATTGCATCAGGGAGTACATTCGTAATCGCATGAGTACATTAGAAGTAAATACAATTAACCCTCAATCTGGAACAACTATTACGATTGGTGGTAGTGGAGATACAGTAACACTAGGCAGTGGTGCAACACAGAGTGGATTTGGTGGAGTTAATACTCCTAGTTTTTTTGCTACAGCTTCTTCACAAACAACAATAGGTAATTCTACTTGGACACAAATAACTTTAAACTCTGTTTCCTATGACACAGATAGTGCTTTTTCTAGTAATACATTCACTGTTCCAACAGGCAAAGGTGGTAAATATTTATTCACTTGGCAAATAGTTTTTGAAAATATGAATGACCACGATTGGACTGAATCTACATTATATATAAATGGCTCTATAAATAACTATTCATATAGAAGCCAACAAACATCTTTTCCTACAAATGGTTTTCCAGGACATAGCTTTGGTTCTGTAATTCTTACTTTATCTGCTGGCGATACAGTTAAACTTTATGGTTCACATGATTTAGGAACTAATACCACAACAACTAATTCAAAAACATTTCTTTCAGGATTTAAATTAATAGGAGCATAGATGAGCATATTAAAAGTTAATACAATACAGGATAAGGGTGGCAATACTATTATCTCTAGTGATGGTGCTGGTAATTTAACACAATCATTTGCGGCTAATACTCCAGCATTTAGAGCAAGGTTATCTAGTAATCAATCAGTAAGTGGCTCAACATGGACTGTTCTTTCTTTAGCTACAGAAGATTTTGATATTGGTAGTTATTTTGATACTTCTACTTATAGATGGACACCTCCATCAGGTAGATATGTTATAAATGGTCAAGTTAGATTATCTACAGGTATGTCTTATATGTATGTTGCAATTTACAAAAATGGAACAACAGAACAAGTAATGGCTCAAATTGATGCATCGAATGCTGGTATTCAAAATATTAGTGGAATCATAGAACCAAACGGAACTGATTATTATGATTTAAGATGTTATCTAGCGAGTAGTGGAACTATAGCTGCTGGATATGGTTTTACATTTATGGGTGGATACAAAATTATAGGAGCATAAAATGAGTAGCATAATAAAAGTAAATACATTTCAAGACGCAAACGGAAATGCTCTATTCTCATCTGATGGTAGTGGTAATGTAACAACAAGTGCAAGTGGATTACAGAATACTCCAGCTTTTTATGGTCAATTAGCATCAAGCCAAGTTGTTTCAAGAAACACTCAAACTAAATTGACTGGTATGACAGCACAAGAAATAGATACAGATAGTGCTTTTGACGGAACTACTTTTACAGTTCCTAGTGGTAAAGCTGGTAAATATTTTATTTATACAGGAGTATTTGCAAACTTTAGTGACTGTGGAAACGATGGTGAAACAATACAATTAAATATATTTAAAAATTCAAGTTCTTTTAAAGAAGGAAAATACTCATCAGCAGCAAATAATCAGTTGATATTTTTCCCTGTTTATCTTGGAATAACAATGGATTTGTCTGTAGGAGATACGATAGAAGCGTATGTTCTTTTAGCAGATGCTTCTGCAAATACAGGAATGAAAGCACAAGAAGGTCAAACATTTCTTGGTGGATATAAATTAATAGGAGCATAACATGGCAATAACTCGGATTATAACACCTTCCATTACTGATGATGCAGTGGATAACACAAAGCTAGACTTAGCTTCTAACTATGCCTTCACTGGTACTGTGAGTGGTGCGAGTGATTATGTAAAAATTACAGAAACAGTTTTAACATCTGATGCAACATATGTTAGTTTTACATCAAGTGGTTCCCCTAATATATTCAGTTCTGATTATAAAAAACTTCATTTTTATTTTAGTAATTGGAAAGGTAGTGGTACTACAACAGATAATGCAAATTTAAAATTTAATGTTTCTACTGATGTTGGTGCAAATTATAATATAGCTAAAACATCTTGTTTTACTCAAGCATATCATAATGCTTCAGGTGCTGGAGGTGCTATTGGATATGAAACAGGCTATGATTCTGCTGGTTCAACAGGAGATATAAATCTTATAGCAATATTAGGAGCAAATACAGATAAAAGTAATGGTTTGATGCTTACACTAGAGCAACCACATTCAACAAGTTCTTGGAAATCATATAGTTGTTTTACGTCAGTTATAACTGGAGGAGCAGTTTCCAATACTTATAATTACAGCACTATAACAACAGGTAATATTCAAACAACCTCTGCTATTTCAGGAATTAGATTTACAATAGTAAGTAATGCTGGAAGTCCTGAAACAGGAGTAAAAGCTGGAGCCATACTATCAGTGTATGGAGTTAAATAATGATTAAATATGTAAATGGAATAGAAATAAATTTAACAGATGCAGAAATTGCAGAAATAAATTCAACTTATACAGCAGAATATTCTTATAATTTTAATATGCAAATTTTAAGAGCAAAAAGAAATCAACTACTAGCAGAAACAGATTGGGTAGTTTTACCTGACAGTCCTATTGCAGATAAGACTGCTTGGGAAACTTATAGAACTCAACTGAGAGATATAACCAATGGATTAACTACTGTTGAACAAGTCGAAGCAGTCGTATTCCCAACAAAACCTAATTAAAGGAGAAAACAAATGGCACAACTAAGTACAAAAATAAAAGAGTATCTAAAGGCTAACTCAGTAAACGAGGTGGACTTTACTACTGATGTTCTTTTACAAGATGATGGTCAAGGTGCATACATTAAAGAGTGGAATATCTCAGGTGTATCTAAGCCGTCTGATAGCGACTTATCTGCTGTTGAATCTGCTGCTAATACTGCTGAAGCTAATGCTCAAGTAGTGGCTACTAGAACATCTCTTTATGGCTCAATCGGTGAACAGATTGAGTACATAACAGAGAATGGTTTAGATGCATGGCAAACTAAAGTAGCACAGATTAAAGCTGATAATCCAAAATCATAAATGAAATATTTAGTATTAGTTTTTATACTATTAAGTGGATTAGCTTATGGTGAAACTAATACCGTATCCAGTACAGTTACTGGAACAACAACAGTAGACAAAACACCAAGCACAGCTTCAGCACCTAGTGTCATTGTGAATAATCAAGACGTATGTACAACAGGTGCAAGTGCCGCAGTTCAAACACAGATACTCGGTATTGCAGGTGCAACAGTGAATACTGATGAAAACTGTGAACGACTAAAATTATCAAGAAGTCTATATGGTATGGGTATGAAAGTGGCCGCAGTATCCGTACTCTGTCAAGACCCTCGAGTATTTAATGCGATGGAAATGGCAGGAACACCTTGTCCTTACTTTGGAACAATAGGGGAAGTGGCTCAAGCAGGATGGGATAGTCATCCTCACCACAAACCTCATGCAATCATAGAGAAAGAGAAAATTGATAAGAAAAATAAAATTACTAGTGGCATCACTTTGGGTTCTTTGTTGCTACTCATTTTACTCTAACGCATACGAACAACAATATTACGTAGGTGATACTGGACCTAATAGTGGAACAGTTACGAGTGTTGTATTAAACTCAGTACTATCCGATACCTCTGTGGAAATGGTAGGTGACTTTGAAGAAACAACCTACACATATGTTTATACAGAAACAGTAGTAGAAGATGTACAGACAACACAACAAGTAACAACTACGACTTATGAAACTGTAGAACAAACTACGGGTGATATAATTAATAACACTAATCTAACTGATGGCAGTGTTACTTGTACAACCCAAGGTACAGGAGTTTATTATGACCCTAATGGATGTGGAAGTCATGTTAGAATTTGGGATGACGGACATATCTCTAATGATGGTGGATTTCAGTTTCAAACAGATTTAGATAACTATTTAACACAAGATGAAATCAATTATGGTTTTGATGTTACAGCTTCTAATGATGTGTATACCAGTTCTAATACAACTAACTGGTCTATTACTTTAAAAGTTATTGACCCTACAACAGGAAATGATACGCAAACATCCTATAGTTGGTTATTAAATCAAGGATGGAACAATAATCTTAGTGTTACCTTAGAAGTACCTGAAAATAATTATAGTTCGAATAGCATATTATACTCAACATTTTATGGTACAGATGTTAATGGTATTAACTGGACTATTACTCCAACAAACTTTTATACGAGTATAGACTACTTTGAACTAGCTCAAGTGATTAGTACGATTGAACAGATTATTACTAATCAGATTGAAACATCTCTAACGACTACAGAGTATGAAACTGATTCTGTTTATATACCACCTGTTATGGTAGATGTGTATGAACCAGTTATAGAAACCGTAGCAGATTTTACAATAGAAGTTTCTACAGAATTTGATTCCTTTGAAATGAATTTTGAAGTTACTGAATCTGACAGTGGCGATATGCAAATTGAAATCTCTAGTATGGATGAAAGTGGGGATATGGAAATAGAAGTCATTGAAGTAGAAATGGAAGAGACTTCACCTGAACCTCAACAAGAACAAGAAGCAGAGGAAGAGCAAGAAGAAAGCGAAGAATCTTCTGATGATACTAAAAAAGAATCTACTTCTAAGTCTACAAAAGAAAAAGTAGCAGAAGTAATAATGGCAAAAGTAATGGAGACTGCAGATACTGTTGCTATCAATAACACAAAATTAGCAGTCATGGCATCTTTAGCAGATACCGAAGGATTTAATGAGTATCAAACTAAAGCATTACAAGATGCTGAGTTATACATAAGTGAAATTATGTATGGTAATGAACAACTTGTAGACCCTTATGCCCAACCTTATAGCATGGCACAAGACTACATTATGGAACAAATGGTAAATCAACAATATGGCAGAAATTGAATTTGCAGGATTAAAGTTTAAAGGTGGGAAAATGGTGGGTATTATTATTGCCCTATCTACACTTGTCGGTGGACTTTATGGTGCATTTGAAGTCTATAAAGATTACCAAGATATGAAAGCAAAGATACAAGAATATACTGCACCTGACCTTACATATATAGAACAAGAAATAGCAGTATTAAAAACAGAGATTGATAGTGTGTTAGATGAAGTAACAATTGTGGCTGACGTTGCTAAGGAATTAAAGAATGACCTAAAAGCTGATGTTAGACGTATTGAAACAATTGTAGAAGACGTAGAACAAAGAGTAAAAGAGGATTCAAGAGAACAGGATAAAGAGTTAAAGGAACTAAAAAAAGAACTTGAACTGATTATCCAGAAAGCCCTGAATAACCCCTTAAATGCCCTTAATTAATCTAAAGGAGAAACGTATGTCATTAAAAAAACTAGAAGAAGAAGTTTCTAAACTTCGCAAAGATAACAAAGTATTGAGAGCAGAGAATAAAGAATTAGAAACACATAATAAATTTCTACTGGATAGATTAGAAACATGGGCAGAAAGAAATTTTCAAGAAAGACAAAAGTGGATGAACATGACCGTAGATGAAGTCATTGCAATTAACAAAAATAAACCTGACTATGCTAAGGAAAAAGAATTAGCAAAAGCATGGGATGAACAAAGTGAACGTGTATCTAAAATGAAGGTGGCAAACGGATGAACTTAGACCTGAAAACAGTATTACCTTATTTAGTATTATTGGTAACGATTGGTATGACTTGGGGTATGTTTTCAGAAAGACTCGATGCAGTCGAATCTAAAGTCGATGCAGTCACCCAAATGCAACAGGATATAGCAGTAATAAAAGAAAAGATTATGTGGATGGAAGCATACTTAATTAAAGGGAGTAATTAATGGCATTAAAAGAATTTACGGAATTACCAAATGATTTACAGCAAAAGTTTGGAAGTGCAGAAGAGTATAGAAAAGCTATGGAACAAATCAATCCTGTGCCTATGCCTTCTTCAGACCAAATGGATGCTAATAATGGTTTAACTCCACAAACAACTTTAACTGACCCTTCTCAATATGTACAGGCCCAAGTCGGTGCAGCAGTTACTCAACCTACATTACCTCAAGGTACATCCGTATTACCTAATCTCGCATTACAACAAGTTACTCCTGAGACATTACAAACAACTCCTGGATTAGAAGGTCAAGTACAGGCCGTTACTCCCACAACTACTGTAGCCCCAACAATTCCTACAACAGAAGCCCCAAGTGCTACACAAATTCAACAAGCCCAAGTAACTACTGCCCCTCAATATCAAGCAGTCACCACTGGTGCTGTACCTCAAATGGTAGCAGAGACAGGTGTTGTAACTCAACCTATGGTGGCGGCTCAAGAAGACTTAACAGCCTTACCACCGGAAGCAACCGTTCAAGGTCAACTCGCTAATATTTCCAAAGCCATAGAACAATCTGTATCTGAAGGTAAACCTTTACCTGCTTTTGCTCAAGGTGCAAAAAGATTAGTCGATGCCGCCATGCAACAGCGAGGTTTAAGTGCATCGAGTATTGCCGCTGAGGCTTTAGCAACAGGTGTCTTACAATCATCTATTCCAATTGCTCAACAAGATGCACAATTTTATCAACAAGCAGTATTTCAAAACTTAAACAATAGACAACAAGCTGCCGTTTTAAATGCTCAACAGTATTTCCAAATGGATATGGCCAACTTATCCAATAGACAACAAGCAAGTTTAACAAACATACAATTAAGACAACAGTCTATGTTATCTAACCAAGCAGCAGAAAATGCTTCACTACAATTCAATGCACAGAGTCAAGCACAAACAGACCAATTCTTTTCGAGTTTACAAACACAAATTGCTACTAACAATGCGACAAGACAAGATGCAATGAAGCAGTATACTTTAGCTGAAGCTAATAAAATTGCCGCTCAAAATGTACAAAATGAAATTGGTGTATCAGAAGCCAATGCTCAAAGAGAAGCTACTATCAATCAGTTTAATGCTCAACTAGAAGACCAAAGACAAAGATTCAATGTAGAGAATCAGAGATTAATTGACCAATCCAACGTAACATGGAGACGTAGTATTAATACATCAAACACTGCCTCTATTAATGCGGCGAATCAAACAGATGCACAAAATCTTTTAAACATATCTAACTTCGGTTTATCTGCACTATGGCAACAATGGAGAGATGAGGCCTCTTGGATTAATACAGCATCAGAAAATTCAAAAGACAGGGCCCATAATATTGCGATGGCCGCTCTAGAAAGAGAAGCAGAATTAGAATTATTAGACGAAGAATCTAAAGGACAATTAAATACTATTATCGGAGCAATAGGTTTAGAAATATTTAGTAAGGCAATATCATAAGGAGTAAACATGGCTTTAGGAATCGGTGAAATATTAGGAATAGGGGCGAGTATATTAGGTCGCTCATCAGCTAGTGCAAAATCAGGAATGACTGCCGCAGAGGCAAAGCTAGCCTATGATTTTGAAGAATATAAAATGCCTGTAGGAAAACCTGAACAAGCTGTTCCTGTTAAATTTGGGCAATCTTCAGCCCAGTATTCAGAGTTTTTACAAGCGTGGGATAATTTTTTAAATAACGATTATGCCGAAATGGCTAAAAGGATAATAGGATAATGGCATTAGAAAGACAACAAAATCCCTTTGACGCACCTATTCCTGGGCAATCTTTAACAGATACACCCAAGAACTATGTGTGGGAAAATCCTCCAAGATTTACCAACAAAGAAGATGCGGCAAATTTTATATGGCAAAGACTTCAACGAAAACCTACATTAACAAAAATTATTTTAATGTTAGAAACAGGTATGTCTGTAGAAAGTATTACACGAGTAATCGTATTTTCTGGATTCGTAGAAGGTGAGTTTAATGTAGACTTAGCTATTATCATTACACCTGTAGTACAAAAAATGGTACTAGCTATCGGTAAAGCCGCAGGTATAGAGAAGATTAAATTAAGTAAACCAAAAGCAAAAGAGACAAAACAACTCTTAAAGAATTTATATAAAACAAGAAACTTTGCTAGAGATATAAACGATATGGAAAAAAATAAAAAGAAACAAGAGGAAGAATCAGAAGAAGAACCAAAAGGTTTAATGGCAAAGAAGGGAGATGAATAATGGGATTGCTTAGTTCAAAAACATTAAGGCAATTAGCTATAGGTGCAGGAACACAATTAGCGTATCGTATGGATGAAGCTAGAAAAAGTGGTGAACAAGGTTTAGAAGATTTAAAAGTAGCTAGAAAAGAAGTAGATGAGGAAGTAGCTAATATTAAAAAGAATTATGATTCTGCTTTAACTGTTGGTGCATCTGTTGGCGGTGGAACATTTGCTAATTTCTTGTTTGGAACAAATGATATTGAATATATCGCAGCTCTTGGACAAATGGCTCCTGATAATAGAAACGATGCTATTTCTGAATTAAAGAAAAATTTTGAATCTTTACCTAAAGAAGAAAGAGATAAGTTTGAAGACTATACAAAAGTATCTAAACAAAAGTTTTCTTCAGATATTAATTCTTCTAAGATTAAAAATGGATTACAGGTTACAAACAATATGGGTACAAACACTACAAACTTTTTATCTAAGTTAATGTTTGAAGCACCTAAAGATATAAAAGAAAAACAAGAAGCTGTTGTATCAGGATTCCAAGAACCTGAAATACAACCTCCTACTCCCGTAACAGGTGGCTATGAAGCTATTAGACCATCAACATCAGCTATCACTATTGACCAAGGAGATATACTATCATATTTAAAAAATACAATTGACACCTTAGGTTTTAGTGATAAAGAAGCAAGAGCAAACTTTGAAGCTGACTACAATACTTTAGTGACAGGAGACCCTGCATCTAAAGCTAGGGTAGTACAGAAGTATTACTATCCAGTTTATCAAACTAAAGTGCCAATATCACCTACCTCATCCGCAGTAACGGGCCAACCCGATGTAGCGGAAGATTGGCAAGATTATTTTAAACCGAATTACACAGACACTAATACTTAGGAGATACAATGCCTAATATAAGGATGCCCGATGGTATAGTCGTTAAATTTCCTGACGATATGCCAAAGGAAGAAATACAAAAATTAATAGAGGATAAGTATAAAACTCTACAAAAAGAAGACAATCAAGATAAAGAACTTGATGATGAATCTATTGGTATTGGTGAATCAATAACTGATAAATCTACTACACTTGGTTCTCGAGTGTATAACATGTATAGGTATGGCATCGAATCAGGATGGAACGCCTATGAATCTACAGCACAACAAGCCTTTGCAAATATCCCCGGATTATTTTTAACAGCAGAAGAACAAAAACAAGCTAGACTAAAAGATGCACCCAAAGAAGAGGGTGGCAGATTTAAAGCTATGCTTTCATCATGGTATGACTTCCATAAAGACCAACAAGAAAAAGACGAAGCACAAATGGTGGAAGCTAAAAAGAAAGCAGGTACAGGGTTTACACAATCTGTTATTCAAGGATTAGCACAAACACCAGGAACAATTGCTCTATACGCACCCGCAGTAGTAACAGGCGGTCCTGTTGGTGGATTTGCAGGTATGAATATGTTATTAGAATCTGAAAAGAAAGAAGGCGAAACAGGTTTTGAATATGCAAAAAGAGTAGGACTTGCAGGTGTAGAAGGTGGGCTAAGTGGTAAACTATTACAAGGCTTAAATATGTTTGGCATACCTACAAGATTAACAGGTATGGCTTTAATGGGTGCTTCAGGACCTGCAGAAAATGCAGAAGAAAGAATTGCCAATGCTACAACATTTGCTGTTCTAGGTTTAGTAGGACCTAAATTAACAGCACAAAGTAAAATAGATACTGTTGTTGAAAACTTTGGTAATAAAACAAAAGAATTTTTAACAACACAAAAGAATATAAGAGAAGCAGAAAAAGCTATAAGCAATACTGAGAAATCTCTAGCGGCAATTATTGACCAATATAATTTATACGAAAAGAAAGTTGGGGATTTAAGTGTACAACAAAACAGTATCACTGCAAAAAAAGAAAGAGCAAAAAGTGAAGAAAAGAAAAACGAATATGATACACAAATAAAAAATATTAGTACAGAAATAAACTCTTTAAATTCTCAAAAAGGAAAATTAAAAGATGATATGGAAAGTATTAGTGCTGTCATAAGAGACCACGGACTATTCTCTACAAAGTTTATGAGAGACTTTGATATGGTTGCATCACTAACACCAACAGAAGCTAAGTTAGTATTAGTTGGTGGTAAAGAAATTACAAGAAATAGAAAGAAGAAAAATGCTGAAGGTAAATATGAAATAGTAGAAGAAAATATAACTATCCCTGTAGCTAATACAAAAAAGATGACACCTATAAAGGCAGATACTTTATGGGAAACTGCTATGAATCTCTTTACAAAAGGTGGAAGAAGACAGGCATTACCTGCAAAGTTTTTAGGTGATTATCCTGTAGCAAAATATGGAGTGGATTTAGTAAGTAAGTATGTTATGGAAGTCAATTACATGACTCAATTATTTTTAGAAAATCCTAAAGCGTTTCAAACATCTAAGATAGAAAAGGTATCAGGATTTAATCCAATGCGTTATTCAAGTCTTACACCATCCGAAGGTGGTGCGTTAGTTCGTTGGAAAAGATTATCAACAAATGAACAACTAAAAGTAGTTGAAACAATGAAGACTTTAAATGATGAGTATACTCTATATAGAAAATTAAACAAAGAAGAAAGACTAAAAGATGATAGGTTTGATAATAAAACAGGTGAAGCTACACCAGGATATGTAGGTACATTTGGCTTATCACAAGAAGGTATTGTAGCCATGAAAGATATTCAAAAATCTTTTGATGGAATACAAAAAATATATAATGATTTTGCTATTAACTATGGTGGAAAGAATGTTTCTAAAATAAATAAAAGACCAAACTATTTCCCACAAATATACTTAGGTGACTATAAAGTATTTGTAAACACTAGTAAAGGGGATTTGGTTGGCGTATATGGTGCAGATAATATAAAACAAGCTAACAGAATTAAAGACGACTTAATGAAAGATAATCCTGAATTAACTATTAATGTCCGTAGTAAAACTGTAAGCGAAGTTAAAGACTATTCTGCAGAAATGTTTCAAGACATTATGCAACTGGCTAATAGAAATAAAACAAATCAAAAAACAATTGATGCTATTGATAAATTAGTTACTAATATCTACAGAGAAAAAGGATTCAATATCCGTAAGATGACTAGAAAAGGAAAGGTTGTTGAGGGGTATTTAGGAACGTATGGAAGTTCTAGAAAACGATTACAAGATTTTGAAAAAGCAATCACTATGTAT
>Ga0255753_1004347_pt1 | contig 14139 bp, 16 predicted proteins | sample 041ome_10_FD_179953 | JGI IMG/M metagenome (GOLD analysis project Ga0255753, IMG submission 179953) | Coastal salt marsh microbial communities from the Groves Creek Marsh, Skidaway Island, Georgia - 041412US metaG (version 2) | ecosystem: Environmental > Aquatic > Marine > Intertidal zone > Salt...
AAGGGCTTGCTGACGGATTCTAATATAATAGATTGTTTTGATACCGTTCTTCCATGCATAAATCTGTGCTCTGTTTATGTCACGTGTAGTGGCAGTATCCTTAAAGAATAGTGTTAGAGACAGGCCCTGGTCTACGTGCTGTGTTGCAGCAGCATAGACATCAATGATCTTCTCTGGCCCAATCTCATAAGCATCTGTAAAGTATTCCCTATTCTCGTTAGTTAGATATGGTGCTGGGTAGTAAACACGACCCAGCTTTCCTTCCTTACGAATCTCAACCTGAGAAGCAATAGGGTGAATAGAGCTTGTACTATTATTAATATAACTAATTGATCCAGTAGGTGGAACAGCTTGTAGGTTTTGATTGTACAAACCATACTTCATTACGGACTTCTTTAGCTTCTCCCAATCTGCTGCATTAGGAATATCAATATTAGCATCCTTGAATAGCTTAGCTACCTTCTTGGTTGCTGGCTTCCAGTCACAGCATGTGTACTTCTCAAAGAACTCACCAGATGCATACTTTGAATTCTCAAAGTTATCAAATGGGCTACCAGTTTTCTTAGCCATCTCATTAGAAGCCTTGAGAGCATGGAACAAGATAGTGTAGAAATAAATATTAGTAAAGTCTACAGACTCTTCATCTCCATAATGCATCTTCTCTTTACCAAAGTAACCATGGAGGTTCATCTGACCAAGGCCAATAGCACGTGACTTCTTGTTGCCCTCAGCGATAGACATTACGGACTCAATGTAGCTAAGATCAGCAACAGATGTCAAAGCCTTGATAGCAACTTCAACACTCTTTCCAAAGTCTGGAGACTCCATCATCTTAGCAATATTCAATGAGCCAAGGTTACAACTAATATCTTTACCGATCTCATCATAAGACAAGTCTGCATTATATGTTGTTGGTGTGTTTACCTGAAGAATCTCAGAACAAAGGTTAGACATGTTAATTCTACCCTCTACTGGGTTAGCATTGTTTACAGTGTCTTCATAGACAACGTAAGGATAGCCAGACTCAAACTGAAGCTCAGCAATAGTTTGAAACAGGTCACGAGCGTTAATCTTCTTCTTACTAATGTCAGCATTGTCTACCATCTCCTGATACTTATCTGTAATAGAAATATCAGACATTGGCACTCCGTATACCCTCTCGATGTCATAAGGCGAGAATAGATACATGTCCTCGTTTGCCTTAGCAAGCTCTAGCGTGATGTCTGGAACAACAACACCAAGACTTAGTGTTTTGATGCGAACCTTTTCATCTGCGTTCTCACGCTTAGTGTCAAGGAACTGCAAGATATCTGGGTGGTGTGCATTTAGGTAAACAGCACCAGCACCTTGACGAGCACCAAGCTGGTTAGCGTATGAGAAGCTGTCTTCTAGCAACTTCATTACGGGCAGCACACCAGAGGACTGGTTCTCAATCTTCTTGATTGGTGCACCAGCTTCACGCAGGTTGGTTAGGTTAAGTGCTACACCACCTCCACGTTTTGACAACTGCAGCGAAGAATTGATGCCTCGTGAGATAGACTCCATATTATCTTCGATACGAAGCAGGAAGCATGAAACGAATTCACCCCTCTGCTTCTTGCCAGAATTCAAGAAGGTTGGTGTAGCAGGTTGGAATCGCCCAGTAATAATCTCTTCTACGAGATCCTGAGCAAGCTTCTTATCTCCACGTGCAAGCATGAGTGCGTTCATGCAGACACGGTCTTCAAACCTTTCTAGGTAACGTGTACCGTCAAAGGTTTTCAAAGCATAAGATGTGTAAAACTTATATGCCCCAAGGAACGTTGGAAAGCGGAACTTGTGACCATATGCTTGTTTAAATAAAGACTTAATAAAATCAAAATCGTATTGATCAAGCACAGCCTTGTCATAGTATTCATTCTCAACAAGGTAATCAATCTTTTCTTCCAAGCTGTGGAAGAACACAGTGTTTTGATTAACGTGGTCTAAGAAATAGTATTTAGCTGCCTCTTTATCCTTATCAAATTGAATCTTGCCGTCCTCACTGTAGAGGTTCAACATTGCGTTTAGCTCATGATAGCTATAGTTCGTACTCATAAAGCAGCCTTAACCTTCCTATAATTTTTTCTACATCTTCTGCTGTGCCAAGCAACTCCACCTTGGCAATTAGTGGAACACCAGTCTTTTCACAGATCATCTCTGCTGCCTTACAATAGTGCTCACCAAAATTAGTATTACCAGTTCCAATCACACCACGTAGGTATGCCCTGTTAGATTTAATATTTAAAAACTCTCTAACAGATTTTGGTATGGCATGACCCTCACTGCCCCCACCGTAAGTTGGAACAATTAGAATATACTCCTCTTCAATAAGAAAAGGATTATCCTTATCCCATTTGATGGGCAGCCTATTAGCATTATTATCAAGCTTCTCAACGAATCTTTTTGTGTTTTCAGATACGTTTGAAAAGTAAACAATACTAATAGGTAAAATCAATTGTACTCTCTCTTTATAAAAGCCATGTTACAAGAATGTTAAATCATTCCCATATTATCCAGATATTCTCTAACATCTTCTGGCATAGGTTTATATTGTATCACGTTAGGTGGCAAAGGTTCAAATTCATCCCTCTTTGGCCTATCCCTAAACGTGTGAATCTCAACCTCTTGATTAATGTTACGTGGTGTATGAGAAATAGCACCAAAGACAGCACCGCAAACAGCGTCAGCCAAGTCCTTAGACTTTTTACGAGGGTGGTCAACCCTATTACCCCTGACAATCTTAAGCTCTGTCAATTCTTCAAAAAGCAAATCAATAGCTGGCATAACTAGTCTGTCTTCATAAATAAGCATAGCCATATCTTCATAGTGCTTCTTAGCTACTGATACTGTCTCTGTTTTGATACCCACAGCCTTAAGCTCATTCTGAATATCAAAGGATTGCCAGCGGTCAAAACTAACACGCCCAAGATTGAAGCCTATACGTCTCAGGTTCTGAATCCATTTCTTTACTTCAGAAAGATCGACTGGGCCTTCCACTTTTGGCTCCCACCAAGCTACAGCATCGACCACAACTATTGGTGCTACCTGCTCATAGTCTTTTATTACCTGAATGTTTACCCACTTCTCTACATGTGCAATAGCAACAGCACACTTGTCATGCTGCTGAGCAAGGTCAGCATGAACAAAGTAAGTCTTCTCTGGATCAGGCTCAAACGTTGAATCAAATCGCCTAAACGAATCCAAAGGATTACGTAAAGACATCGCAGACTGCACCTTATCTCTTTGTTTAAAGAAAGCATCAGATGAGAATGTGGGCACACACAAGAAACGCATCATAGCATCGCCCATGTCAGTGTAGAAAGCTAGCTTAAAGTCATCGATCTTGCGAGTAGGATTCACTTCCCACGTTGGTCGTTTAAGTGCAAACACTCCAGGATATTTATATGAAACAATGTTATCTTCGTCCCACGTAATATCTAGGCTGTTTCCCTCTTGATCTTCTGGCAAATCAGGATTCATAACAAACCTGTAAGATCTCTGAATAACCTCTTTATCTAAGATTGCATCTTCATACTTCGTAGAAATAAAGTCACCTGGATAGCGAGGGAAGGACAGTAGTGCCACCTTACCCAAATCAGGGAAACGAGAATCTACAGTTCCACGGAAGGCTTTGTAGATGTTATCAGCAGTCTTACCCTGCTCATTACCAGTTCCAACCTCATTAGCAAAACCAGAGATCTCGTCTAGCACTGCAACTAAAAGGTTTAGACCCTCATGCGACTCACGCTCAGAGTGACCAGAGTAAACAGTAATAGACTTATCAAACTCAATAGAATCCATTTTTGCATAGTACTTACCAGCAAACCATGGGGACTTCTCAATTTTAGTTTTAAAACCTTTGAAGAACACGTTCTTAGCCTGTTGTGCGTTGATAGCAATGTTAATAATATCAATAGCATCTCCAGCTGGCTTACCAAAATACCGTGCTGGATCTTTAAGGCACAATAGCTTATACACAATGTATGCTACAGCAACAGTAGATACAAAGTCTTTACCACTACCCTTGCCGAGCTGGAGGATAACCTCATTCTTAGTATATTTTTTGTAAAACTTTGAACCCTCGTCATTGCCCATCAGCATTTGCAGATCTTCCAATCGATAGATCTGGCTCATTGCTAGAACAATGTCATATTGGATATCAGACAATGGTGGCTGACCAAGGTAGTCCTCGCCCTCTACAAACGTCTTGACATCGACAGGGTTTTCATCAAATGGGTTATCCTGTAATACCTCTAAAAATTCATCAAACATTTTGTACAATCGTTACTGTCTCGTTTAAACCTTTTGATGCTTCTGATAGCTTATGCATAATCTTATCACGAACCTCTGGATGTTCAGCAGCAATGTCTTTAAGAATATTCATAAGAATCTCCTGTCTACGCTCAACCTCCATCATCTCTTCAGCAAGCTCTTTGTTCTCAAGCAAGCCAGCTTTTTGTAGCATCTCAATACGCTTAGATTCAATATCCATAACTAGCTTAATGCCAGCAGTTTTAGCACTAAGATTAGCAGTAGTTGTAGCCTCATCAATAACATCATATGTGTGAGTAATTAGTCTACTGTAATGTTCATCTGCTGCAGCTAGAGCTTCTTTAGCCCTGGCACGAATTGCAGAGTTATCAGAAGCCATAGTCTGCCACTCTTTGATAAGAGTCACAACCCTAGTTCTTGGAATTGCAAGCTCTTTAGAGATCTTGGTTGGATCACTACCCTTAAGATATTCGCCAACTACTCTATTTACTTCATCAAGATGTTGTACTACTTGTTCCTCGCTTGGCACGACGTTTGCCCCTTCTCTTTGGAATTCGCTTAACCCTATCTAGCCTAAATGATCTTAGCACACCAGTACGCATCTTGTGGACTTCAAAGCAATCAATCCACTGAGCACCAGTCTCTTTATTAGTAACTAGGCAATCAAATTTAAATCTTTGCCCCCACTCACCATCAATCTTAATTATGTCTCCCTTTTCAATAATGAAATTACCTACAGTGATTTCAGGGAAACGAAAAAACTTGCTTGGTGGTGGTGGGACAGACTTACGCTTACGCAATGTTACTCCTTAGCGTGTGGTTTAGTTTCATTTAATGAATTACTCGATACTCTATTATACATACTTTCGAAGTGGAAGTCAACAAGGTTGTCAACACCAGTATACGAGAGAGCACTGCTAAGACCAGCTTTAAAGTCTTCTAATACGTTTTTAACTGGTCCAATATATGGGATAGTCGTTGCAATGCCTTCTACGCCCGACACAGAGCCTCTACCCTCTTCCTGAGCCTCTCTGGATGCCATTCCACGGAATACTTTGCGACCGTCCACAATCTCTCCAGGAGACTCATCAGTACCAGCTAGCAATCTTCCAACCATTACTGCTTTAGCACCAGCTGCTAGAGCCTTAGCTGCATCACCAGAGTTACGAATGCCACCATCAGCAATAACAGCTGGATCAAGTTTGTAGTCTATCTTTTCTAGAATAGACATTACGGAAGCTAATGTAGGAACTCCATGGCCACTGACAACCCGTGTAGTACAAGCAGAGCCTCCACCAATACCGACACGGACTGAGTCTACCCCAGCATCACACAGCCTAGCGTATCCATCCCAAGTAGAGACATTGCCAGCCATGATGTGTACCTGCTCACCGAAAACATTTCTCAAATGCTTTACAGCATCAATAGCAATCTGGCTATGACCATTAGCTACATCTACAAGAATTAGTGCTGCTCCAGCATCTACTAAAAGTTGTGCATCAGAAATGAAGCTGCCCCTAGCACCAACAGATCCTCCAAGAACACGGCCAGAAGCTGCTCCAAGCCTTATCTGCTCAACCTGCTTATCAATAGGCATGTATCGATGGATAATTCCAAGCCCACCAGATCTACGCATAGCAGAAGCCATCTCCCATTCACACACAGTATCCATTGGTGCAGCAATAAGTGGCAAGTCTAGGCCAATAGACTTCTTTGTTCCACGGCCAATAGCTGTTCTTAGGCTTACATCTTTACGACTTGTAATGTCAGAATACTGTGGAACTAGCAAAATATCATCAAATGATAGGTTTTCTTTTTTACTGAACTGCTTCATCTCTCTCCTTTGCAATAAGCAACAACACTAAATATCCAATAAGATCTGAAATAGTATCATCACCTGGATACTCATGTCCTCGCTTTACCCTTGACAACTTGTCATCAATACGAACATAGATTTGCTCTACAGCATCTGCCTTAGAAAAAACCCTTACAGGGTCAATGGCAGAATCGCCATAGGCACGATTCTTGGCAATGAGCATATCCCTAATCTCATTCACCACCCGATCAATTTGATCTTCCGTCTCTTTACTCATCTTCTAGATTTCCTCAATCCAAACTTAGCTAGATAAACATATATTGTTTCTACAGTGACACCGCATTCTCTAGCGATCTCTTCTGGTGTCTTACGGTCAAGATGATATCTCTTCTTGAGCCATGTTTCATTTGTATAAAGTTTAGCAGCCATTGCATCTCCTTGTCAAGTCAGCTTATACCAGTTGTTAATAGCATAATGACCCACGCCTACAGCATCAGCTATATCATTGTCAGTTATAGTTTTACCATAGTTAATATCAATTAGCTTAATTGTTCTTTGTTTCCTGAACTCACGCTCACGATTCTTATACCACGAATCGCTCTTGCCTGGATTCTCTTCTCTAATCTTTATCTTCTCTTCTTTGGTTAGCTTTCCATTACCCAGAAAAGTTTGCCAAGCAATGGGATTAATAGACTTAATTGTTTTAACACCATTAAGAGTTATTCCGCCAAGCATTGCTCCCTGAACTAGTGCTAGGTCAGCTGCTGTCTTAGGACTATTCATAAACACCGTATGCTCAATTACAATAGCATCTAAATCATTATGATGTTCAAAGAATGCTCTGGTCTTTCTAACAGAATCAGCAATCTTTTGGTAAGCATCTACTCCCTTAAAATTGATTTTGCCAACACTGACAAGCTTACCAGAATCGAATATAGCAAACGCAAGACTGTTAGTACTAGCATCAATAGAGCAAAGCTTATTCGGTTTAGGATCAAGTATTTCATTAAGCTTTACCATTAGCAATATCCTTCAGCTCTTTCAAAGCCTTAGCAACATCTTTAGGATCTACACTACATGCATGACAAATAGTTTCATCGTTATATGCGGAAAGAAGTGAGCCACATGATTTGCAATGCCTTTTTTTATTCATCATCTTAGCTCTACGTTTTTGTGCATACTTTTCAGCTATCTTTTCTTTAGTAGCTTCTTCTCTGCACTCAGTAGAGCAGTAGATCTTATAAGAAATATTTGTTTCGAAAGTGGCATCACACCATTGACAGTTTTTCATCTAAAGGCTCCATAGACTTAATCTCTACGTCTCCCTTTCCAGCCTGATCGCAAACAGCCTTTAGTGGACATGTCTTGCAGATCTTTGAATTAGATCGGTAGTTCTTGGTGGGAAGTTTTTTGTCTTCCCAAGCCTTACGAACTGTACGCATCCACTCAAATGTCTGGTCTACCCAACCAATATAATAATCACTAATATTGACAGGTATCGCCAACAGTTCATGATTGTTTTTGTTTTCATAAATAATAACTGCCCTGGCTTTTTTCAGAATCTTCATATAAATAAGAACCTGAATCAAGTGACCAAGCTTTGCTTTGCGGTTTGCTTTTCTATACTCAAAGCCCTCCTGCATAGCAGTTTTAATCTCAACTAGAAGCTCTTCTCCCTTCCAGTCGATTAGCACATCTCCAAACCCAAAGATAGGTGGGTCATTATATGTAATCTTAAATTCTGAATCAATGACAATGCCAGCATCCTTCATTGCTTCCTGAATACGCTCATGAGACTTAGTTCCATTAGTCATATTCGCACCAGCAAATGGGTCTGCATGATCTTCAAAAGTGCCACCCTCGAAAGCTAGATACCAATATCTAGGACATTCTCCATGCCCGTAGGCAATAGTAGAAGGTGCAAAGGTTTTCTTCTGTTGATGCTTTGGGCCACGCTTAGCGATATAGCCAGAATTAATCTTTTCAACAAGCTCATTCATTTCTTCTTGAACAGTATTAATCTTGGCTGAATCGCCCATCATGTCTTGTAATAAATTTTTAACCATAATATTATCGAGCAATATACTTGAGAGCTGCAACCAATTCATTAATTGATGCTGCTGCCGTAAAGTATATATTCTTTTTTGCCCTATCTCCCTTATCTACGTTTGCCATCCACGTTGCTTTAAAAGACATCTTAGCTGCAATTGCTTGCAATCTAACCACCTCAACGGTAGCAACATTCAAAGGAATATCTGGTTTAAGAATCAACTTAGCTATAGTAGTCAATGCTGTAGTTAGTTCTTCATCATTCATAAAGTCAGCAATTTCTGCTAACCCATTTACCATATCCAAAGTTGTCTTATTTTCAGTATTTTCCATCAATTTATTATACCATTCCCTCGATACCAGCCAAATCGTGCTTTTCCTTGCTAGTAACACTAGACTTACCAGGAAGCCAAGGCAGAAGAACATTGTATAGCTTATCCAGCAACTCAACGTCCTGGATCTGGTATTTCTTCATCTCTCTCCATGCAGAGTCTTTACCGTCCATGCAGTCAATCCATAGCTCAAAGCCAGAGTGCTTTACCTTAGCACCTACCCCAAGCTTCTGTGCAACATAGTCAAGCTTGTTACTTGGAAACAAGAAGTTTGCCTTTACGACAGTCATAAGGTCAAGATCCTTGGTTGGCTTTGGTGGCTCTAGGCCAGCCTCAAGAAACTCTCTACGAATGTGCTTGTGGTCAAAAGCAGCAGAGTTCCAACCAATTAGCACATCAGCCTGGTCCATCATCTCATGCAATGTCTCAAGCATATTCTGCTTACCGTCATGGTGAACAGACTTGAATGTAACCTTCTTTTGGCCAAGCCACTTAGCACCAAAGCACATCATCTCTGTGTGTTTGATAATCTGATTAATACCAATATTCTGATCCCACAAGCCCCAAGTATAGACTTGCATTGGAGTTGTTTCAATATCAAGCATTAGAATTTTCATTATTTTCTCTCTCTTCTAGCAGTTGTTCTAGCAATGACAGCTCAATAACTGCCAGTCTTGTTTTCTGTGTTTCTCCAATAACTACAACTATAGCAGGATCTTTGTTAGATTTCAAGGCATCCGTTGTAGCTTTGGCCCAAACATCTTTATTAAGAGTAAAGCTTTTGCCTACCTCTTTAAAGTCGATGACAAAGTTATACCAACTTGCATCACCCTTTTTAGTATTACGTCCAGAGTTCTTGTGCTGCTTAGCACCTATCCTCTTAGACTCACCTCTTTCGCTCATAGTCCTTCTTACTCTTTTTAGTCTGTAGACTAACTTCACTAAGATGTTTGTCCTTACACATCCACGTTAGCTTCTTTTGCTCTGGGTATGACCTTAAACTATTAACAGCCATACCACATTCTTGACATTTAAAGCTACCGTTATAAACAGTATATCTATTCACTTAGCTTCTCCAATAGTTGATTACGAAGTGCTTCATCTTCTTTTACCCTCTCAACAAAGGCATCACGCCCCTGAAGCTTTGAGCCGTCTTCTAGCTGATACCAAGCACCAGTTCTGTTGACGTGACCAAGCATTTCTGCAGTATCCACAAGATCAGCAATGGTATCAACCCCAATATAATCTCCACGGTAGTAGAAGTCATACTCGGCACTATCTCCAGGAGCAGAGGTCTTAGAGTTAGTCACTTCCCATCGAACCCTACGACCAACCTTTTGCTCAATCAGCTTGTCCCCAGACTTTACCTTAGCCTTAATAGCCTGAGCATCAGAGCTAGAAGAGAATAGCTTAACAATTGTTGATGACATGAACTGTGTAGTCTGGCCACCAGTAGGAACAGACTGTGTGTACATAGCACCAATATTATTTCTAGACTGAGAAATAGCGATAACCAATGCTGGCTTTTCTTGATTGTTGGCGTAGTTAATCATTAGCCAAGCATGTTTGAGATCCTTAGACTCTGCACCAATCTGTTTGGTATTCTCTAGCTGCTTAAGCTCATGAGAGTCTTTCTCAAAGTATACAGCTGGTAGAAGTGAGCTAATACTGTCAATAACAACCAGGTCTACCCCAGCGTGTAGCAGTGATGTTACCACATCAACCATGTCATTAACACTACGTGCTTCTGAATAGATAAGCTCTTCTGTATTTACACCAAGTCGCTTAGCCCATTCTTCATCATAAGACATCTCAGCATCTACCCAAGCACAGAGCTTACCTTCTTTCTGTGCCATACCAATAGTTTGAAGACACAGTGAAGACTTAGCACTTGACTTGCTTCCCCACAGAAGAACCTGTCTTCCATATGGGAAGCCACCACCAAGTGCTCTGTTGAGTCCTGGGCTTGGTGTAGGCTGGAACTCAGTCTTAATACCTACAGCTGGCCCAACCTTCTTCCTTAGCTTTGGGTCTAACATTGCTAGTGCTTCATCAATTGTTGTCATTAGAATCGTACCCCGTGTTTTTCTGGTCGTGTCTTGTTTAGGTTTGCCTTAGCATCAATTTCTACATCCAAAGAAGTTTTAATATATCCATTCTCTACCAAACCAGCATACAAGTCAAGTGTGCGAATAATAATATCTGCCATTTCGCTAGCGATCTGACCCTCACCCTTGTCCTTACGAATAGCCTCCATTACCTCAACAGCCTCAGAAACAATCATCATAAGCTGCTTAGTAACAAAAATATCATCTACATCTTTTGGCCAAAACCCCTTTTCAACAGCAGTTTTGTGTAGCTCAATTGCCAATTTATCCAAGTATTTCATTTAATATAACTGTCCCATCTTTTGTTTTACCTAGTTTAAAGCTGTAAGCATTACCAGCCTTAATCTTCATATAAGCATCAGCAAACTGTGTTGGAAACACTGTTACTGGATGCAAGTCTCTTGCTGTATCTGCTACAGTCATGTTAGCCATCTTCTTGCCAGCCTTAGTTACCCTTGGCTTAAACGAGACTACATAAAGCTCATCACCACTGTATGGCAACATCTTATAGTTTAGCCACTTGATGATTGCGTTAGAGTGATCACCAATCTGGTCTGCTGGTATGGCTTCAAGAATTCTGTTATTAGAAGCCAAGAAGATGTATGTCTTACCAGTCTCAATCGTAGTCTGCTCGTCATCAAAGATGCCAACAGCACCAGTCTTATCTAGAACTTCTACCCTAGACCATCCTTTGCCACGCTTAATGCTACGTGCCATGCCCATCAAAATAAATGAGCCAGCTTCATCAAAGTCTTCAATCTGAGTAATCCACGGTAGGTAGTGTGGTGGAACCTGCATACTAAATTCTGGCAAGTTCAAATACTCATAAAGGTTAGACCTAATTTCATCTTCATCACGAGGACTGTCTGGTAATGTTGCAGCACCAATAATACGCATAGCATTAAGTGCCCTAGTGTTTACACCATTACCCTTTGTCAAAGTAAACTGCTCAAGCTCAGCATAAGAATTAAACGGCCTAGCAGCTACATACTTCTGTGCAATAACATCAGAAATAAACTTAATACCAGATAGTCCAAAGCGAATGGCCTTACCCTCGATCTTGAAGTCAACATCAGACTCGTTGATGTGTGGCAAACGGATTGGAATATTCATACGCTTTGCCTCAATCAGATACTCTGTGCGTACATCCTTATCTTTTTCATTCTTAAGCATACAGAACATAAACTCAAGAGGATAATAATACTTTAGCCATGCGGTCCAATACGACAGCGTAGAATAAGCTACAGCGTGTGATTTGTTAAACGAATACCCAGCGTGAGCCTCAAAGTCATGCCACAGATCTTCTGCCCTGTTTGGAGATAGGTAACGTGAAGCACCCTTGACAAACTGGTCTTTGAACTGGTCAAACTCCTTGGCATCCTTCTTCTTACCAATGATCTTACGAACCTTGTCAGCTTCTGCCATAGTCATGCCACCAAGCTCTGTACAAGCTTGCATGACCTGTTCCTGATAAAGAATACACCCATAGGTGTCTGAAGTAAATGGCTTCATGACTTGGTGAGAGAACGCAATCTGCTGCTTGCCATGCTTACGCTCAATGTAGTCCTTACCGATAGTATTCATAGCACCAGGTCGGACGAGAGCGTTAGAAGCTGCAAGCTCGTCAAAGTTTTTGACACCCATCTTAACTAGCAGATTAGTATAAGGTGTAGCTTCACACTGGAAGACACCCTTCGTATAGCCACTAGAGAGCATCTCATAAACATTGTCATCATCAAGAGGAATTTCTAGTAGATTAATTTCTTTACCAGTTCTGTCCTTAATAGTATTAACAGTATCTTGAATAACAGACAGTGTTTTAAGACCCAGAGCATCGATCTTGATTAGGCCAATGCGCTCAGCCTCTTCCATATCTACCGCCACTACGGGAATACGCTCACCAGTTCCTGGAGAGTTACGTGTCTCCATAGGTGCGTGACGGAAGATAGGCTCTTTAGCTGTCACAACACCAGCAGCGTGAATACCAGTTCCACGAATGCGACCACGAAGCTGCTCGCCATACTTCTCTACCTCTGGATACTTCTCACGGAACCAAGCAGTATTCTTAGAGCGTAGATAGTCATCCCAGTCATCTACAAGCTTCAGAACCTTATTTACGTCAGTTAGAGGGATGTATAAGACTCGTGCAATATCACGAATCATACCCTTGCCCCTAAACTGCAAGAACGTAGCAATAGAAGCAACGTGACGATACTGCCTAACAAGATAATCTTTTACTTCTTCACGACGTGAGTCTTGAATATCTGTATCAATATCTGGGAAGTCATTACGTTCAGGGTTAATAAAACGGAAGAACAGCAGACCATACTTGATAGGATCAACGTCTGTGATACCCAGCGAATAGCATAGCAGTGAGCCAGCAGCAGAACCACGTCCAGGGCCAACCAGGATGCCCTGTTTCTTAGCCCAGTTAATCATGTTGCGTACAACCAAGAAGTATGGACCAAAGTTCTTATTGGCGATAACGTCTAGCTCTTCTTCAAGCCTGTCCATGTAGCCTTCGGTCTTATAGACTCCTCGCTCCTTTAGACCCTCAATAGCAAGGTTGGTAAGCTCTTGCATTGGGTTTTGATATTGTGCTGGCAGAAGCTCTAGGTGATCTTCAATGCGATAGTCCTCTACCTTGTCTGAAATCTCAATAGTGTGCTCATAGATATCTTCTCTATCGATACCCTGAGAAAGCATTGCAGAACGCATCTCTGCATCAGAGAGCAAGTGAATGTCAAAGTCCCTAAATGTAATGCCACGCTCAGCACCATACAGATAGTCAAGCCTGTCCATGAGATTCTCGTGCTTAGCAGCTGCCTCATAGGTAGCACCCTTCTCAACCTTATTACTATAAGTATTAAGAATTAGTTTAAGTTCTTGAATCTCTTTCTGCCCTGTGTGTGCGTGGTGGCAGTCTGGAGTTACAACAGACTTAACATTGAACTCGTCTGCAAGCTCAAGCAGTTGCTTGTTTACTTCTGCAGGGTTGTGTGGCATAACCTCAATGTAGTAGTCATCGCCAAATACATTCTTATGCCATTCAATTTGACGTTTAGCTTCTGCCATCTCACCAGCTTCAATAGCTTTAGCAATAGTTCCACTAAGGCAGCCAGAAGTAACAATAAGCCCATCCTTATACTTCTCCAGGACTTCATAGTCAATACGTGGCTTCTTGTAAAAGCCCTCTGTCCAAGCAATCTCATTAAGCTTATTTAGATTCTCAAGACCCTGCTGATTCTTAGCAAGGATAATAATGTGATTATAGATAAGATCTAGAGGCTCTGACCTGTCCTTTGGGTCACGCTGGTCAAAGCGATCTTGTGTAATATACCCCTCAACACCGAGGATAGGCTTGATACCCTTTTCCTTAGCGGTGCGATAAAACTCTCTGTGACCAGTCAACGAGCCATGATCAGTGATGGCTACAGCTGGCATACCAATTTCTAAAGCACGTTCAACATACTCTGCTGGTGTAGCGATACCATCAAAAAGACTGTAGTGCGTGTGAACGTGAAGACCTGCGTAAGACATA
>Ga0255753_1004350_pt1 | contig 14132 bp, 12 predicted proteins | sample 041ome_10_FD_179953 | JGI IMG/M metagenome (GOLD analysis project Ga0255753, IMG submission 179953) | Coastal salt marsh microbial communities from the Groves Creek Marsh, Skidaway Island, Georgia - 041412US metaG (version 2) | ecosystem: Environmental > Aquatic > Marine > Intertidal zone > Salt...
GGTGTAACCCATGTCGATGGAACTGCTCGTATACAAACTGTAAATAGACAACAGAACGAAAGATTTTATGATTTGATAAATGAATTCTATAAAATAACAGGTATTCCTATGTTGTTGAATACTAGTTTTAATTGCAAAGAACCTATTGTAGAAAAACCAACAGAAGCTATTAGAACTTTTAATAATACTGAACTTGATATATTGGTGATTAATGAATATTATATGTCTAAAGTGGGGTGATAAATTTAGTCACGAGCATGTTAACAGATTATATCGTATGGTGTGTAAAAACTTCCACAGTGATTTTAATTTTATTTGTTACACAGAAAATCCTACAGATATCCATCCGGATATTAAAATAGAACCTTTACCTAATTATGATTTAGAAAACTGGTGGTGGAAATTAACTCTATTTGAAAATCAAAACAATGATGTTAATCTTTTCTTTGATCTAGATGTAGTAATCCAAAATGATATTACGCACTATAGAAATTATGCGGAAGATGGTAAGATACGGGTAATACGTGCATATTGGAAAAACTTTTTATATAAGGAAACAGGAACTATTGAAGGAGAAAAGATAAATCCTAAATTATATAAAAATATAACTTATGATATGGATATGAATTCTTCTGTTATGATTTGGATTGGTAATTGTACATGGGCATGGAAAGAATTTTTTAATAACCCAGATTTTTATATGATAAAATATAAAGGCATCGATTCTTTTCTCTATTACCATTTTTGGGAAAATTTAAATTGGTTTCCGGAAAGGGAAATATATTCTAGGGGATATGGCATAGATAAGGATATAAATTGGGGTAGAGGTATGATATATCCTAAACTAGGAGGTCGATATTTTTATGACCCTGAATATAATATTTGTATTGTAAATGGATGGAATAAGAAAACGAATGGTGATATACCTAATGGTAAATATTTGATAGGGGATGATGCATATCATGGACTTGAACACTACTGGGATTAATGAAATATATTGGAGAATGTTATGGAAGTATAGTAAGGATAATAATCTTGAAAAAATTAAAATTTTATTAGATAGTGTAAGTCCCTTACAAATAAAATGTAAAAAATGGTTAGTTAATGAACTATCTCAATTACCGGTACCTGAACCTATCAATATACAACTTTTTGGAGGTTGGTACGGATATCCCCTTATAGATTTTTTAAGAGATAGGTTTGATATTGGGTTACTAGAAAATATCGATATTGATAAATCCGCTATAAAAATCTGTAGAAATATTAATAGTTCACTAAAACTTAATGAATTAGTTTATAAAACTCGAGTTGATGATGTGTCAAATCCCGGAAGAATAGATATATGTACACAATTAGTTATTAATACTTCATCAGAACATATGCCTGACCTACCGGTACTAATAAAAGATAAAAAGTACAATAAAAATTGTATATTTGCATTACAAAGTAATAATATGTTTCATCTAGAAGAGCATATTAATTGTGTACATAATGTTGAAGAACTAGAATCTAAATCTGGATTACGTGATATTTTATATTCTGGTACTTTAGAAATGCCGAACGGTTATGAAAGATATATGGTAATAGGTTTACAGTAATCTATTCCCTTCCGAAACCATAGCTTATTATATCATAATAATTCTAGTTTGTAAACCCCTATTTTTCAGATATATCTTCAATCATCATTTCCCACATGTTTTCATCTGGAATAACAAAGCCTAAGGTTAATCTGTCTTCGTACGCCCGGGCGCAGTGCCAATAAACATTCTCTTTATCGTGCTCTTCAAATGATCCATAATATCCTACTTTAGCAGTCCATCCTGGTTTATCTGGTATGGTAAATGTTTCATTTGTTGTAGGATTCTTATATCTAAAAAATCCTTTGCCATTATCTGTATGGGAAAAAAGGATATTATAGCCTGGACAATTCCAATTGTTATGCCAACCCATAAATCCATTTGATGGATAATACATCTTAACAGCACAAGTTGGAGATCCTAGAGCTGCTTTTAGATCTTCATCTAATTTTCTGATTTTATCTCTCCATTCAATAGGAGTAGCTTCAATATCTGTTAGATCCTGGCCATATGAATCTTCTGGGAATCCAACATGGTCTGGCTTATTCACTTCTTCAAAATATTCTTCACCAGTATAATATTCATCTGTATCCGGTACCCCTTTTAGCTTAATTAAATTAGTATCAATAGACTTAAACCATTGTAAGAAGTTATCCAGGATTTCTTTTACTTCAGGATTATTTAATTCAATTTCTTTCATTAGTCTCTCATATCGTTAGGTATAGTTCTGTGACAGATAACCATATCATGTCCTTGAAGTTCTTCCTGTCTATATATGTGCACGAAATTCCACTTAGCATCAGGATCCGGAAAGTATCCACGCTTGATTTTATATTCAGTTTTATTTTGAAGATACCAAAATGTAAATTGATCCCATTGTCTGAGATAGGTAGGATATCCAGCAGCTTCTATATTAAATGCTTGTTTATCCTGCTGATCGCAATATAGATGCCACCACATATTCATAAAGGATAATGTTCTTGGTTTACTATTGTAAACAAATAATCCACAATGGTCTGTTAATGATCCACCATTAAAATAATTATCAGTAGATGCAGCATAATCTCTTACTTTGGTTAAAGTAATGTCACTTTCTATATTATGTTGATCAAAGATATATTGTATATCTTCGTGCATAATTTCTGTATCACAGTCAATATAGCACGTTAGATCATATGGTGTTCTATCAAGAGCCCACAGTTTAGATCGTTTATGATAGGGAACATCTTCTGTAATAATATTATCAAAAAGATCATAGTCTGCTTCTGTAACCCACTCTTTATGTGTAAAAAGAGTAATATTAGATTCAGGCCAATAATCTTTTAAACTAGAAGCAGAATATCTAGCAGCTGTTATAAAACAATGTTCTAGAGATGCAACGTATAGAAATCCGTTATTCTTTTGTTCCAAGTTCAAATTCTTTCATAACTAATACACTAGCATATGTAGTAACTTCCATAATATTTTTTGCTTTACGTATCATAGATTTTAATTCACGGTTTTTAGAATTTTTAATAAGATCCATTTCAAAGGCTTCTAGCTTTGCAGAAAATAAAGCGTCACTCCTTTGTTTTTCCTGTTGATCTTTTTTCCATTCTTTTTCTTTTCGATGTTGTTCCTCGTGGGCATCAATAAAAGCTTGGGTTCTTTTATCAATATCTTCTAGCCCAAAGGTTTCCATGATCTCGTACCAATCAGGATTACCTTCTTCAGTATCAGAAACTGATGCCTCTAAGATTTCACCATTTTCCATAAAGAATTGACAACGTACAATTGTCTTTTCTACATTTCCCCACCAGGGATTTTTAATAATTCTTTTTGGGGTTTCTTTCGCGGGCTCTGGGGGAGCCGGGTGTACTTTAATATTTTCCATTCATATACTCCAGAATATAATAATAATTTATTTATGCAGTTCTTACCCATAGGGACATGTTTGAAACATTTTCATTAGAACTTTGTATAGTTGCTCCGGTATAATATCCAGTAAAGTTTCTACTATATGTACCAGAAAAGTTTCTGGTATAGTTGCCAGCAAATGTACCCGTGTAGGTACCGACAAATGTACCGGTATAGGTACCAGCAAAACTATTCGAATAGAAGCCAGTAAATGATCTGCTATAATAGCCGGTATACGTACCGTAATTAGATCCACTATAAAATCTGGTATAGTTGCCAGCAAAACTTCTACCATAATAACCAGTGAATGATCTACTATAGTAACCAGTAAAGTTTCTGCTATAATAACCGGTAAAGTTTCTGCTATAATAACCGGTATAGGTACCAGTATAATTTCCTGTAAAAGAACCAGTATAGGTACCAGCATAGTTTACATTAGCAATTTGCTTACGTGTATCATAAAAGGCATTACCACGTCTTGCCCATGTACCACCAGAAGTCGGTGCATTCGTAGATAAAGCATATTGGCCAATACCTGCTACTGCTCTATTTCTAAATCTTGCAGTCCACCTTTCAATGTTAGCGTCTGTCATTTCTTGAAGATCATTATCTGATCTTTTCCGAATAGGCCTTACTGTTGTAGGTACTGAAGCTGGAGTAGTTTTTTGCCAAAGATAGGTATTATTTGAAGAACCATCTACTTCAGTATTAGAAATAGTTGCTCTTGCTGTCCATGTACCACCTGATGGCGCAGTTGGTTGAAGAGCATAAGATCCTAATCCACTTGCTGCAAAATTATCTTGGGTAGAATCGATAAATCCAACATTGGCATTTCCATCGGTCATCTCTTTGATATCAGTACCATTAAGCTCAACTGGTCTATAGTCAGTTAAACTTTCACTAGCAGTACGTCTATCTTGATAGAAATTATAGTTTGCTACTACTGTTGTAGTACCTGATGCAGGATGTGTACCTACTGATTCTGTTCTTCTTGTATTTGCAAATGTACCAATTAAGGTAAGACCACTTGTTGAAGCTGGATTAACTGAAACTGTACCAACACCAGTTGTAGAAGTATTTGCAAAATCATTTAGAATTACATATTGAATATAATCTGTTTCAGCAGTAGTCATTTGCTGAAGATCATTATCAGTTCTTAATTTAATTGGATTTCCCATAATCTAATTACCTTTAGTTTTAAGATCCAGATCCATATAGATCCTTAACTACACTTCCTGATGAATTATATATCCTTAATCTAGTTGCACTTGCTAACTCACTTGAGTTAACAGTATTAGCAGCCAAAGATACGCTAATTGTAGTATTACCTAGGTTAGTCATAGTTGCGGATCCTGACGCGTCACCTGAAATAGTAAGTACCGGATCGTTGACATCGAAGTCGAAAGCATTGCCTGCATCATTATAGGTTACTGAAATACCATTTTGGGTGCCGGCAGTCATAGCACTACCAACAGCATCCTGGATACTTTCACTATTAACCGTTACACCAAATTGTCCGGTAGAGCTATCATATGTTAAATCACCGGTTGCAGCAAATAAATCTCTTACTCTTTGATCGAATGTTGCTGAATCTAAATCACTAGTAATATCGTTTACAGCATCCACTAGTGTTTGAGCAGAATCTGTTAAGTTATTTAAGTCCCCAACTGTACTATTAGTTGAGCTATCTAAAGCATCAACTTGGGCTTTAATTTCGTTAATAGAAGAAACAAGATCTTCTTTATCTGTAGTAATAAGAGCGGTTCTGTCACCCATATCACTATCTAGAATATCAATAAGAGCCCTTAGATCACTATCACCATTCTGAAAGGCTTGTCTATTAGAATCTAGAAGGTCTCTAATATCACTATCTGCATTCTGAAAGGCTTGTCTATTAGAATCAAGAAGGTCTCTAATATCACTGTCATTATTAGCTACAGTAACTAAAATATCACTATCGGCATTTTGAAAGGCTTCTCTATTAGAATCTAGAAAACCTCTGATATCACTGTCAAGGGCATTTATTGATCCAACCAAACTTGAGTCTTGGCTAGTATTTAAATTCGCAAGATCACCAACTCGATTAACAGTTGTATTCGCCTTGTTAACCCAGGTTGCTATATTATCGGTAAGATTAATGATACTTTTTGCCATTACTGTTTCTCTATAAGTTTAAGAAGTAATCCCTTAATTTCACTAACCTCATTCTTTAGTTCTTCGAATTCATTCTCTTTTTGTTTTCTAAGTCTTTTTCGCTCGCGGGCAATTTCTATTTCAGTTTTATTTATATTAAGTATTACATTATTATCTGCATTCCTAATAAATCCAGGGTGACCTTCAACTTTTATAATTTCTTTCATAATTAAACGCCTAAAGCAATAACTCTTAAATCTTTAATAGCCGCTGTTTTTGCGGAGTTTGTACTTCTAAATACAATCTTTAATTGCATTTGAGTAAATGCCGGTAAGTTACCGCCTGGTCCACCAACGATATATTGATATTGTCTATATTGGAATGGATTTTCATCAGAAGGATTGTTTGTTTGTTCCGATACTAATACCCAGTTAATATCATTTAATATTTCATCACTTGCTGCAATTCTATAATATACCTGAAAATCTGTGGCTGAAGGTCTATTAGCAGTTAATAATATCTTAATACCAACAGCATCTTGTGCCAGTGTAACTGGTGAAGTAATATGTTTAGATGCTGAAGAACCACCAGTTGGTGAAGTCTCGTTAACAAAATTAAGAGGTACGTTAAATCCACTAGTTGCCGTAGAATCTTGTTTATCAATATCATATGCTATACCAGTCATCGACACACGTTGTGCATCAATCATAGGACTTACATTCGAATCCGCCGTTTGCATATTAATAGTCATATCTAGAGATTTAACACCAGTACCTAACTCTGCATTTTCACTAGCATCGTTTGCAATAACATTTATTCGATTAGATATGTTATTTTTATTAAGAGTCATAAAGTTAAAGACCGCATCTTTTTGATAAGCAGTTTCAGAACCGGCATATGATTTTGAGCTAGTTGTTTTTACACCGGCATTAACAGTTGTTCTACCAGGAACTAAATATTGAGTGTGGGGATATATAATTGAATATGGTATATTTTTAGTTGCTAGTACGCCTGATCCTCCACCAATAACATCTGAATCTGCAGCAGAATCAGCTACAAATCTGTAACCTGTATGATCTAGGGCTGTAATCGTTCTATTACCAACTAATGAACTATAGTTAATACCACCAACGCCTGATGAATCTACACCTGAGATGTTAACAATATCTCCAATTACAAATCCATGATTCTTATGTTTAACTGTTACTGTACTACTAGAACCTGTAGTAGAAATAGGATCTATATTTAACAATCTTTTAGGTACAGAAGCGTTATGGAATGTAGCAGCACCTGATGTATAATTAAACTTAGCCTGATATAGTTTAAAAGTTAGATCCTCATTTTGAGAGGGTGTCCAAGTTACTGAATTTTGGGAATAGAATAAACTACCAAGAACAGGTTGTTTATCTACCCTTTTTTCCGTAGAGCCAACTAAAAATTCATTAATCTGCGCAACAAATATTTTATAGTCTACAGAGTCTGCAGTAACAACCATTGCATAATCGGTTAAACCCTTTAGAAAAACCGGTTCAACAAATGTAAAAGTAGTTGCTGCTGTCGCATTGGTCGATGTGTTTACGCTACCACCTGGGACTAATATCTGAGTACCAGGAATAATTTCTTCTGATGATGGTGAACCATTTCTCATAGGTCTTATCTGTAATTGTACAGGAAATGATGAATCCTTAGCTGCGAAATAAAGATCAATTTTAGTAACATATATTCCATTAGGCTCATCGATAAAAAATGATTGAGCTATTGGATTTTTATTAATTTTATATCCTAGAGAGGTTGCCATTTATTTAACCTTTTTTCTTATATCTGAAACAAATCCTACAACTCTATATATTGGTCTAACTATTCCCCTAGAAAATATCGATATAACTTTCTGATTAAAGGAAAGATCTTTCCCTGCCTCTAGATCTCTATAATAATTTGATAGAGCTAAGCCGAAACTTGCCATAGTCTTGTTTTTCTTAATTGTTGATGCAATATAAGGGCCAATAATATCATAGCCTTTCATCATATAAGGATCCGATCTTCTTAATCCTATACCGTATTTACGAAGGATCTTAAAGTGATCATGACTAACTAATCCTAAATCATAAGTAGCTGTACAAATCCAAGTGCCAGGGCCGCCGCCAGTCCCATCTCCACCGCCGGAGTTCGAACCGCCTCCTGCACCTGGCTCATTACCACCACTCATATCACCTACGCCACTTACACCTGTACCTGAGCATGAGTTAGCATTATCGCCAGGACCAGGCCCGTCTCCGCCACCCTCTCCATCTCCACCGCCGCCGCCATCATTATAAGAATATTTATTAGTAACATTGCGAACTGCTTCAATCTGCAGAACTCGAGTTGACATATATTCTTTCTGTACTGTATCTAAATATCCAGTAGCAGCGTAAATTGCTCTAGCAACTGCAGTTGCGTCATTTTCTTTATCAACACTAATATCTAGGATCTTAAATAATCTTTTACCAGTTCTAAATCTTATAGCGCTAGTATTAGGTATAAAGAAGCTACCATTTACTTCACCATCTGAATTAGTTTGTAGTGTTGTTGCCCCATCAGGGTGACCGGGCGCTCTTGTATAGATATTCCCGTAATCAACAGGATTATTAGAATAATATTGGAAAGATTCTGATCTTACCCAGCTAGCAACGTTTCTTCCATCGAAGAAAGCAAACACTTTAGAATTAGGTCTTAGACCTTGGGCTTTAAAGAATATCTTCCTTGATCTTATAAAAGGAATAAGAGCAACGTTAAGTAATCTTTCTCCTACTAGTTCAATAATAGTTTCTTCTGCTACAACTTTATTTACGTTTGTAACATTCTGTGAACTATTTGATTCATCTTTAACATTAGTTGTAGAGCCAACCTTTAAATCTTCTAATTCTAGTCCACCCCAATTCCATGACCAGTTATTCCACATATATGCTTGATTAGTATCAAGTTTAGTTCCACCATCAATTACTTTATTAGCGGCAAAATCTACATCGCGCCATTCATCTGATGCTGGTGATAGAGTAACAATACCTTCATGTACAATAACAGCAAATGGGTTAATTTGGATTGAATTACTTGCAAGATTTTGGTTAATATAAGTTGCTTCTGAATACTTAAGATAGATGTTATCACCTTTCTTTACAGTATTAATAGATTCGTCTGAATCGTATATTAACTTAACATTGTCTTCATTAAACGTAGGTCTTAATAACTGTTTTAAAGGATCGATCGATGCCGCGTAATCTACATTTTTTGTGTCAGATAGGATTTGACTAGTAAAATTATCGACAAAGAAACCAGACTTAGTTCTATTGGTACCTGCAGAATCCAAGACGTCAAAGTTCTTAGTATCTAGCTCAAGCATTGTAAATGATGTAAGTCTTTCTAACTTATCGACTCTTTTTTCAAGCTGAGTAATATCCTGCATTGTAAATCTTTTATGATCAATTTTCTCTAATAATACATCAGAGTCATTAAGGGTATTTGCCCCAAGCCTGATATTATAAAGACCCAATGTTTGATCCGGTCTTACCGGAGGACTAGGATTTATGCTAGGAGTACCCTGTATAAATTTCAAAACACCTTCTGTATTAATAACTAATTTACCAGAATTAGCCAAATAGTAACTGACATCAGCTTGGATTAGATCAGTAGGCTGAGGAAGCTCATTTATTCTTGCACCGTTTGAAGTGCTAGTATATTGTTCACTTGTATCCTGTACTGGTCTAAAATCTAAAACATCTCTTAGATTAATTGTATTACCATTATTCAATCTATGGGAAGGTATTTGTGAATAAGCTACTTGACCGGTATAAGAATTAACGGCAAAGAAATCTCCTGAAGTACCATGTGTAAAATGTCTAAATTTAACATGTATATTTCCACCAGGGGCAGAACTACCACCATTTAGCACCATCCTACCAAGAGCATAAAAATTATCCCTTTGTCCATTATCTAAAGTAAATCTATTTAAATAACTAACTGAACTATCTGCAGCATTAATTACTTCTGATACATCAAAGATATCTGCTCTACCCAACGGAACAAATTGAGTACCATTTCCATCTGAATCAATAGTTGTTGTAACAGATCTGTTAGTTATAGTCTTTGTTCGTACTGTAGCGCTAGCTTTATTAACATATGTTAATATTTCCATATTACTAGAACTAGCAGGAAGACCGCTAATTGTAGCTGCTGCAGTACCAGCACCTGTTACAGATACTGATCCTGAGAATATATCGCTATCTGCATTTGCAAACACCCAGTCTCCAGTATTACTAAAAGTTTCGCCTGATGCTGATAATGAAATATTAGCTTCACCAGAAGCATTTGTAGTAGTAGAAAATCTACGCTGAGAAGCCAATGAAATATCAGTTAAAGTCTGGGGTCTAGTTTTTGGTAAAGAGAATAGTAGACTATTTTTTTGAGCCTCTTTAAGAACCGCTTTAGAATTTTCTAAAGTAGGGTTAAAGTAATTACTTGAAGAAGTACCGATACTTTTAACATTTCTAAAAGCCTGACCTGAATTCATTTTAATATCAAATAAATGGTATCTGTAATTGGCGCCATCTTCACTAACTGCTCTTATTCTAACAGTACCAATTGTAGATCCGCCATAATTAACTGCACTTCGAAGATTCATTATCTCCAAAGAATTAATGTTAGGCAAGCCTTTAGTATTTCCAGATGGTGATACTAAGACATAATTACCAAAATCAGCAGATACGACTTCATTGTTAATAATACTAGTGGTACTAGATTTACCAAGGCGAAGAGTTGTAGGTGCATATCTAGCAGCTCTATAACCTTCAACAACGGCAATACCATCACTTACTTGCAACTGTAAAAATCCAGAATCAGAATCTTCATCAAACTTTGCATAGAACGGCTTAACGATATAATTACCTGAATTTTCGAAAATCCTCTGAGCAATTACGTCATTAGGTACTTTATAAGAATCTGTAACTTTAACAGAATTATAGATTACGCCACCTTTAATCGTAGCAATATGTAAAAAGTTTTCATCGGAATCAATTTCTGATTCTTCTGCAATAATTAATCTAATTCGATATCGATCGGCACCAGGTGAGGAAAGGTTAGGTGTTGAGCCTTGGTTATCGAAAAGTCCTGTATCATCTGCAGTCGTTACAATGTCTTCAATAACTTTAAAGCCAACATTAGCATTTGGTGCATCTGAATATTTCGAAATAATCTTACTTTGATCTTCGGTAAAAACAAAGTACCCCTGCGTATAGTAAATACCAGAAGCAATAGAAAATCTAGCACCAGTACCAATAGCAGGATTTGCTACCGTATTTGTAGTTTGTACGGTAAGTGTAGTTGATCCATTATCGATATTCTCTCCTGCCTGCATACGTATAGGAACTGTAGTCGCAGAGAGTGAAGCCGAAGTGCTAGTATATTGTACATATAATGTTGCAGGGTCAGTTGCTGTTGCAGCAACAACTTCAATAACCTTAACAATAACACCAGATGTCTGGCCAGTAAAAGAAGTACCAACTAGTGCTGCTGTATTTGCTGGTAAATTATTAGTAGTTGTATTTAATTTAATAAATTCATATTTCTGATTTAAGTGTACACCACCGGGCTTTACAACAGCGCCTTCTTTAAAAATATTACTTCCAAATCTTTCAATCTGTTTTTGAATAATGGTTTGCATCTGCGTAAGTTCGCGAGCTTGCAAGGTACGTCCACTATTAAATAAGATTCTATAATAGCCATCACTATCGAGGTGATCGTCCTTATAAGTATTCGAAAATGTTGCGCTAGTAAGTAATGTCGCCATTTGTTTTTACCTTATAGTGTAATAATAACTTTAATATCTTCAGTTTGATCTGCAGTTCTTGCTACTGCTGCTCTATTCTCAAGATAAAGTAGTTCACCACTGAATCTATTAACATCGTCATCATAAAAAGCATCTGAGTCTGCATCTGCACCAGCACTAATTAAAGTACCAGATGCACCACCGCCAGTAATAGGTTCACCTTCATTAAATTCACCAAATCCTGTAATTTCATTCTGGTGTGCATACATCTTATCACTATCTATATCGTCAATAACTGCTTGTGCGCCAGAGTTCGAACCAAGAACTGTAATGTCCTTTGTAAATGTTGCTGCATCTGCTGCTGATGTTAAAAGTAAATATCTTAACACTTTACCAGTTGTAGCTGTATAATCCGAATCAGGTGAAGCATTATTCTTCGGATTTTTAATTACCCCTACCTGTCTATAGTCCTGGTCGTTAATGATCCAGTCACCACCTTCAGCACCTGCCGGCTTGACATTAAACATAATTGAAGAAGATCTTAAATCTTTAATGGGATTATAACCAAGTCCAGAGTCAGGACCAATAATAGCACGTGCTACAACGCCTGATCCGCCGCCACCAGTAAGAGTAATATCTGCATATTCATAGCTATGACCCATCACCATTGTACTATCTTGTGATGAATCCATTTCAATTTTAACAACTGATCCACCAGATACAAATGCTGTTGCTGACGCGCCTGTACCATTTCCTCTAATAGTAACAGATGGAGCTGATGTAAATCCTGTACCACCATCGCTTACGAAAATACCTAAGATTTGACCCTTTGATGCATTTTCTTGTACTGCCGCTTGTTGACCTTCAACTGCACTAATAACAGAAGATCCAGATGAATCAGTAATAAATTGAACAGGTAAAAAGTTAGATGAAAGAAACTTACTTGATGTTGCTCCAGAAAGACCATACATATATTTCCAAACATAACCATCACTTGTTGCAAATGCTTTAGTTCTAGATCCTACTGGCTTAACTGTAGATGGAGTTGCAATACCTGCTGCCGTTTTACCAGCCTTTAGACAAACGTATACTTGGTTATCCTCTGTTAAAACATAGTAAGCATTTGATGGTGTTCCTGAAAGATCATCATCCCATGCATTATAGATTGTTCCAGTTGACCAATTATATCTTGGGATAACATATGAAACGTCTGCAATCTGTTTTACTGACTGCATAGCCATTCTAAAATTACGTTCGGCTCTTAAACTGTTTTCAGGATTAACCACTGTATCAGCGCTATCCCATTGTTCAGAACGACCAACACCAACATAATATCGGTCATTTGCACTAGTAATTTCATTGTATACTGTATCAAGTAGTTGTTTCTTGAATCTATTTGTTACAATTGCAGCCATTTTTATTTCCTATTAAGTAATTGTGATATACGAGTCTGAGGTGTCAGCAATCATATACCAATCATTTCCTGACCATATAATTTGTGTAGCACCATATTGTGCAATCGAAAAAGAAGTACCTTGCGCAAAACTAGTTGGAGTTACCGTTGCCAAACCAGAATTCTGATTAATCATAACTTTCATCTCACCAGTAACTGTACCATCAGCAAGAGTTGCAGCCAAAGCGGTTGATTTACTAAAGATAATAAATGATCTTGAAGTACTAACAGCACCATCTGCAGTTTGTACTGCATGATTTAAAGCCATTTTACTAGGTCTAACAGCACCTGTACCCTTTGCCGTTAAATTCAAATTAATATTTGTATCAGTACCAGTAGAAGAAATATTAGGGCCACTAGATGCAGCAGCATTGGCAATGGTAATCTCGTTAATTGCAGAAGTAGTAGCAGTTAACTTAATTAACTGCGCTCCATTCGAATCATCTATTCTACTACCAATTGTAGGCGCAATAATTGTAGGAGCTGTTAATGTTTTACCTGACATAGTAGATACTGATGTATTTGTAACTAATGTATCACTATCAGAAAGAGAAGGAAGATTTATAGTAATGTTTTTCGACATTAAACTAGCATCAATCGGTATGAACGAATAAAAATATGTAGCGCCGGCGGAATCGGCAATGTCTGGATGTATTAGCTTTGCATCACTTATTGTTTTATTGGCCATCGTTTGAGTAGCACTATCAACAATAATCTCTCCAGTATAATTAGGGATTGTAACCGTACGATCCGCAGTTGGATCCTCTACAACAAGACGTGTCTCGAAGTTATCAACACTTGATCCTTCGAAGATAATTCCATTACTATCAAATTGAATACCTGGCATAAGTATATCACTATCGCCACCGAATCTTTGATAGATCTCTACAAAATTTTGGTTAATCTTAGTACCACTCTGACGAAGGGTATCACCAGTTCCGTCATTCGCATTTGTACCGATATTAATATTTTGTCTTGTCATTTTCGATCCTATATAGAATTCTTAGTTCTATTTATACTAGTAAGCAGAGTCACTTGCATATCTTGTGAACATATTATTGTCCATAGTTTCTAAAGAAAGTGACATAAGCGGGGTATTCGAATCTGCGCTGTCATCCATAGTAAACGAATTAGGACTAATAAATTCAGCAATTGACGAATAATAATAATTAATTTCCTGAGCTGTAAGGGTTGAATAGAGATTTGCTAATTGATCAATATTATATCTAATTCCTACGCCCTCCGAATCTGTAAGTCCTGTTGTTGAACTGAG
>Ga0255753_1004358_pt1 | contig 14123 bp, 5 predicted proteins | sample 041ome_10_FD_179953 | JGI IMG/M metagenome (GOLD analysis project Ga0255753, IMG submission 179953) | Coastal salt marsh microbial communities from the Groves Creek Marsh, Skidaway Island, Georgia - 041412US metaG (version 2) | ecosystem: Environmental > Aquatic > Marine > Intertidal zone > Salt...
CGGATCTGCGAGGAGCCAACTAAAACCTGGCCTGGCCTCATAAAAAACAACCGCTGCGGCCCAAAACACCAGGGTGCCAAAGATGACACCCTGAGTAATATTGAGCCTGATTGGCAGACGCCAGCCCTACTCTGCTGCCGTGCTGTGTCTCGAGGACTTCCTGCGCAGACTCTGTCGCAGCAGCGCCAACGCTGCCAACAGCAGCATCAGTGGCAGCATCGGGTCAAACACAGAGCCACTTCCTACTGAACAGCCACCGCCTTGGCTCTTGTGTTGCGGAGTCACCACGGGCGCAGGTGTGGGGGTAGGCTCAGGCTCTACAGGCGTCTCGGTTGCGATACCGCCTGGGTCGTCGACACTACCATTGGCTTCGCCATCAGCATCGTTTTCGCCGCCATCTTCCAGCTGTAACTGGATACAAAAATCCCCTTCGGCAAGCCCTTCAATGTAGTCGTCCGCGCCGACCTCAGGACAGGCACCATCTGAACCCGGTGCTGACGAGACACTGTTGTTGCTATCAGACATAAATGCAACCCAGCCTGTGGCTTCGGTATATTTACGGTAGGTTGCATTGGCTGGAATTGCCGACGGTAAAGGGATCACGATGCGCACCGATTGCCCAGGTTCCGGCAGATCCTGGATCACAAAGTCGAGCAAACCCAAGGGAAAGTCGAAGTCTTCATCATTACCGTTACTGGGCGCGTCGCCGCCATCCTCACCACCGCTGGCTATGTCTGCCTCAGTAATCAGTGCGCCGGCCACGCCCGCTGCCGCAGCAGCATCGCCTATGACCAATTTCACGCCCGATTCAGCATTAATCGATGCAGCATTGTTATCCGCATCCAATGAGAGCACGTTTGACTGGCTGCTCGTATCTTTACTATCGGGTATGCCGTCTTGATCGCTATCACTTTCGACAGCCGCATTCTTCAGAATCAGCATCACGCCTATCTTGAATGTCTTGTCCAGTATTTGATCGTCATTGACAATGACCTCTGCTTTATAGCTTCCAGCAGTCATGGCAACAGGGTCAATGATCAAACTGGCTGCTTGGGCTGAATCCTCCAGCGCTACTAAGTTGTTATCTGATGCTGACCAATCAAAGGTATGCACACCATTCGGGTCCTGAACCTTAACGGTGATGTTCACTTCACCGCCATCAACAGAGATATAACGGCCCTTGTTGTCCCCTTGAGCCACTTCTATGCTCAATGAAGGTGCCGCTGGTGCGTCAACAATATTGACCTGAACCGTTCGGCTGACGCCCAACACCGCATTGGTCAAAATGCTTTCGCCATCATCTGACAGGCTGACCAGGGTAAGCTCAATGGTCTCAACGCCTTCATCAGCTACGCCATCATCAAGCAAAGCCAATTCAATCGCGCCGGTTCGTCCAGATTCTATGGTGACAGCCTGACCAGCAGATACTCCATCAATCAGATAGTCGCCGTCATCAATTGAAGCGGTGCCGGCCAGAGTATAGGGGATCACAACCGGATACTCTGGCGCATCACCGTTCAGTTCCACATTCAGCGTCACGCTTTTCCCTTCGGCAGTACGCACCTTGTTCACCAGACTGGCAAGAGGAACCACATCCAAGTCCTGGGTATCTGAGGCACTGTTGCCCGCCGCATCAGTCGCAGTCCAGGTCAAAGTGTAACGACCCGGTGCAAACGGCCCCTTGAGATCGCTGGAGATTGACAAGGCACCATCAAGGGCGTCGTTGGCGGTTGCCACACCAAGCGCTACTGCCGTCTTCAGACCCGTTGAATTAACCACTAAATCTGCTGGCGCACTGACGACAGGCGCCACATCATCCAGGGTTGGATTCAGGCCTTGCAGATACTCCTCAAGGTTGGACAGTCCATCTTTATCTGAATCCAGATCACCATCTGCAACGTTAGGATCAAGGCCATAGGTGACCTCAAACAGATCGTCTATACCATCTTCGTCGGTATCCGTATCGACACTGGCGACCAACACGGTAACTGTCGCGTTAGCGACCCCTACGCGATCTTCTGCATCAGTGGCACTAAAGGTGATGGTGTTAACACCAACCAGCAGTATCTCTGGTGCGTCGTTTGTGACCGACAACTGCGCGCCGTCCATATCTACGGCTGTTGCCGCTGCCAGAAAATTGGCGATCGCTGCGAATTCAGCTGACATGCCGACGCCATCGATAGACACTATCACTAGGTCGTCTGGCGCAGTCACCTGAGGTCCGAGAGAGATAATGATGCTGGCATTGACTACAGCCGTATTACCGGCCGCATCTACCGCACTAAAGGTCACTGCCGCTGTGCCAAGCTCATAGCTTTCAGGCGCATCGACAACCACCGCTATCGAACCGCTCACCGTATCAACTGCCGTTGCGGAGGCCAGATAAGCAGCGATTCGCTCATCACTGTCAAGCAGAGTCGCTGTTACATCCAATGATATACGCAATACGCTTTCTACCGTGATTTGAGGCTTGGTGGTGTCGCTGACCGTCACAGTTGAGGCAGCGCTCACGGCATTGTTACTCGTATCGACGACACTAAATGTGACGGTCGTGGTCCCAAGCGGGAAAGTCGTCGGCGCATTGTTTGTCGACTTGTTGCTGATATCACCATCAATATTGTCATTCGCTGTAGCACCACTCAAATAGGCGGTGAGCTGCGAGCTTGAAGCCGCCAAACCAGTGCTGCTTGATGCCTCTACGGTGATATTGGCCGGCGCAGCAATCGTCGGCAGCACCAGGTCTCTTACCAGCGGATAGACATCATCCTCATCCAGGATGCCGTCATTGTCGTCATCGGTATCAGCATTATTACCGGTGCCGTCCAAATCTGTATCGACCGTTTCAGCGGCATCAAGAGGGAACGCGTCAATACCATCCGCAACACCATCGGAGTCTGTGTCACTCAGCAGCGGGTTGGTGCCGGCTAGCGCCTCCTGAGTGTCGAGAACACCGTCGTTGTCATCGTCGGTATCGGCATTATTACCGGTACCATCTGCATCGGTATCGAGGGATTCCGTTGCATCTAACGGAAAGGCATCAAGTGCGTCTAATACCGTGTCGTTATCATCATCAGTATCAGCGTTATTACCGGTGCCATCTGCATCTGTATCGACCGATTCCGTTGCATCTAACGGGAAGGCATCATTAGCATCCAAAACCGTGTCATTATCATCGTCGGTGTCAGCATTATTACCGGTGCCGTCAGCATCAGTATCGACCGTTTCCGTCGCATCCAATGGGAAGGCATCATCAACATCCGGCACCGTATCATTGTCATCGTCGGAGTCAGCATTATTACCGGTGCCGTCAGCATCAGTATCTACCGATTCTGCGGCATCTAACGGAAAGGCATCGTCATCATCCAGAACGTTATCATTGTCATCATCGGTATCTGCGTTGTTACCCGTGCCATCACCATCTGTGTCAACAGTCTCTGTTGAATCTAGTGGGAATGCATCAACGTTATCCAACACCGTATCATTGTCGTCGTCGGTATCTGCATTGTTACCGGTCCCGTCCTCATCGGTATCAATGGTCTCTGTTTCGTCAAGAGGGAATGCATCAACGCCATCCGCGGTACCGTCGGCATCTGTGTCGCTGAGCAATGGGTCGGTGCCAGCGGCTGCTTCATCAGAATCCGAAACGCCGTCATTATCATCGTCGGAGTCGCTGTTATTACCCGTGCCATCTGCGTCTGTGTCAATTGACTCTGAGTCATCTAACGGGAAAGCATCATTTGCATCATCTACACCGTCGTTGTCATCGTCAGTATCGGCATTGTTTCCAGTCCCGTCCGAGTCGGTGTCAACAGACTCTGCTGAATCTAGTGGGAATGCATCAACGTTATCCAACACCGTATCATTGTCGTCGTCGGTATCTGCATTGTTACCTATACCATCCCCATCGGTATCAATGGCTTCTGTATTATTGAGGGGGAAAAGGTCTAGGCCATCCGCGACACCGTCTGCATCGGTATCAGTCAGCAGCGGATTGGTACCAGCTAAGGTTTCCGCGGCATCCGACACACCATCTCCGTCATCATCTGTATCTGTATTATTACCAATGCCGTCGCCATCTGTATCAACAGACTCGGTCGTATCTAAAGGAAATGCATCATCGGCATCTTCGACACCATCATTATCGTCATCAGGATCAACATCATCGCTGAGTCCATCACCATCGCTGTCTTTGACGAAGGTAATCACAACTGGCTCAGCAACGCCTGCATAACCCGCCGCTGGATCCACCTTGAAATTAACTTGCGTGGACCCTACGCTACCGTCTTCAACTAATACATTAAAGACGACGGTGAAGGCCTCTCCAGAGGCTGGAAAGGCACCTGTAAAGCTCGTAAAAGCGATGATCGCTTTCTTGTCGGTGGACGAGTCCGAGTCACTGTCGTTACTGTCATCCTGAATAGCATCGGGTGTCGTCGTCGCCGACAACACGTAAGCGCCAAGCGCATCAGAGCCAGCCAGGCTGACAAAACTGAGTTTGGTGCTGTCGAAATAGAGGCTAACGCCAACACCCGTGGTCTTTGCTGCATCGCTCGTCGCGTAGCTGGCAGTGATACTGACGCCTTCAGCGCCACCCCGCGTGGATATCGCGGCAGGATCCATGGTCAAGGTTTGCTCTGCGGTGAACCCGTAAGCTGACACCACGAGAAGCCCGCTGGCCATCGCTAATTTTTTTAACCCGCCGAATCTATACATACAGCTACCTCGTAATGAACTAAGAGACCCAAGCGGTCTCGCAACAGGCACAAAGCTCTGTCGCACAAATATTATTAGCAATCCTATACACCGACCGCCTTTCTCGAATATAACCTTTCGCGACTATAACCTTTCGCGAATATAAAGAGACGCTTCGCATCGTTCCTGCTCTACTGGTTACGCACCCTCCTCCGCGAGATTATGCTGCTGATAAGAACTATAGGCAAGGCTTAAACGACGCTGCACCTTGTCGACTCCATAAGATGGATCTCCTGAAAGAGGCTCTAACTCTTCTTCGCCACGCTGGAACTGTGTTATGTCGTTAAGGGAAGGAGACTTTATAACTACTTGTAATTTTATGTGACCAAATGCCACTCGTTAGATGTTGACTCCCTCACATGCACCGTTCGAGCCCTGGTTAGGGACTGGTGTAATTAAGCATCAGTCAATAAGTACTACCCACTGCGAAAACTGAGAGCATTGCACTCCGCCACCATACAGAATTGTCGGTTGACTATTGACTGTACATCTAATAGCTTTTCACCCCTTTGCTCTTCGATCTTTTTTAATACTTTTAAACCACCCTCTCGGTCATAGCCGCTGACTTGAACTGCTCTATCAGACAGAGGCTCAGAAACCCGAGAACTTGAGCTTGCGGGCCGAAAGTATCAACGCCAACAGAAGCCGGCTAAACAGCGGCTAAACCATTGACATTGAGTAACCATTGACATTGAGTAACCATTGACATTGAGTGAAGGTGGGGGATAGCAGGCATTTCAATCCTGCCCTTCTAAACACACTTGTGAACGCCATGAGCGTCTAGTCTAGATAGCATAAGCCACGGGCGTATATTCAAGCCACGGGCGTTAAGTTGGAACAAACTATGCGAGATATACGTCGATCTTTCCGTCCATTAGCCTGGCTAATGGTCATGCTCATCTCAGCGGCGTACACCGTGAATTCCAGCGCTGAAGAAAATTTACAGCAGGTTAACGCCAGTGTCACTCCAGCCATCATATCACCAGGTCTCAGCGGCACTGTATCGTTTAGCTATGGAACAGTCCCTCTAAATAGGAAAACGCCGGGTATTGTCCTCAAGGTGTTTTTTGACAGTAGCGTTGCGAGTGTGACATCGCCACAGCCAGCCGAATCCTTGAATCCCTTTCTCATGGGTTTTACCCCTAGCGCTTATGACGACCTTCAAGATCTCGACTCAAACCCGGACACCGATAAGTATTTTATCTTCACCTGGCTTAGTGCTGAGGGTGAGTTTCCATCAATCGTCGGGGATACAGTGGCGCTGCTCGATTTAACCGTAGAACGGGCTGACCCAACCATTACAGCCACCAGCCTGTTATCTATGCTCGTTGAAAGCGCACCTGGGTTCTCGGCTTCTGCAGACACGGTTGAAATAGTCTTTGACGACGACAGCGACGCCGACGGCATTAATAACGCAACCGATCCTGACGATGACAACGATGGTGTAGCCGATGCCGTGGATGCGTTTCCGCTGATCAGTCTTGGTAGCCGGCTTGACTCTGATGCCGATGGTCGTCCAAATATCTGCGACACTGCCTGCCTTAATCTCGGTATGAGCGAAGACACCGACGATGACAACGATGGCGTTCTGGATGACGAGGACCGGTTCCCGCTGGATGCGCGTTACGCCCTGGATGCAGACGCGGATACCATGGCTGACGAATGGGAACTCTATTTTACGCTGGATCCAACCAACCATCGAGATGCCTACTTTGACCTTGATCAGGATGGCTATCTGAACTGGGAAGAGTTCTACGCCGACACTGACCCCACCATTGCCTCGGGTCCGGCTCAAGTGCTTTATACAGACCGTGCCGCGACTCTGATTCCTGGCAGCAGTGCTCGGCTGAGTGTGCGCTACACAACCACCGACACTGACCCTAACCTGTCTGGTATGGGCGTCAGGGTCCATTACAACTCAAAGTATCTGACCGCGATAAGTCTGGAAAATATTTTCGAGACATCCCTGCTGAGCGTCGGCGAGCCGGTGGAGGACAGCTTCGATCTTGATGGCGATGCTGAGACAGACAGTTATATTTTGGTTGCCTGGGTTAGCTTCAGTGGTCCAACCTGGCCGGGTGAACTGGGCCAGGTCTTGTTTGATGTTGTGCTGAGCACCACCTCTGAGATCGCCGAGCTGGAAGAGTATCCCATTCGGTTCAGCGTCAGCGATACGCCGACCGGCTATAACCTGAGTGCGCCGAGCATCTACAACCCGGTGGTGTTGGCATCGTTGGATATTGATGGTGATGGCGAGGCCAAGGCGCTGACTGACGGCTTGATGATCATTCGTCGGCTGTTTGGCTTTTCCGGCAACAGCTTGAGTGCCGGCGCTGTCGCTGCCAGCGCAACCTATACAACCTCGGCAGAACTGGCGGCCCGAATTGATGCGTTTGCGACGGGTCTGGATATTGACGGCGACGGCGAGACCAAGGCCCTGACCGATGGCTTGATGATCATTCGGCGCTTGTTCGGCTTCTCTGGCACGAGTCTGATCGCGGGGGCCGTGTCAGCGACAGCGACACGTACTCAAAGCGTGGAGATAGCCGCTTACATTGACAGTTTAATGCCATAAAGGGTCCCTCCTCGAACGCCATAGGCTGTGACCATGGCGTTAAGGGCAACTTGGCGACGAGGATAGCGCGTATTCGCACAAAACCCAGAGCATCTTTTGCGCTCAAGGCGCACCAGTTACTCGACGATGGAAATTTTTTTGTCACCACTTCATACCAACACTGAGTCAATTGATTGTTATCAAGTGATTGTTACCAAAGAGGCTGCTTCATGAAATTAACCACTAGGCAAATCCGCCCCTGGATTCTGTTAATACTTTGGTCTACCAGCTCGCCAACATTTGGTAACGAGGCCATAGAAGCCTACGACATCGACGGCAACGGCAAACTTGACCCTCTCACGGATGGCACGCTTATCATTCGCTACATGACAGGCTTGTCGGGCGCTCAACTCATCACAGGTGCTGTGAGCGAGGACGCGACTCGAACAACCGAGGATTCAATACTCGACGCGCTCAACAGCAGAAAAGGGCAGTTAGATGTCGATCGCAATGGCCAGGTTCTTGCTCTCAGTGATGGACTTTTGTTGCTGCGGTATATGTTGGGATTTAGAGGTGACACTCTGATACAGGGCGCTACGGAGATAGATGCGCAAGTGACATCAGCCACGGATCTGGTCACCCTGCTTGAGGACCCCACCACTTATTTCAGCTCAGACTTTGATGGTGACGGCATCCCTGATTATTTAGATCTTGATGATGACTGGGATGGCGTTCCCGACCTCGAGGACGCCTTTCCTTTTAACCTCAGAGAATCGGTTGACAGTGATAACGACGGCATTGGTGATAACGCGGATCTGGATGACGATAACGATGGTGTCTCTGACTATGCGGAAATGTTGCTGACCGACTCTGATGAAGATGGCATCCCTGATGATCGAGACGCTTTTCCTAACAAAAAAGACAGCGAGTCTCTTACGCCCGACCAACGCGCCGAGATCAATGCTATTCTCGATAGCTTTTCCGTAGTCAGCGACATAGACCCCTCGACAGGCTGTGGTATTAGGCACAGCGCCGATTGGGGTCAAGCTTTCATGCGCTATCCAGACGGTCATCTACGAGATTATCCCGATGATGCTACCTGGTTTTTAAAGTGGACCCGATACAGCGAAGAGACTTATCAGATTGCCCAAACAACGGTTCAATACTGGGCAGACTGGCTAGGTTATTCAAGCGACCTCGAGAGCGCCAAGCAGGAAGCCTGGGAGAAAGTAATAAGCCCTTATATTTCAGGCAGAAGAGATTACCACCAGCAACTCTTGAACCTTGATGATGAAGGCATGTGCTTGGGGTGGGACGGAACCACAGATTGTAATGACAGCGCTGCGCAAACCAGAACTTATATTGGCGAATTAGTTGCGCTTTTTGAAAAGCAGCTCACCTTACCGCTGCGCGCCACAGGCTACGATGTCATCAAACCCACTGTCTCACCCTTGATTTTAGTGCAGCCAACGCTGGATAGAGACGTCGGCTACTGGACCTTTGCAGCAGATGGTCAGAACTCCATTGAGGATGGCGCAGATTGGAAATTCGGAGGCACAATCGGACCCGACGACCTGCACTTCGACAACGGCAAACTTGTCGTCCCGAAAACTGCCTATGATGAACCCGCTGGCTACGAAGGTAGTTTGTATTTCAATAATCCTTTGGTAGATCGAGATGCGTTCACACTTGCCTTCTCCTTTCTCAATGGCAGCCTGCCCACTCAATTGCCTGTAAACCCCAGGCTCTTGGATGGGCATCCGTATGAGGAGCACTATCTCAATGACTTGCTGATTAACCCCAGGCAATTGCTGTTATCAGGCGGAGGGTTCTATAGATGGCTGCAGGTCGACCTTAATGCTGAATGCAAAATGGAGGCGGTTCTCAACTTTTCGCCCCTGGACGGCTTTAAAAACACTCACAAAACCTACCTCGTATCTAATATCAAACTCAATCCGACTGAGTGGAACGAGGTCTACATGACCTTCAATATTCCAGCTAATCAAGCGTCAATCACTACTCGGTCGCAAGCCTATCCTGATGGTTTGCTGGAAACTTTTGACCTTCCCGAGGACTTCAACTGGAGCTTTGTCGATGATTGGCAAACACAGTCGCAGTGGAACAACTTGACCGACGTTAATGCAGTCGATAACAGTTTAAACCTATTTAGCGGCAGCGGCTCGGGCAGCTTCTACGGCTCTTTGGATTGGCTTTACGTCGCCAATGGCGTGCATGCCTCCAGCGACGTACTAAACATTACGGCCGCCTATGAATCGGTCACAGTTGAGCCAAAAGTCTTACCCATTAAGATCAACACCGACGACAATGTCGCTTCCATGGTTTTGAGTAGCGGTGACTATAAGGCGTGGCTGGAAGGTGGGTTCGTTGCAAGCGGCATTCGAAATGAGGTGTTGCGGGGAGTCTATGCCAAGTTCAAGGATGACTTTGATTTTATTCTGCTGGTTCAGAATGAAGCCTCATCAGACCTAGCCTATGCCGGCATGTATGTTGGGGTCTCCAACGCCGTCAGCGGTATTACTCGTAACACTAACGGAAAAGATATCTATGACACCTCGGCGGCTGCTGGTTCGGCAGGCCAATTGCAGGGCGTGATTCATTTCCCTGTAAAGAGCGGTATTTGCTGCGGCCCTTCGCTCCATGAAATCGTACACCGCTGGGCTAACCATGCCATCGGTTTTGATACCTTGATTGACCCGACGACATCCCAGGAAGAGGTATCTATGGTCGCGAGTTCGTCTATGCCTCACTGGGGTATTTCAAGCGTTAACGGCCAGCTCGGTGGTTTTGATATTGCAACGCTCGAGGAACTCGGCGAGAACCGTTACAAGGCCGATGCTTTCGGCACTTTCGCGAATGGCGGTAATCGACTCCCTTACGCTCCCCTGGAGCTTTACCTCATGGGACTCATCCCGGCTTCTGAGGTACCAGACACAGTTTCCTTTAGCGGCTTGTCTGCAACACCAGAGGAATTTTATGGTAGCCAGACCTGGACGGCGCAACAGAAAATTACGACGCCCATGACGTCTATCATCGAGAAATTGGGCGTGCGCTCGCCCGACTATCTTAACTCACAAAAGAGTTTCAGGGCTCTGGTCTTGTACCTCACTGAGACAGAGCTTAGCGACGCGGAAATGGCTGACTACGCGCGACAGATCACGGACTTTGAAGCGACCTTCTCATGGGCGACTGGTGAGCGAGCGGAGATTTCCTTTCAAAACCTGTCGAACTCGCTGCTGCCCTGAGCGCTTGATTTAGCGGTTAACCATGAGCGGTTTGCGACTTAAACCTTGAGAATGTACAAAGGGGCCGCCTCGGCCCCTCTTTAAGCCCTGCTTAAAAGCGCAAAAAACACCGGTCTGCGCTGGCCGCCGCTACGATTCATCGTCGCAGCTACCAACCACCGCTAACCGGCTGGGATTGCAGCGTCAGCAAAGCTGCAACCTTTGCCCCAGGCGGATCTACTGCGACCATTCATCGAAATTGATCACGACGGGTTCTGCAGAACCTCGATAGCCTGCCGCAGGCATCACCACGACATTGACCTGGGTACGACCAGCTGGATCGCTCCCAGCAGCACCGAAGCTGATGGTGAAAGCATCGCCACTGGGTGGTAAGCCTCCATTAAAACTTGCGAAGGCGATAATCGCTTTCTTGTCGGTGTTGGCGTCACCGTCTTCGTCATCCATATCATCCTGGATCAAATCAGGTGTTTCAGTGCTGGCAAGCAAGTATTCGGCGAGCGCGCTCGACTTGGGTGGATTCAGGCTGTCAAATACCAGCTTGGCACTATCGAAGTAAATACTGACGCCTACTCCGGTAGTCTTAGCACCATCGCTCGAGGCATAGGTTCCGGTGAGGCTCACCAGTCCGCTGCCCGCGCTATCTGTTAAAGCGCTATCGACTAACATCGAGGGGCTCAGGGATACTATCTGTTCCAGAGCAGCGCTCACGTTTGAACTCGCCAGAAAACCAGTAACTAACAGCAAACTCTTCATCTTTCTCACAGACGGCTTCCTCAGGTTGTATATTGAACATATTGAGCAGGGTATATTGTAGTCGACATGGGCTAACTTACGCACATGACTTAAAAACTTCCAAATGCGCCTGGCTAAAGCCTCGCTTCAAACGACCTGTTTGCAGTAGTATCGTGGACTGCTCATTAGCAAACAAGTCGCTGCAAGTGCAGCGAGCAACACTAGCAGCCTATTCGAAAAGCAGTTAAAACTTTGACCGAGAGGGGCTCTGGTCAGGATTCAACAGGAATAAACGGACCCAGCTCAGCCCCCATATTTAGCAAGGTTCTTGACTAAGGCGAACTGAGTCTCGTCAAGACCTAAATTTCAGCAAAGAAAGGCTTCATGACAGTGTCACAGCGTTACATGAATAGATTTCGCAAACTAGCACCTCGACTGTTGCTCCTAACTCTTGCCTGCTCATTTGGCTTGTGGGTAACAGTTGACCTGACCGGGACCGCTACGAAAAAACAAACCGCTGAAGCCGCTGCAAATTCACCTGTCGATGCTGAAACTGCTTTGTTAGGTGCTATTGAGCAGGCTTCCAGTTCACTTTCTGCGTTGACAGCTGACCATACGCCAATCGATCCGGCACTCGCCACCCTTGGCGATCACGTCCTGTTTCAATTGCCTGATGGTCACAGCATCAAGGGATCGATCAGCAAAATTCAAATCGGCGAGAATTACACTCGGATTAACGGCAATCTCGATGGATTTGGATTTTTCGTGTTTTCCTATGGTCCCTCAAAAGTATTTGGCAGCGTCACTAGCCAGTGGGGATCCTTTGAATACCGCGGCGACGCGAAAACAGGACAACTGGTTTATCCTTCTCCCGCTCGACTGGATGACGATGTTCTCGCCGAGCCCGCAGCTGTCGCCGCCAGCAAAGACCGACCGGTCGAGCCCACAGAAGTCAATTTGGAAGTGCGTTGATGAGCAGAAGATCTACCCTCCGCCTTATCTTGGCAATTGGCAGCCTGACCTTGGCTACGCTGGTCAAAGCCGGCGGGACCGTCGAACTCACCTGCCCCTGCGAGTTGACAACACCCAGCCAGACTTCCGTGCAACTGGTATTTGGCCTGCAATCCGTCAGCAGGGACAGAAACTCCGGCGCATTGGTCGCGCAATTAATCTATACCAAAGAATTTAGCGGTAACAGCAGCGGTATCATCTTGGCAGAATTCAATCTGCCTTCTCTCGCCGCCGGGTCGGCACTGCAAGCCGCCCCCTATACCAGCAGTTATGCTTCGAACTCTGCAGACATGGATGGCGAATACTACATTTTCTTGCGACTCTATGAGGATGACATTCGAGTCGACTCGATTTTAATGAATCAAAACCCAGTGATGCTTTCCGCTGCTAACGGCGGTGCCAGTGGTGCACAACAACCCTACTTGGCTCAGAACGTCACTATTACTCTCAGTGACAATAGCTTCTCAATTCCAGATATTGGCCTTATCAATCCCACCGACGGCGCGAGTTACCCTTGGGGTCTAAGCTGGCAAATTCGACTGTTCGAAAGCGAATACTACTATTCTCAGGGATATCTGCAGGTTTTTAAGCAGAATGACGCCGGTGCATTTCAACCTGGAGAGACTCGCAATCTAGTCCTCGCCGACGACTTTAGCATTGACCTGGCGGCGTCTAGTCCGAAATACAACAATATAGTACTGGCACTGCTGGCGCTCAATGAAGACGGAACAACAGGACAGACCCTGTTCTGGCAGAATATTGGAACTCGTCAAAACCAGACAGCCGAGTTTCGAGAATTGGCAACCGTTGCCGTCGATATCACTCTTGATACCGATGCCGATGGTACGAGTGACTTTATCGAGGAGAATTACACTCACAGCGATCCACTTGTGGCTGCTGATGTACCTTATCGCAGCGAAATTCAAGTCGCTATTCTGTACGGGAGCAGTGTCGAAGAACAACTGGGCGATGATTTTGCAGCGCGGCTCGATTATCTCTTCGGTCTGACACAAGAGATATTTGACCAGGCCAATGTGCCCACCCAGTTGATCCTCCAACAAACGATTTATGTCGGCGACGATGCCGATCGACTCAACAACGACCTATTGGATGCTCTGAGTAATCGCCAAATACCCTTTGACTCCTTTGATCAAAGCCTGACGGCTATCCCCGATTTGATTATTCACCTGCATACTTATAGCCAAAACGACAGCAGCGGAATTGCCATGCTAAATGGCTCAGCAAGTCACGGTATGATATCGCCACAAAATAAGTATGCTAAGGGGCTGAATGTAGCCATCGTTGATGTCGACGCAAGAGACTCGACTTTTGCCCATGAGATCGGCCACCTCATGGGCCTGAGCCACTCGCGAAAGCAGACAAACTATCTTGATACCGACGGCGAAAACAATTCAGCGATGGGTACCTTTAATTGGTCCACCGGTCATGCTGTAGAAAGTCAATTTGTCACTATCATGCCCTATGCTTCTGAGTTTGGACTTGATTCTGCGGGAGAGATTTACTCCTTTTCGAATCCCCAACTGACCTGCATCGACGAATTGCCTTGTGGCATAGACTATCTAGATCGATTTGACGGCGCTGATGCGGCCAAGGCTTTAGGCTTGACCCATCATCAGATTGCGGCCATCTCCCAGCGTAACTCGCCCACTATCATCCTCTCAGGCGGCTATTCAACAGTCATCACTAGCCGTCAAAATTTTGAAGATCCTGGTTTCATTGCCAGCGATGTTGAGGATGGCGATATCAGCGGGTCAGTCGAGGTCCTCGGCCTGATTGACCCTTTGGTTGCC
>Ga0255753_1004362_pt1 | contig 14116 bp, 13 predicted proteins | sample 041ome_10_FD_179953 | JGI IMG/M metagenome (GOLD analysis project Ga0255753, IMG submission 179953) | Coastal salt marsh microbial communities from the Groves Creek Marsh, Skidaway Island, Georgia - 041412US metaG (version 2) | ecosystem: Environmental > Aquatic > Marine > Intertidal zone > Salt...
GAGCCATGATCAAACTCTTCAATTATTTATCATGTTTGTTGATTTTTTAATATAAAAATCTAAATTTTTTTCTCGTATTTTGAACACCCACACGAGTAACCAAATATTTTTAAAGAACAACCGTCTCAAGGACGGACGCGTATTCTAACTAAGATATTGCCAAGAAGATAGCTTTTTTTTAATTAATTTTAATTAATTTCTTTGTCCACTAATTTCTGAGAATTTAGGAATTTCATCTTCGATCTAAGCTCCTTTCCAACCTCTTCAATTGGGTGTGATTTTGTTGCCTCTCTATTGCTTTTCATGAAAGGTCCACCAGAACCATCATTGCTTTGTCTACAGTCATTAAGGAACTCATTTGCAAAGTTTCCTGATTGAATATTCTCAAGAATTTCTTTCATAGCTTCTTTAGTTTTATCTGTTATCACCTTAGGTCCGCTTAGATAATCTCCATACTCAGCAGTATTTGAAATTGAGTAATGCATATTTGCAATTCCGCCTTCTTGAATTAAGTCAGTTATTAACTTAGTTTCATGCAAGCATTCGAAGTATGCCATCTCTGGACTATAACCTGCTTCGACAAGAGTTTCGTAACCTGCTTTAATTAGTGCTGTAATTCCACCACATAAAACGGCTTGTTCTCCAAATAGGTCTGTTTCTGTTTCTTCTTTAAAAGAAGTTTCAAGAACACCAGCTCTTGTTCCGCCGTTTGCTTTAGCATAAGAAAGTGCAACATCTCTGGCAGAGTATTCATTATTAGTAATCGAATCTCTATATATAGCTATTAAAGATGGGACACCTCCTCCATTGATATAAGTGCTTCTTACTGTATGGCCAGGGCCCTTTGGTGCAATCATAATTACGCTATTGGTCTCGGGAGGTGATATTTTTTCGAAGTGAATATTAAAGCCATGAGCAAATGCCAAAATAGCATCTTGTTTAAGACCAGGCTTTACTTCTGATTCATAAATATCTTTTTGAAATTCATCAGGTGCTAATATCATAACCAAATCAGCATTTTTAACAGATTCTGAAACTGAGCTAACATTCAAACCAGCTTCTTCAGCTTTTTTCCAAGATGATGATCCCTCTCTTAGCGCAACAGTTACATTAACTCCTGATTCGTGTAAGTTGTTTGCATGAGCGTGTCCTTGTGAACCATAGCCAACAATAGTGACATTCATGCTTTGTATTATTTCTAAATTTGCATCATCTTCATAATAAATTTTCATCTAACAAAACTCCTTTTAGGTATGTTGTTTCTTCATTACTAACAGCTATAACATCAATTAATTTATTTAACTGTCTTAATATTTGTCTCATAAGTGAATCAGAAACTAATGTTTGTATAGTTAATCTTGATATTTCATTTTCTTTGAATTTAGTTTCTAGTTGTTCTTCTATAAATTTATAGGGTGTAAAATCATCTACCGGATCAACATGAAGGCTTTCTATGTTGTATCCTCTTTGATGAAATAAGCCAACAACCCTTACTAAAGCACCAGGTTTGTTTTCCATTATTAGAGTAAGTTTTCTTTTTATCATGTCTTCTTATCCTTTGACAACCACATGTCTTCTAAGCTGTGATTTGCAATTAGCATTGGATAAACATGCTCTTCAGGATCAACGTAAATATCTACGAATACTAATCTATCTTTCATAGAAAATGCTTTTTCTAATGCTGATTTTAGTTCTGAATTTTTTTCTACTTTAATACCAACATGACCATATGATTCAGCAAGTTTCACAAAATCAGGTAGAGAGTTTTGATAGGTGCTCTGAGAATGCCTGCCTCCATAATTCATATCTTGCCACTGCTTTACCATACCTAGAGCTTCATTATTTATATTTATGATTTTGATTGGCAGATTGTATTGAAGACATGTGGACAGTTCTTGAATACACATTTGAATACTTCCTTCCCCAGTAATACATAAAACTTCCTCATTTGGAAAAGCAAATTTGACTCCCATAGCTGCTGGTAAGCCAAACCCCATAGTGCCCATGCTACCAGAATTTATCCACTTTCTTGGTTCATCAAAATGATAGTATTGAGCAGCAAACATCTGATGTTGACCTACATCTGAAGTTACAAAAGCTTTGCCTTCTGTAATGTTGTAAATATGCTGCACTACTGCTTGAGGCAGTATAGGATTTTCGTCTGATTCATCTTTATATAATTCATAATTTAGACCATGAGATGATTTCCAATTTTTAATCTGATCGTGCCACGGCTGAAGTTTATCTTTATTGTATTGCTCTAGTTTAGTTTCAAGCAGCTTAATTATTGCAGCCAAAGAGTTTTTTACTTGTCCAAAAACTGCAATATTTGCTTCAATTATTTTTGAAACTGAAGAGTGATCTACATCCAAGTGGATTACTCTAGCACCAGGCGAAAATTTTGATGGATTGTTTGTTATACGATCATCAAATCTTGCTCCAATTGCAATTATCAAATCAGCGTTGTGCATTGCCATATTTGCTTGATAAGTCCCATGCATCCCCAACATTCCTAGAAAACGATGATGAGTTGCAGGATATATCCCAAGACCCATTAAGGTATTTGTTACTGGAGCATCTAAAATTTCATTAAGCCTAAATAATTCCTCTTCGGCATTACTGGCTATTGCTCCACCTCCTGCATATATAACTGGTCTGTTAGAATTCAGTAGTTCTCTAACAGCTCTTTCTATTTGATTAACATCTGGTTCAACAGGTGGGTTATAAGATCTGATATTCGCTTTTTTAGGATATTCATATTCAAATAAATTGTCTGGAGCTGTCATATCTTTAGGAATGTCTATAACGACTGGACCCGGTCTACCCGATGTAGCAACATGAAAAGCTTCTTTAACGATTTTTGGTATTTCACCGGCATCAAAAACCGTATAACTATGTTTAACCACAGGTCTAGAGATTCCAATCATATCTGTTTCTTGAAATGCATCTGTTCCAATAAGATGGCTTGCTACTTGCCCGGATATAACCACCATAGGAATAGAATCCATAAATGCAGTTGCAATACCTGTTATAGCATTGGTTGCACCAGGACCAGAGGTAACTAAAACAACTCCTGGTTTTCCAGTTGACCTTGCATAACCATCAGCTGCATGAGTAGCACCCTGTTCATGCCTTACTAGAATGTGCTCTATTTTGTCTTGTCTAAATAAAGCATCATAAATATGTAAAGCAGCTCCACCAGGATATCCAAATATAAGCTCAACACCCTCGTCATGAAGCGCGTGCATAAGCATGTCTGCACCAGATAATTTCAATTTAGTACCCATAAAACAAATAAGAATAGGGTTTATATTATTTTACAAGTTAAAAAACAAGTTTTTCTTCTATATTTAGGAATGTTTTTTTATATCTAATATAAGATTATTAATATCTTTAGGAATAGCAGCTTCGTAAGAAATTTGCTTTTTAGTTTCTGGGCACTCAAAGGACAGAAATTTTGCATGCAGTGCTTGCCTTGGAAATGACCTAATTATCTGCACTAATTTAGAAGACGATTCTTTAGCAATAGATTTTGCGGGATCATATATTTTGTCTCCAATTATAGGCAACTTTTTTGATGACAAATGTACTCTTATTTGATGTGTTCGACCTGTTTCAATTGATACATCTAAAACCGAATAATTATTAATTCTTTCATTTAGTTTTATGAATGTCCTTGCCTCTTTTCCATCAACTCTAATTGACATCTTTGTTCTATTAAATTTATCCCTACCAATAGGGTCTTCTATTGAAAAACTTCCTAATGTTGATCCAATCACTACTGCTATATATTCTTTTTTAACATTGCGTTCTTGCATTTGTTGTATAAAGTAATTTCTGAATTTTTCAGTTCTAGCAACCAATAATACTCCAGATGTATCCTTGTCTAACCTATGCACAATTCCACTTCTGGGAAGATTAACTAGTTCTGGATACTTAAAAATCAATCCGTTCGCTAAAGTCCCGTTATAACAACCAGAGCCAGGATGCATAATTAATCCAGCATTTTTATTAACTATGATGTAATCATCACAATCATATATAACATCAAAATGAATATCCTCTTTATCCCATGAAACCTTTTTTTCCTCGATCGGATTTATTTCTATCTCATCATTTTCTTGAGCAAAGTCTCTAGGCTTTGAAAGATCACCATTGATCAAAATTCTACCCTCTAAAATCCATTTTTTAATCTGAGTTCTAGAAAAATCAGGAAATAATGATGCAGCAACCTTATCAAGTCTCTTACTTGCTAAACTTTTAGGAACATTTTTTAATACTGTCATGCGAACTTTTTTAAAAAAATTTAATCTAAATATCTGTTTTAAAACCTTAATTACAATTATGCAGGTAAAATATGCAAATCATGAAACATATAAATAAATTTAAATTCATATTTTGTTTGTCCATTGTATCTTTCTTCATGGTTAGTTGTAATTCAGATGGCCCTGAAATTGAGCAACCTGAAAAAATATATTATGACCAAGCACAGAGACGCATGGCATCAAATAATTTTTTTGGAGCTATTGAATCTCTAGAAGCAATTGAAACAATGTACCCGTTTGGAAAATATGCTGAACAAGCTCAAGTTGAATTAATTTATGCTAATTTTATGAATTCTGACAGTGTTGCATCTCATGCAGCGGCTGAAAAATTTATTAGGCTTTATCCAAGGCACCCAAACATAGATTATGCATATTTCATGAAAGGGCTTTCAAGTTATACCAGAGATGAAAGTTTAATGGTACGAATTACCGAAACTGATCTATCAAATAGAGATATTTCTGGTGCAAAAAAGTCTTTTTCTGAATTGACCGAATTTTTAACAAGATTTCCAGATAGTCAATATGCATCATATGCAAAACAAAGGAATATTTATTTAAGAAATATGATTGCAAGAAATGAACTTGCAGCTGCAGATTATTATCAATCAATAGATGCTCATGTGGCAGCTGTTCGAAGAGCAAAATATGTGATTGAAAATATACCTAACTCAAGTGAAAATTTTAGAGCTCTAAAAGTTCTAGAAAAATCTTATAAAGCTCTAGGTTATGAGGATCTTCGTGAAGATGTACTTAAAATAATTAAATTGAACTACTCTGACAAAGATATTATTCAATCAAATAACTCCGAGTGGTCATGGAATTTTCTTAGAAATTCTAAACCGGATCCCAATTCAAACTAAATGGTCTTTTTAAAGATCCTGCCTTTATTAATACCATTAATAATTTTCTTAATACCTATAGTTGCCAAAAGTTATCTAAAGTTTTTATTCACAAAGAAAAAAACAAATAAAGATGATCTAATGTTTGAGTGTGATAAGTGCGGAACTTACTCTCACGAATCGATAGTAATAAAGAAAAAAGGTAAAAACTTTTGTTCGAATAAATGTGCTAGTGCTTAATTTTTTTAAGCAGTATGAACATTGCCGGAATATATAGTAACGCTGTCATCGTAGCTCCCAAAACACCAATACTCATAGCCCAAGCTAAAGGCCTAAAAAATACACTTGCAAAAATTAAAGGAGCAAAGCCGCCAAGAGTAGTCAAAGAAGTAGTAATTATGTGTCTTGTTGATCTTATGACAACTTCAATTAATTCAGCCTTTGATAATGATTTTTTTTCAGCCTCTTCTTTTATATGCGATAGAACTATAATTGAGTCATTAATCGAAAGTCCTATCAAACCAACAGCAGCTATTGTCCCAATAAAGCCATAATTTTGTTGTCCAACAAATAGGCCTAAAAATGAGAGTCCTACTGATAATATCGCAACTGATAAGATTATTGCAGCCTGTCTAAACGAATTTAATGCTAACACAAGTCCTATTACAATAAGAATCATGTAAATTATTGCTGATGAATACAAGGAAGCTTGCGATTCACCTCTTGTTTCAGCTTCTCCTAGTTGTTTAATTGAGTATCCTGGAGGCAGTTCATTCTTAAACTGCTCAACATCATCTTTTATATATTCTTCTGTTGCAGAAGATAGAGTTCCAGTCCAAACCCAACCCTCAACACTGTTCATTCTTTGGCCATCTTGTCTTGTAATGATTGAAGATTTATTAGTTATTCTACTTTCACCAAAGCTATCTATATATTCAAAACCATTTTGCGCAGGAATAGTTAAATAACTTGCTGATCCTAAAATGTCATCAGGTTTATTAATGCCTTTTAATCTTATTGGTATTTCTTTATTTGAATCTAACATGGTTCCAACAATTACACCGTTATTGGCAGCATATAGTTCATTAACTAAATTCTTGGGGTTTATGCCTGACAAAGAAATATTGGAATTGCTGAGCTCAAGCTCAATGTTAGTATTTATGTTTGAGGTTTCTGATTTTGTAACACTTATATCAGGTGCGTTATTAATAATAAGTTCTAATTTTTCTCCGAGTTCTTTAAGAATAAATGGATCATCGCCGAAGATAACATAACTTACATCTGAAAAAACTGGAGGGCCTGCAATAAAGTTATCAACTATCACAATAATATCTGGATTTTTATCTACAATGAGTTTTGAAAGCTCTGGTAAATTATCAATCATTTGATAATAGTCTTTTGCAAAAAAGACAGACTGAGCTACATTATTTGCGCCCTGCTTTTCCTTGCCTCCAACTATGTTCATTAAAACTCTTGGCATTCTTCTTCCAACAAACCAATAATCTTTTTCAACCTCAATAAGGCCAGATTCAAGAACCTGATTTCTTATGACTTTTGCTCTCTCAAGAGTCTTTTCAGCAGAAGCATTAGAAGGCAACTCAATATTAATCCTAAACATATCTCTGTCTTGCGCAGGAAAAAAATCTTTTTGTAAAGTTCCAAATAATAAAAATCCAAGGAGGGGCAAAGAAATTGAAATTAATAGTGCTCTTCTTGGAACTGCAAAAGACCAAGTTAAAAAACTTCTATATTTATCAAGAATTTTTTTATTGTGATAACCTTCTTTATGAATATCAACATTTTTAAAATATGGAATTTTTTCCATATAGCTCATTAAAACTGGTACCAATAAAATTGCTAAAATTAGTGATGAAGTAATCGACATAATAACTGTCAAAGCTAAACCGCCAACAAATTCAATACTGGGACCTTCTCCAGTAACAATCGGTAAAAATGCAAATACAGTTGTTGCAGTTGCAGCTGTGAGAGGTACTGTGAGATTTTTTACTGATTCACTTATTGAATCCAATATGGAAAGACCAATATTTCTTCTGTGCTTATAATCTTCAACAACTATAATTCCATTATCTATCAATAACCCTAGAGCAATTATTATTCCCGTTATGGATGTCTGGTGAAGGGGCAGGCCAATAGCCCTACATCCAATCATCACCAAGCAAACTGAAAAAGGAAGTATTAAGGTAACAATAATTGCAGGCCTTAAACCTAGAAAAAATAGACTGATACTTAGAACAAAAAATATAGCTAAAGAAAAACTTTTTATTAGCTCATTAAATTTTTTTGTTGTGTAGGATGATTCATTGTATATTTCTTCAATTGTGATTTCTTCCGGCAAAGAAGATCGCATATCATCTACAACTAATCTTGCTCGAGCAACATAATCATGAACCCTTTGTGACATGGATCCTAGTGCTGCTACAGATATAACTACTCTTCCGTTGTATAAGAAAATATCTTCAACAGGTGATAATGGTTTTTTTGAAATATTTGCAATATCTTGAAGTTGAATAATCTCAGAATTGTTAACAACTTTAATAGGAATTTCAGAAATTTTTTGAACACTTTGAGTATTGTCTTTTAGTCTAATCAAGAACTCAGAATTTTGGTTTGAAGATACGCCTGCTGCTTTTTTGTTGTCAAAAGACTCTAAAGCACTTGAAATTTCGCTGAATGTTAGGCCTAGCGAAGAAACTTTATTAGGATCTACTTCGACTAGAATTTCCTCATCTGTTTCCCCATAAATTGCTGTTGCATGAGTGGCACCAATTGAACTTAGTTTTCTTTTAAGCTGATTACCTAACCTTGACATCATTACAATTGGTGCCTCACCTAAACCATTCCAAGATATAGCATATTGAACTGTTATTGGTGGCCCGCTGCTTCTGTCTAGAACAACTTCAACACCTTCAGGAGATATAAATTGAGCTAATTTATCTTGGACCATCGACCATGTTTGTTCAATTAAATCGGGGTGTATACTATGTTCTAGCTCAACAGTAATGCTTGCATACCCTTGAGAAATAATTGAATCTAATTCTTTAATCTCTTCAACTTCTCTTAACTTAACTTCAAGCTCATTGACTATTTGAGTTTCAATTCTTTCTGGTGATGCGCCTGGATAAAAAACTCTTACTCCTGACCAACGCTGTGCAAGCTCTGGATTCTCTTGAATGGGAATTGAAATGGCTGAAGATATTCCAGCTAATAAAATAAAAGAAAGTGTAAGAAATAATATTCTTGGTTTTTCAATAAGAAGATTTATAAAATTCATTCTATATTTAGCGACTTACCTTCAATAATCTTTTGAGCTCCGCCTAAAACCACAAGATCACCATCGTTTAAGGTTCCATTAACAAATGCGTATTCACCTTCGAAATATAAAATCTCTACAAGATCTCTTACAACAACTTTTTTATCATTAACTGTATAAATTGCCCAAATGCCCTGTTCGGATTGAGATAGAGATTTAATAGGAACCCATGTGCCTCTTCCCTCTATATTTAAACTTAACTTTAATTCTGCAATGGAGCCAGGATAAAAAAATGTATCAAAATTAAAAATTGCTAACCTATTATCTGAACCTCCAGGTGTCATGGGGGCAAGTCTTGCAAGAACACCTGTAGGTCTTTTATCTCCAATTTTGAAATCATAAGAATCACCAATATTTAATTTATCAATAAATTTTAGAGGTATTGATATGTGTGCCTCCACATTCTTAGATCCTAAAATTTCTATAATTGGGATTCCACCGCTTATAACAGAACCTGTATCAAGATATCTGTTTTGAATTACGCCATCAAAAGGTGCTATTAGTTTAGTTTGTTCAAGTTTGACCTTATAAAACTCATACCGTGATTTTGCTATGAGCTCTTCAGAATTAGCATTATCAAGATCTTGAATTGATATATGTCCTTCTGATCTGAGATCTTTATATCTATTTAATATTTGTACAGCTAGATCATATTTAGCTTTAGCTTGTTTAAGTTGAGCGATTGCTTCACGGTTATCTAATTCTGCAAGTATTTGTCCTTTTTTTACAGCATCTCCAATATCAACATTTATGATATTAATTTTTCCTGGTATTTCAAAAGCTAGATTGGATTGTTGAGCAGGTAATAATTTTCCAGGAAACTCCCTTGTAATCTTATAGGAATCCATCATTTTAACTTCAAGTATTTCAAGCGAGAATAATTCTGAACTAAAAATTATTGATATCACAAATAAATTTAGCCTATTAATAATATGTTTAATCATTTGACTTTATCTATTAAAAAATTTAATGTTAGCAGTGTAAACATAATATCTAAAATGTTAGCAGTGTCAACATTTAAATTTAAATGAAATCATATCATCACGGAAACCTTAAACAAGAATTAATAGATTGTGCTTGTAGGTTATGTGAACGAGATGGGTATACAAAATTAAGTATTCGGTCATTAGCTAAAGAAAGTGGGGTATCACAAACGGCACCCTATCGCCACTTTGAAACTAAAGAAGCCTTATATGCATCAGTTGCAACAGACGGCTTTAAAAAACTTTCAAAAGCTTGCTATATTGATGCTGATAAAAAAATTACGAAAAAGCATCTTGTTGAAATAGGATGTAACTATATTGAGTTTGGTCTAAATAATGCTAATACCTATGATCTTATGTTTGGTACTGCTGTTGGTAACTTTGCCGAATATCCTGAATTACTTGAATCAGCAAATTCAACATATGAGAATATGCGATTAAGTTTTTCTAAATTGGCTAGTGACAGCGATGAGGTTATAGCTTTTAAATGTATTACTTTATGGTCAATGGTTCATGGGCTAGTTGGTATATTAAGAAAGGTTCAAGTAGTTGGAGATGACTTCGAAGAAGGCGTTGGTCCGATCTCAACTGCTAGTCTTATAGCAACTAACTTAGAGGATCACTTGGATAAAGTGTTATCTGGTCTTATTCAGAATAAATCACTTTGATAGTTATCTTTTCTGAAAAAATTGGATTTTTATGTGGGATGTGTGCATAGTCTCCAACTAAAAGTTGAAGAGTATGTTTACCAGGTTTTAAGTTAATAGTTGTTTCTGTCTGACCCTTTCCAAAATGAATATAATTTTCTGTACTTGGTATAGGTCTGGCTAGGTTTGGTAATTCAGCATTAATGACAAGATGATGATGACCAGAATTGCAACCAATTATACCTGCGGGCAATATATCAAAATTCTTAATTCCAAAAACTATCTTTACTTCAGAACTTTTTGATACATAGTTATCTTGTGGGCTTATAAAATAGACACTAGCATTTGGCTCTGGAATACATTCTTCTGCCTCCATGAAGGATAGAAAAAATAAAAAACCTGTAATAAAAATCTTATTCATAAGCACCATCAACATAAGTAAGAGTATTAATTGCATCGAAGTTTTTAGAATCAATTACTTTTCCAATAACAATTGTATGAGTGTAATATTCAATCAGCTGATCAACCTCACAGAATATATTTGCTTGAGCATCCTTTAAAAATGGAATGTCTGAAAGATCCCACTGATCAGATATAAATCTATTTTTTTCTTCATCATAATTGCTACAAACATTTGAGAGATCCTCATGAGCTTTGGTGAGAAGATTAATACAATATTTAGTTCCGAGTTTTATTGAATCATGAATACCTGCAGTTTTATTTATGCAAACCAAAATGCTTGGAGGGTCTATTGACACCGACGTGACCGATGAGACAGTAATTGCATTATATTCTTTATTTTCATTTTCATTGGATAGGATGCTTACAGAGTAAACATAACTTCTCATTGCTTTTCTAAAATTATCTTGAAGAGACATGTTTGAATTATACTTAGTTTAAACAAAAAAAATATCTGGTTATCTATAATTTTATCAAATAAAAAATGAAGAATAGTTTAAGAATATCTGGAGGAAATCTAAGGGGCAAAAAAATACCATTTGAATTTAAAGATTCTCTTAGACCTACTTCAAGTAAGCTTAAGGAAATCTTATTTAATTGGGTTCAGTTCGAAATTCATGAATGTATTTGCTTAGATTTATTTGCAGGCACCGGATCTCTTGGTATAGAGGCTCTTTCAAGAGGTTCTCCTAAGGTAATTTTTGTTGAACTTAATAAGAAAAATTATTCGTCTTTATCAACAAACTTAAAAAGTTTGGGCATAAAAGATAAGTGTAAAATTTTTTTTAAAGATGCATTTTCTTGGCTCAAAAACTATGATCTTTCAGAGGTAGATATCATTTTTTTAGACCCTCCGTTTAACAAAGATTATGAAACCAAGATTCTTAATCAATTGTTTAAAAAGAAAGATTTAAAATCATCATGCAAAATCTATCTTGAATATAGCAAGTATAATGAGATTGAAATACCAAAAGAATTTATTATCCTGAAAGAAAAAGATGTTGGGGATGTTAAAGCACTGCTCTTAGTAAAAGATGAAAATTAGAATAGCAACTAGAAAATCAGATTTAGCATTATTTCAAGCAAATTTAGTTGCTGAAAAACTAATTGAACAAAATGATAATCTAAAGGTCGAAATAGTTCCAATGTCTTCAGGCGGAGATGAGACAGACGCTCCACTTCATCAAATTGGTGGTAAAGGACTTTTTGTAAATACTCTTGAATCTGCCCTTTTCAGAGATAGAGCTGATATAGCAGTTCATAGTCTAAAAGATGTTCCAGCAAAACTAGATAACGGCTTTTGTATTGCGGCTGTTCTCAAAAGAGCTTCCGCTGGCGACATGCTCCTTACTAATAATGGCTGTTCTATAAAAGATCTAGCTATAAATTCTACAATAGCAACTTCCAGTCCTAGAAGGTATGCTCAAATCAAAAATTTATATCCTGAAATTAAAATTGTTCCTATAAGAGGAAATATAGCAACGAGGATTAGCAAGCTAAATCATGAAAATATTGATGGTTTAGTGGTTGCCAAGGCTGCCCTAGAAAGGCTAAACATAAGTAATCATAATTGCTATGAATTTTCTTTTGGAGAAATGTTACCAGCAGCTTCTCAGGGTTATATAGGTGTGGAATGTTTAAAATCAAATGAAAAAATTTTAGATATTTTAAAAACAATCAACTCACCAGAAGATCTAATTCTTGCTCAAGCAGAGAGAGATTTTGTTTTAAAATTGAATGGGTCATGCCTATCTCCAATTGCTATATATTGCAGACAAAATTTAGATAAAATTTTAATTTCTGCAAGAGTATTATCTCAAAATGGAGACAAGCAAATTTATAAAGAAATAATCAGCTCTTTTGAATCTATACAAAAAGATATCAGGGATTTATCTCAGGATTTCATATCTTTGGGTGCTGATAAATTAATCCTTACCTAATGATAATTAATACTAGGCCAGAAGAAGTCTCAAAAAAAATTAATGAGCTGTGTGTGCAAGAAAAGATAGAATGTAAACACATTCATATGTCTAGAATTGAATTTTTGTCTGGTACAAAAAAACAACAGATATGCAGAAAAGTAATTAAAAATATTCATACATTTTCAAATATAATTTTTACTAGCCAAGCCTCAGCAAAATTTGGCTCTAAGTTGTTCAATTCAAATCCCGACTTACTTAATTCAAAACAAAATATTTTTTCTGTAGGAGATGCTACTAAAAAAATATTAATTGATCATGGATTTAAACCAATAACGCCTAGCAATAAATCATCTCAAGGCATTATTGATCTAATTAAAGAAAAATTTCCGGGGAAAAACTTAATTTTTTGCGGAGAGAATTCAAATCTGAATTTGCAAAATGCCTTTAAGGAAAATATGAATGAGGTTGTATGTTATAAATTAATATTCGATATAAATCAGCTTCAGAATATACCAAAAAGCTCTGCAATAATACTCATTTATAATTTTTTAACATTTGAATTTATTTATAAAAACCTAGAGAAAGGCTTATTAGAAAATAAATCATTTGTCCTTGCATCTGAAAGGATTAAATCAGAAGTTTCAAAAATAGTTGAAGAAACAGAAACTCTCAATAAGATTTATGTTTCAAAGTCTTATATAGATGAGGATATGTTAGAAAAAGTTAAAGAGATTATTTAGATTTTTTCCCATTTCCAGCTTTCATCGAAGTGAAGAACTCGTCGTTTGTTTTATGTGACTTAAGTCTGTCAATTAAGAACTGTATTGATTGTGCGTCTTCCATTTCATCAAGGATTTTTCTAAGAACCCACATTCTTTGTAGCTCGTCCTCAGAAGTTAACAAGTCCTCTCTTCGTGTACCGGATCTTCTGATATTGATTGCTGGAAAGATACGTTTTTCTGCAATTTTTCTTTCTAAATGGATCTCCATATTACCTGTACCCTTAAATTCTTCGTAAATAACTTCATCCATTTTAGATCCGGTTTCAACTAAGGCAGTTGCTAAAATAGTTAGACTACCTCCCTCTTCTAGATTTCTTGCTGCTCCAAAGAATCTTTTTGGTCTTTCAAGAGCATTTGAATCAACACCCCCACTTAGTATTTTTCCAGATGCTGGTTGAACTGAGTTATATGCCCTTCCAAGCCGAGTAATTGAGTCCAACAAAATAACAACATCTTTTTTATGTTCAACTAACCTTTTAGCTTTCTCAATAACCATGTTTGCTACTTGAACATGTCTACTTGGGTGCTCATCAAATGTACTTGCAACAACCTCTCCTTTAACAGTTCTTGACATTTCTGTTACCTCTTCAGGTCTCTCATCAATAAGCAATACTATTAATTCAACTTCTGGATTATTGCTTTTAATAGAATGAGCTATGCTTTGAAGCATAAGTGTCTTACCAGCTTTAGGTGGAGAGACTATTAATCCACGCTGACCTTTACCTATTGGTGCTATTAGGTCAATAATTCGTGATGAAAGATCTTCATTAGAGCCGCTTCCCTGTTCAAGAATTAATCTTTCATTAGGGAAAAGAGGTGTTAAATTTT
>Ga0255753_1004384_pt1 | contig 14075 bp, 11 predicted proteins | sample 041ome_10_FD_179953 | JGI IMG/M metagenome (GOLD analysis project Ga0255753, IMG submission 179953) | Coastal salt marsh microbial communities from the Groves Creek Marsh, Skidaway Island, Georgia - 041412US metaG (version 2) | ecosystem: Environmental > Aquatic > Marine > Intertidal zone > Salt...
GCGGCATTAGTAGAAAATAAAAAGGAACAAAAACCTATAAAGTTAGACGTTTCCATGTTAGATACATCGTTCATTCTAATGGCTAACATGGTTACTGAACATCTGAATACTGGTTGGGCTCCAATTCCTATGGGTAATGAAGCACAAAGTGGGTCTCCATCATCCGGATTATTTAAAACAAAAACTGAATCTTTACTTTTGGCTGCCAATAATGATCATCAGTTTAATTCTTTATGTGTCGCTCTAAATAAAATTTCAATATTTGATAAAGATAAATGGAGCTCAGCTAAATATAGAGATAACAACAAAGAGGAGTTACGCTCACATTTGCAGGATATTTTTAAAAATTATACTGCAGATTTCTTGGAAACACTTTTAAATGAATATGGAGTGCCTTCTGGAAAGATAAGATCATTACCGGAAGCTTTGAATGAAGAGCAATTTAAACATAGAGATTTATGGAATTCAGTAAATATTAAAAGTATAAATAAAAATTTTAAAGTCCCCAGCATAGGTTTCAAAGTCAATGAAAATTCTATTAAACCAGTTAACCCTCCTCCAACCTTAGGAGAAAATACTAGATTAGTTTTAAAATCTCTTAATTACTCTGAAGATGAAGTAAAAAAATTAATTAAAGAAAATGTAGTTCGTTAGTGGCTTATTTTTTGAAGTTCCATTCTGTCAAGACTAACACCCAGTCCATATGTGTTATTTGGAATTGATGATTTTCCTAGCTTTATCTTAGGCATTGGGTCTTTAAGTAAAGTATTAAAATAAGGACTTTCTTTAAATTGATGTTCCATAAGAGAATTTTTTTTAGCTGACGAACAGATTTGAAGAGTGTGTGCGTACGAAATTGGACCACTAGGATTGTGAGGAGAAAATTCTATATCATGTTTGATTAATGATTTTTCTATTTCCAACATTTCGTCTGGTCCACCTGCATATTTAACATCTGGCATTATAACATCATATGTTTCAGCTTTTATAAAATTATGAAAACCGGCTTTTAGTATTTTTGTTTCAAGTCCAGCTAGCTTAATTCCTAGAGAGTTAGCTTCTTTTCGTAATTTTTTTATTAGTGGTATATTATTAATTGTTTCTGGAATAGGGCATTCAAGCCAATAGAGATCAAAATTCTTGCACTCCTTTAGTAACTGAATTGTTGCATTATAATTGAACCTCCAGTGACAATCTATCATGATTTTAGTTTTAGTATCAAATACATCTCTTATGACGTTAAGCCTATCTAATCCAGATTTCATAGATTTAATCATTTCATTAGTATTCATGTTGGTTGTTACTTCATCAAAGGGAGCAAATTTAATAAAATTAAATCCTTCTTTTTTAACCTCGATAGATTTTTTTTTAATTCCATCTAATGTTCTGTCTTTTGTTGCTCGATTAAAATTTGCGTATATATCAATTGTATCTCTATTTTTTTCGAAAACATTGCATATTATTTTCTTATTAATTTGACCTTCAATATCCCAAAGACATTGCATAATTGCAGAACTTATCGAAGCTTGAACAATGTTTTCAAAAGGTAATTTAGTTTTTAGGTCATATGGTGATTGATAATTTTGATTTAGGATAATGTTAAAAATATCATTTTTAATATTATAAATTTCATTTTCTCTACCAGATAATGTTGCTTCACCCCATCCTTCTATATTATTAGTATCCTTTAGTGAAATAAATACCCAAGTGGTTTTTTCAGATATTATGGCTTTAAAAATTTCAGCATGGATTATTCTATTTTTCATGAAATTCTTCTATTAAAAATTTATTATTAATCTTAAGAACTAGATTTTAATAATCAAGAAAGATTATTAGGAAGTTCTTAATCAATAATTTAAACTTTTTAAAATCTAAAATAAATTAATAATTCAAATTTTGCATTAACTCTTTAAAAAATAGGCTCTGATAACCTTTCCTAGTTATTACGCCAGTTTCTCTTGTAATATTAAAGTCTTTAATATTTAAAATTGCTAGCCTTGGATCATTATAACTTTCAAAAATATTTGCTTGGGTAAATAGAAGTAGAGAGGATTCATATAAACAATTTAATCCCATTCTAAGAGAATTGGTCGAAACAGAGATTGTTGGCTTCACTAATTTTTTTGAGGTAAAGCAATTAAAAAACAAATCTTCAGTTTGTTGTGATGTTGTAGCGATTGCGAATTTATAAGATATTAAGTCTTTTAATTCATTGTCCCGTTTCGTAAGAGGGTGCTTTTTAGATGCTATTATAATATATCTATCGTGCCTCAAAGTTTTATATTCAAAATAATCTAAATTTTCTGGTTTTCTGGCAAACAGAATATCAATTTTGTTATCAATAAGTTTTTGAAATTGGAGATCCGGTGAATCTACATTAAAATCGACGTGCAGCCCAGGATACTTTTCTATAGTTCTTGCTATGGCATCAGGTAGGTTTCCAGTTATCCAGCCCGCACCAGAGCCAATCGATATTTTTCCTTTTTTCCCATTAACGTAATTATTAACCTCATTTTGAGCATTTTCAATTAGTGCAATTATATTTTTTGCGTAAGGAATAAGGGCTTGTGCATCTTTACTTATTATTAATTCACCTGATTTTCTTGTAAAAAGTTCTTTTATTCCGAATGAATACTTTAAATTCTCTAGTCTTTTAGAAATTGCTGGTTGTGTAATATTTAGTTTTTTAGATGCTGCTGTTATGCCTTTTTCTTCAATTACAGAAAGGAATGTTTTTAATTCTACTAAGTTCATATTCATAACTTTATTTTATGGTTTAATAAAAATAATAAATTATATTTAATAATTTTGTTTGTCTATAGTTTTAATTAATGATTTAAAGGGGGAGTTTATGACACAAAACTTACTTATTTTACTTTCCGATGAGCATAATAAAAGAATGCTTGGTGTATCTGGTCATAGTCATGTAAAAACTCCAAATTTAGACAATTTAGCTAATGAAGGTGTTCTTTTTCAAAATGCATATTGTAATTCTCCAATATGTGTTCCATCAAGGGCTATTTTAGCAACAGGAAGGTATAATGCTGAAATTGGTTATTGGGATAATGCAGATCCTTATGATGGAAAAATACCAAGCTGGGGACATCGTGCAGTTGAAGGCAATTGTGATGCGGTTTCAATTGGTAAACTACACTTTTTAGACGATCAAGCTCCCACAGGTTTTTCTGAACAAATAAATCCTTTAAATGTAGTAGGAGGTGTAGGAGATTTACTTGGTTTAATTCGACAAGAGCTTCCTGTTAGAAAAGGGGCTGCCAACATGGCAAAAGATGTAGGAAGTGGAGAAACAACTTATTCTAACTATGATAAAAAAATAGCAGAGGACGCCACGAAATGGATTCTTAATAGGAAAGCAGGCGACAAACCTTGGGTTCTTTTTGTTTCTTTTGTATGTCCACATTTTCCTCTTATTGCTCCTCCTGAGTTTTATGATATGTATCCTGAAAATGAGGTTCCTTGGCCATTACTTTATGAAGAGCATCAAAGAAGTAAACATCCATATTATGAAGCCATGCGTAAATGTATGAATTATGATGATTATTTTGATGAAGAAAAGGTGAGAAAAGCAACCTCAGCATATTTTGGGTTATGTAGCTTCCTTGATCATAATGTCGGCTTAGTTTTAGATGCTCTTCAAAATTCACAATTTGCTGATAATACTAATATTATTTATACTTCTGATCATGGTGATGCCCTAGGAATGAGAGGGATGTGGGGCAAAAGTACAATGTTTGAGGAATCTGCAGGTGTACCTATGATTTTGAAAGGGCCTAATTTACCTAAATCTAAGAAAATAAAAACTCCCGTAAGTTTGGTTGATATTTTCCCTACTGTCGTTGATAGTTTAAATTTAAGCCCAAACTCTCGTGACATTGATTTACCTGGAAAATCACTTTTAAAAATAGCTCAAGAAACAGATGATTATGAAAGAGTTGTTTTATCAGAATATCACGCTGCTGCCTCACCTGTAGGTGCTTTCATGCTTAGAAAGGGTAAATATAAATACGTTTATTTTGCTGAAGGATATGATCCGCAATTGTTTAATCTAGAAGAAGATCCTTATGAACAAAATGATTTATTTTCCAACGAAAACTTTAAAGATATTTTGAATAGTTTTTATGACAACCTTTTAAAAATATGTGATCCAGAAGCAGTTAATAAACGAGCCAAAAAAGAACAAAATGATAAAATACTTAAACATGGAGGTATAGAAGCAATTAAACAAAGAGGTGATTTCGGTTATTCACCTGCACCTGGTCAAACGCCTAAATTTGATTAAAAAAATGCTTTTATCTGATAAAGAAAAAAGAGAAAAAAAATCTGATCTTGTTAAAGATATTTTAATTGGCTTTTTTTTTCTAATTATTAGTGTTGGAGCCTTTTTTGCATACAATCCTGCTGATGCACCATTAGATGTGGGTACAGATGGGATGAACTTTGCAACCTATCCTCTAGGCGTTGCTTCATTACTAACCATTCTTGTATTGATATATTTGATAACTAGTTTCAAAAAATTTTTTTCAGCACAACAAGATTATAATTTCTTTAAATATCTAAATCAATCAATTCAAGATAATAAATCTTTATATTTCAAAAGAATTTTAACTGTTATTTTACTTACTGTTTATGCTTTAATTTTAGGTGAAATTAATTTCATGCTTCTAACGAGTGTTTTTCTTTTTGCAGTTTTTTATCTTTATGAAAGAAGAGATTACTTTTTTATGATTACTCTATCTTTGCTTGGTGGTGGATTTAGTTATGCTTTATTTGTTTATTTTCTTAAGTTGCCAATATAGGAGATAACATGTTTGAAGGATTATTGGGTGGATTTGCAAATTGTTTTGAACCTTTCAATTTATTGTTGTTATTTTTAGGCACTTTTTTAGGCTTGCTTGTTGGCGCTCTTCCAGGCTTAAGCTCGCCTATGGCTATAATAATCTTATTGCCCGTTACATACTCACTTGAACCGCTTCCAGCCCTGCTCACAATGATTGGTGTATATGTAGGAACCAAACTAGGTGGTTCATTTTCAGCTATTTTACTTAGAACTCCTGGAACACCTGCAGGGGCCTGTACTGCACTCGACGGCTTTCCAATGGCTGAAAAGGGTCAATCAGGTTTAGCTCTAGGATACGCCACTTATGCATCATTTTTTGGGGGGGTAACAAGTTGGATAATTGCGGTAACATGTATACCTTTTATTTCTGGTATAGCTCTTAAATCATCAAACGCTGATATAGCTTTGATAGCAATTATGGGCTTGGTTATGGTTTCTGCCTTTACAAGAGGTTCAATGTTAAAGGGTTTTATAGGTGTTTGTATAGGTCTGCTGATAGGCTCAATAGGTATGGATAGAACCGATGCGATTGAGAGATTTACTTTTGGTTCTATAGATTTGTTATCAGGAGTTCCTTTCGCAGCTGCTTTAGTTGGCTTGTTTGGGTTTGCTGTTGTTATATCAGATTTATCTCTTATGAAATCCTCTTCAGAACTTGTAACCACAAAATTTAAAATAGAGCTACCTTCAACCCTTGATTTCTTAAAAAGATGGAGAGCTTGGTCAGTTGGTGGATTCTTCGGTTCTATTATTGGAGCAGTTCCTGGGGTTGGAGCTGATGGTGCTACTTGGCTTTCATATGGAACAGTAAAAAATAACTCTAAAAATCCTGAAAATTTTGGCAAAGGTGAACCAGATGGTGTTGTTGCACCAGAAACTGCGAATAATGCAACTACTGGAGGGACTATGGTTCCTATGTTGACTCTTGGTATACCAGGTGATGCTTCTACTGCGATAATGATTGGTGCACTATATTTACATGGACTTCAACCAGGTGTAACACTTATGAAGACGGGGGCTGAAGTTGTTTATGGAATGTTAGCCGGACTTCTTTTGGCAGGAGTTTTTATGTTTATTATTGCCATGGGAGCAATAAGATTTTTTGTTTATGTATTAAGGCAACATAGGTCTATTTTATTTCCTTTTGTATTGATTTTTGCAACTATGGGTGCTTTTGCAAGCTATAATGAATTTTTTCCAGTTTATGTAGCCATTTTTCTAGGTGTGTTTGGTTTTATAATGGAGGAAAGAGGCTTTCCAGTTGTTACAATTGTGTTAGGTGTGATTTTAGGTCCTATAATAGAATATAATACTAGAGTAGCTCTTCAAGTCGCAAATGCAGATTGGACTACTTTTATAGATACTTGGCCAAGAATTTTGATGATTGGCATTATAGTATTCCTTGTTTTTAATGAGGTTAAACAAGGATTATCAAGGCAGAAACTTTCAAAACAAAACATATAGGAGGATAATATGAGAACATTAATTTTGGGCGTTTTATTTCTTTTTAGTACCCTTGGTAATGTTGTTTTTGCAGCATATCCAGAACAAGCTATTAGAGTTATAGTTCCTTATAAAGCAGGGGGGGGCACAGACTCAATTGCTCGAGGCTTTGTAGGTGCGTTTAGTAAGGCAGCAGGTGTAGATGTTGTCATTACTAATGTCAATGGAGGAGCAGGATCTAAAGGTATCATTCAGGTCATGAAATCAAAACCAGATGGATATACTTTATTGTTAACTGGTTCAACTGATATGATTGGTTTATCAACTTTTAGAAAAATGCCTTTTAATTCAAGTGGTAGTCTTGAAACTGTCGGAGGAATTTATACTACACCCACATACGTTTTAGCCCATAAAGATAGAGGCTATAAATCTTTAGAAGAGGTTATTGCTAAATCAAAAGCTAACCCAGGAACTTTGATTGCAGGTATAGGTGGTAAATTTGGAGCTCATGATGTTCTTGCTAACGCCTTGAATGGTTACAAAGATGCTGGATTTAGAATTGTAGCCTATGATGGTGGAGCAGCTTTAAAAAAAGCTACAATTGCTAATGAAGTTGATATTTGTATTATCCATTCACCTGTTTTACTAAATGAAGTCAAAGCTGGATTGTTGAATGTCATTGGAACAGGAGGGTCTCTAGAAAATATTACTTACTCGCCAATTCAAAAAACTAAAACACTTCGAGACATGGGAGTTCCTGCTGATGTGGGTGTAACTAGGGGTCTTTGGGCACCGAAGGGAACACCCAAAGATATCATAGAAAAGTTAGAAAAATTTATAGCTGAAGCAGCTAATAGTGATGAATTTAAAAAATTCGGAAATAACTTTGGTTTTGCTCCAAAATATTATACATCTTCTCAATTTTTAGATTTATTAAATCTAGAACAAGGAGTTTATTCGGATATTAAGGGTAAATTTATGAGTAAGTGATTAATTAGCTCTAATGAAATTTAAAAAAAGAGAGAAAATTTCTCTCTTTTTTTATTTTCAATTAATCAAAAGATTATTTCAATGCAAAAAACTAACTTTATACGAATAAAAGCTTTAATAATAAGAGTATGAAATATGTCAAACGTAAAAATAGATAAAATTGAATTAACTTTGTTTGAAGTCACATTCAGTGACGTTCAAGAAAATAAAAGTGGAATTGGGATTGCTTATGTACCTGGTAGTAAAAATAAGCATACCCGATTTGGAATTAGAATTTTTGATACTGACGGAAACATTGGAGAATATATTCCACCAAGAAGTAGAGCTAAAATTATTGTTTCTGCCTCAGAAGCTCTCTCATACCATATAATTGGGAAAAACCCGTTACATAGAGAGTCTATCTATCGTCAATTAAGAGGCTTATGTAAACATGTTGGTGAAGTTGGTATTGGACCGATTGATATTGCATTATGGGATTTAGCCGGAAAAAAACTTAATTGCTCTATTTCAGAGCTTTTAGGAGGGTATAGAAATATTTTGCCAGCTTATGCTAGTACTATGCATGGGGATAGAGAAAAAAATGGTTTATCAAGTCCAGAGGCATATGCAGATTTTGCAGAAGAGTGCTTGGAACTTGGGTATAAGGGATATAAAATGCATGGTTGGGGTGGAGACGTTAAAGAAGAGATAGCTATGCTTAAAGCTGTTGGAGAGCGCGTTGGAAATAGAATGAAAATTATGTATGATGCTGGTTGTCATTTTAACACTTTAGCGGATGCTCTTGAAGTAGGAAAAGTCTGTGATGACTATAATTATTATTGGTATGAAGATCCTTACAAAGATGGAGGAGTTTCTATCAACGGTAATCGTGTTCTTTCAGAAAATTTAAGTACGCCTATTTTAGTAGGAGAACATGTAAGAAATTTAGAAACATCTGTAGACATGTTGACAAGTGGCGCTTCTTTTTTCTCCAGAGCTGACCCGGACTATGATGGAGGAATTACTGGGTGTCATAAATTAGTAGCTGCTTCAGAAGGTTTAGGAGTAGATTGTGAAATTCATGCATGTGGGCCTGCGATGAGACAGTTAATGGCAGCTTCAAGGAACTCTAATTTTTATGAGGTCAATTTAGTCCACCCAAGTTGTAAAAACCCTTGGTCTCTTCCAGTTTATGATTGTGATTATTCTGATCAACTTGATTGTATCGATAAAAATGGCAATGTAAGTGTATCTAATAAACCAGGATTAGGCGTTTTATACGACTGGGATTTTGTTAAAAAAAATAAAATACATACTATTGTTATTTAATAAAAGTTAAGATTATTTATCTATCTTTAATGCTTGTAAATATTTTAAATTATTTTGAATTAGATATTATCATAATTATATTCACCTCTGTATTTTTAGGAGGTATTATTAAAGGCACAGTAGGAATTGGCTTATCAATGTTTGCTGTACCTATTATTGCTTTTTTTTTGCCACCAACCACATCAATGATACTATTATGTTTTCCTGTGTTGGTAACTAATATTTTACAAATTGAAGTTCAAAAGGGCATAGGTTCGTATAGATTTTTACCAATGTTTATTGCCTTGGTTGTTGGTATCTTGATTGGTGTTAATCTTATATTAGAAATAAATCATTCTTTGATATCAAAAATTATTGCTATTTCGATTATTTTTGCAGCTATTTTTAATTTATTTGGTCTGAATTTTAGTCACGTTAAGCCTAACTTAGAAAAAGTCATAACCATACCACTAGGTTTTTTTTCAGGTATTATTGGAGGGGTTTCAAATATGTATTCCCCATATATTTTAGCTTATCTAGTTTCTACTAATTTAAAAAAAGATGCTTTAATTAGAACTATTGCTACAATGTATTTCTTGGGATCTTTGATAATTTTTCCGTTATGGTTTTATAATGGTTTAGGCACACTTCAAGATATTATTTGGAGTATTTTTTCAGTACTTCCCGGCATTATAGGGCAAAAAATTGGTACAATGATAAGAGGTAAAATTTCTAATGAATTATTTAAAAAAATTATTTTATACATTTTGATGTTAATAGGTTTGACATTATTGATAAAAAATATAGGCGCTGACTAATGTGAAAAATTTGAGCTAGTGCTATAGGTTAAAAGTTTGTGGATTTAAAAACGACCCTGAAACCAGTATGACCAGTGCTGGTATCAATAGTGTTGGAAATACGTGCTGCAATTCTGTATCGAAAACAGCTATGATGATGGCACATGTATGACCCGCCTTTTAAAATTTTTCTGGGGTTAGCACCTTCTACATTATCTGCTTTTTCGTCAGCAGTATCTCTTGTCCATTCCCACACATTCCCGACCATACTAAATATTCCGTACCCGTTAGGGGCAAAGGATTCTTCTTCTACAGGGCCAATTTTCGTCACTGACACATCCTTGAGCATAATCTGCCCCACATGACACTGCGGACTTTTCTGGTTCAACTCGTGATTTCCCCACGGGTAGCGAACATCTTTTTGTCCTCCACGTGCAGCATGTTCCCATTCGGCCTCGGTTGGAAGATCGCCACCTATCCAATTGGCAAATGCAAGAGCATCATTATAGCTGACATGGACAACAGGTTGGTTTTTATATAATTGAGGGGTTCTCGAGGGGCCTTTAGGAGTACGCCAACTGGCACCATCTATTTTGCACCACCAACTTAAACCTTCAACTGATTGATCAATCAAATCTTTATCCAAAACAGCTTCGCGATAAACATAGGACCATCCAAATCTTTCAGCTTCCGTGATGTAATTTGTTACCTTAACAAAGAATGCGAACTGCCAATTGGTAATAGTCGTACATGTGATACTAAACGGTGTGATTTCGCAAGATCGAAAAGGAGCCTCCCCGTCCTCAGGGTAAATGGGGCTATCAGTTCCTTGATAACCAATACCGCCTGGGACTTTGCTTGTTTTAATGTCAAGCGCAGCAACATTCTCGGGAACTAGGCCTTCAAGCATGTCTAGTCCGCCCATACGATCTCCCTTTGGTGTATAGGATCATCAATAGATTTTCGATCTTTTTCAATGGATTCATACCAGTTTTCCAGCGCCACTAGAAGCTTTCTTGTAATATGCGGGTTTTGATCCGCTACATTTTTTTGTTCCCCAGGATCTTGCGACAAGTCATAAAGTTCATATACATTACTGGTCTTATAATATATTTTTGGAATTTCCAAAAGCCCAGCATACAATGATGGATTCTTTTTTAAAGCGCTATCTGTTTCAAAAAAAGCTTCAACTTTTGCCATTTCTTCGTCATTTGGAAAAAGGTTGGGTAGTTTGTGATGCCTTGTACCTTCAATCATTGGACGCACTAATTTCCATTTTCCATCCCGAACTGCGGCATTTGTATGAATATTGGGGAAATAAAAATTCCACTGCCAAAATCGTCGTGGAGGGTTTTCTGGTTCCAATCCTTTAAGCTGGGCTGACAAATCATGTCCATCGATAGGTTGATCCCCAATTATATCAACCTCACACATTTTGGCTAATGTTGGAAGCCAATCAGTAAAATGGGCCAAGTCATAATTCATCACATTTTGAGGTAAACTTGCCGGATGGCGAATAATGAAAGGTACCCTGATACCGCCCTCGTAAATCCATCCTTTTGATCCTTTCATGCCCGCATTAAACCGTTCATTGAAATTACTCTCACCGGGCTCCATCATGTTAATGGGATTAAAAAAAGCGGGTCCATTGTCACTTGTAAATATGACAATTGTATCTTCGGCAAGTTTTAAATCATCAAGTTTATTAAGAATTTGACCAATCCCCATATCCATTGCCTCAATCATAGCATAGGTGGTGGCGACCACACGGTTGTGGCCCTGTTCAAGATAAGGTTCAATCAGTTTCAGTGGCGCCTGAAAAGGTGAATGTGGTGCGTTATAGGTCAGCATCAAAAAAAAGTCGTCTTGCTTGTGGCGATCCAGATAATCGCACGCATGATCGGTTAGAACATCGGTTAAATATTTACCAGTTCCTTCACTAATTGTGTCGTTGGTTTGCATTTTCCAGTCATAATAATCCGACCAGCCTGCGCAAAAGCCTGAGAATTCTTCAAATCCTCTTGCATTTGGTTCAAACCTTTTATCAAAACAACCATTATGCCATTTCCCCACCAGACCGGTGCGATAGCCAGAAGATTTAAAAGTGTCAGCAATGGTTGTCTCACGCAAAGCGATGCGATCAAGGCCAAAAAGATAATATTGCCCCAAAGACCCGGTTCTTTGCGGGTAGCGTCCTGTAAGAAGAGCTGCTCTTGCAGGGGAGCAAATTGGTGAGGCCGTATAATGTTGCTGCATCGTCACACCTTCGCTGACCAAACGGTCAAGATTAGGAGTTTTGACGCGACCTTCGCTAAAAATCCCAAGATCACCATACCCCATATCATCAGCAACTATAAGCAAAATATTTGGTCTTTTTGTCATCTTTTACTCCCATTCACAATTTTTTTTAAATAAAATTAATGTTTATTTTTAAATTACTTTAAAATTTTTTCAGGAAAATCTAGTCCTACTCCTTTTAAGTGATTGAAATATTGGTCAATATTTTTAACTGTTGCCAACGATAATTGTGGTGACAAGATTGACTTTATGTTGTTTTTAAGGTGTTCAATACTACTTGTTCCAAAGAGTACACAATCGATACCTTTTTGGTGCCTGGCATATCTATAACAAGCATCAATTATATTTTTAGCTCCACTATTTTTTAATAAAAATTCAAGTGGTTCTGTTTCATCCAATAACCACTTTGGTAATTTTTGATCATTAACTAGTTTAGTTATTTCATCTTTAAGTCTTCCAGGTACTGAAAAAAGACTTCTAACGACGAACATACTCATAGTCCCAATATTTTTTTTGGAAGTTTGCTGTAAAATTTGTTTTTTTGCGTTTTGGTTCATAATTGAAAATGCTAGCATAACCACATCAAAAACATCTGTATCTATAGCCTTTGATATTGTTATCTGTTCTGGGTCAACAGGTGCAGATTCTGTGATACCTAAATATCGAAACTTACCTTTCTTTTTTTCTTTTAATAATCCTGGAACTAGAGACATTGCGTAATCAAAGTCTCTAGGAGAAACGCCATGTAAATGAAAAACATCTATATAATCAATATCCATATATTTTAATGAATTATTAAGTCCATTTATTACTTCTGATAATGAATATTTTTTTTTATTTGTGGTAACTTGATGTTTTGTTGATATGACAATTTCATCACGATTTAAATTTGTTATAGCTTTACCAACGATTTTTTCCGTTCCATAAATATTAGCAGTATCAATAAAGTTTACCCCTAAATTCAGTGCTTCCTTAACAATATTAACTGATTCATTTTCAGATTTACCTAAGGTTACTCCTAGAGCACTAGATCCACCACATCCAAGACAAGCAACACTTACTTTGAGATCAGTTTTGCCAAGTTTAACGTAATCCATCATAAACTCGTAAAAATAAAAATAAGCCTAAATATAATAAATTATTTCTTATATAAATATAAACTATTGTTAAAAAAAAGATATATTAGCGCTATTACTTATTTTAATTAATTTTTTGTGTTAAATAAACTTTTTTGATTTTTTTAGTGCTTTTTCAGCAGGTTCAGATTTTATTTTAAAAGATACAAAAAATCGTGTTTTTTTAGCTTTAATCACTATTGATCAATGGGGGGTGGAGGATATTGAAGCCCTCTTTGACCAAGTAACTCTCTTTCACCAAGAAGTCCTAAGCCAGTTTTTACGTCATCAGACTTTATCTCATCTGAAGAAATGCCTATTAGCTTGCCTTCTTTAATAAAAGACAAGTCTTTTCCATATAAGTTTTTAATTAAAATATTTTTTAGTGTCTCTATATGACTTTGAAATTTAGATTTTTCATAAACATCCTCTAATTCTTTTGGGTCATTTATTAAATCAAAAAATTGAAATGAATTTCCATATGGATACCAAACTAGCTTATAATTATTACTTGTTACCATTCGCGTTGCATTAATGTTTTCATTAGCTTCTGCATATAGAAATGTTCTAGGATTTTTGTGAAACATACTTTGTCCGTCGCAGCTTGATGGTATTTTAATTTTGGCAAGATCTAGAAGAGTTGGCATGATATCGGCCAGTCCGACAAGACGATTTGAAACTTCTCCTTTACCAACTATTTTATCTTCTTTTGTTCCTAATAAAATCATTGGAACTCTGGCAGAGTTTTCATACATAAGTCTCTTTGCAAACAAACCAAAATCTCCTAGCATATCCCCGTGATCAGAAGTGATCATAATTATAGTATTGTCGAGCAATTTTTCTTCTCTTAAAGTACCAATAACTAATCTGATTTGTGCATCTATATGTGTGCATAGCGCATAAAAAGCTCTTCTAACATCTGCAATACCCTCTGCAGACATTTCAGGCCATCTGTTTTTAATATTATTTAAAAATGTCAGCTTTGTTTCTTTCGACCAATTGCTCTGCAGGGGTAAAGGTATATTTTTTCTTATATATCTATCATAGTATGTATGAAGGGGAACTAGAGGGGGATGAGGGTGAGTGTAAGACAAATACCAAAATGATGGTTTGTTAGGGTTCCGTCTTTTAATAGTTTTACACATTTGTTGAGTTGCCCAATTAGTCACATGACAATTTTCAGGAAGTTGCCAAGTTCTCCACGTGTAATCATTGTTAGACACTGCATGAGTAAATTGTTCACCAACGAAACCTTGTTCCGCAAGAAATTGGTCGTAATCATCTATG
>Ga0255753_1004392_pt1 | contig 14066 bp, 13 predicted proteins | sample 041ome_10_FD_179953 | JGI IMG/M metagenome (GOLD analysis project Ga0255753, IMG submission 179953) | Coastal salt marsh microbial communities from the Groves Creek Marsh, Skidaway Island, Georgia - 041412US metaG (version 2) | ecosystem: Environmental > Aquatic > Marine > Intertidal zone > Salt...
ATGTTTTGCTACTCACATATTGTCTAGCAACAGCGTCTCTTACATATCTTGTTGTTGGTGGAACAAGATAGAAACCAACAATTTTAGAATTGGTTGTTTGTTTGAACCAATCACAAACAACCTGATACATTGATTTTTCATCTCCAGTAATATATGTTGATGAGTATCTATTTTTCTTATCTGTTAAAACATAGATAGAATCATAATCAAGGTATTTTCCATAAGGTCTATCTTTATTAGAACTGAATGGATCATCTAAAGCAACTTCTCTATTTGTCATGTCAGCATCACCATCATGAACCACAACAAGATTAACTAAATCGAGGTTGTTTTGTTTTTTAAATTCTGGAACAATATAGCCCATCACATACATTGCTTGTGTCAATGGAGTGTTTGTTAAGTTTTCAAAATTTGGAACATAAACTCTATCAATATAAAGAGAACTATAACTTCTATATGATTCCCATGCTTTTTTAAGTAACAATAAATTTTTCAGAGCATTGTTATAATCAGAAGTTCTCATGGTTGAATTTAAATATTCTCTAATACTTACATTTTCAAACCAAATATTACCTAATTTTTTCTCAAATGATTCAGGTAATGAAATATTGTTTTCATTTTCATAACCAAGGTCAGTTGCATGAGTAACTCCAGAATAACCAAAGTTATACACGGTAAATGGTATATTTACTTTTCTGCAAAACGATGCAAGAATTAAAACTTGTTCAATTGAACCTGGTAAGTTTTCAAACATTGAACCAGAATAGTCAAGTAATAACACAAGACCGTGTGATTTACCTTTAGGCATCATCATAACTTTTCTGAAAATATTATCATCAAATTTATAACTAGCAAGTTTGTTAATATCTAAATCACCAGTGCTTGAAATTTTTCTTTTCGCAAAAACTTTAGCAGCCTTTTTCATCTCAAATTCTTTAGCAAGTAATGAAATATACTTGTCATTTTTCTTTTTGAATTCTGTTAGTAATTGGTCACCTAAATCTTTTTTGAAATATTTGGATCCAATTTGTCTTTCGAATTCTTTTGTTAAAAGTTCTTGGACTCTTTTTACAGGAGTTATAATATTTTTTAGATTTGGTTTTGGAAAGTTTAAGTAAACTCTTGGTTTACAAACATCGTCAACCAATGAGTTTTCATTTTGACGATAAACTTCATCTGTTTGGCATGATGGTTGAAATTCATCATCGCCTGTATAATCTTCAGATTCTTTATCACGGTTAAGTGTTTGCACCATTTCATCTTCAAGTTCTTCTTCACCTTCTTCGTTATTACCTGAAGTGTTACCAGAACCTTGGTCATCATCGGTATCACCTTCACCACCTTCTGGTTTGATTGTGTTTTCATTTTTATCTTCTGATTGCTCTTGGTCATCTTCTGAATCATCGTAATCGTATTCATTTTCAAAAGATAACTCATCTTCATATTCTAATTGCTCTTCTTTTGAATAAGCATAAATCTCATTGGTAACTTTTACAACTTCTTCCCAGGATTCTGTTGATTTTGCTTTTTCTAATAACTTGGTTTCTTCTTCATTGAAATCAATAGGTAAAGTATACTGAGATTTTGTGAAAAGATTTAATCTATCAATAAAAGGTAATTTGTTTGGATTTCTACCATTTAAGCCAAAGAAATCTTTTTTAAGTAAACCTTTATAAGCTTCTGCAAATGATTTACGAAGACCAGGATATTTTCTTTGAACTTTTTTCTCAATACGAGCATCTTCAACCACATTTAAGAAGTTTTTGAAATTTTTAGGTTTGCTTTTATCAAGCACAGCATCGTGCCATCCGTCAGCAGGAGTAAATAATGCGTGACCAACTTCATGACCACATAATAAATCGTATAAAGCACCGTCCATATCTTTCCAGATTGGTAAGTATAACACACGATTTTTCGGGTCAAATTTAGCAGTTGATATTTTTTGATGTTGAACATCAACATTTTCTGTGGCCATCAACTTAGCTAACTGTGATTTTGATTCTTTTAACATATATTCTCCGTATTTCTCTATCTTATATGGATAGGATACATGAAAAAAGGCCTTTTGTCAAGGCCTTTCGCTACTTTTTTTAGGAAATAAAAATGAACAAAATCAATAAGTTGGAGCGGAGTGTCAGATTTGCACTGACTTTCTAATCGGGGAGACTAGAATGTTCTACAACTCTCCGCAAAATTGGAGCGGTGTGTTGGATTCGCACCAACGGTCTTAACGGGGAGAGAAGACTGTTCTAATAACGCACCGCATTAATCATTGTTATGTGACCATTATTACATACTTTTTCAATAAAGTCAAGCAATAATTTCATTATTACCGACCTACTTGGTTGAGATACATTTCTTTTGTTTCTTCCCAAGTTAAAGTTGTTAGGTTATCATAAAATAAGGTTTCATGTGAAACTCTATCTTGTTCTTTTAGGTTGTTAATTCTTTTGGTAGCATACTTATCTTTCCAAATTTGAACTAGAGCTTCAGTTGAGGTATCAAATGATTTTTTAAGTTTATCTTCTTTGATATCACCCCTTAAGAATTCTGCTGTATTATCATATAGTGGAGAGAAATAAATTCCTCTTGCGTGTTCTGAACGAATCAATGCTTTATCCAATTTCATTTGAGAATAAGCAAATTGTAATGAACGATTTTTATGGTCTCGTTTATGTGGTTGACCACTTGGTTTCTTCGCAACATACCAATCAAAATATTTTCTTGTGTGGTTTTTCATTAACCAGTTGTTAATTTGTTTTCTTGTTTTTCTGGTTGGTTCAAATGCAACAGAGCCTGCTGTGAAACCCATTTTCTTCCAATGTGACAATCTATCATACTGAGATAACCCACCAGTTTTTGTTTTACCATATAATGATGTTGTAGTTACACCAACAAGTTTATCACCATACAATTCTTTCCATAAATTTTGTATCTTGTCATCTAAACATAATAGTGCTAATAATTTACCGCCTGTGTAATTATAACCTAAAGGTTGGAGAGGAACAATCGTGGATCCAATGGCTGTATGGTTGATCATTGATCCTTGCGTTTTAAGTTCTCTACTCCAACCGATAAAGTTATCTCTTGGCGTTAAATCTAAAAAATCTGAGGAAATACAAATAACACCAAGATACTGTTTGGTCGGTTTATCTCTTACAACAAAGTTAAGATTACGACCAATGTTTGAATTGTTTTTCATTGTTGATGAAAATGTTCTGATTACATTCCAAAGTTCAGGCAAATCATCTTGTTTGTTTGCATAGATTAACTCTGGTTCTAACTTCATGTAGTCATCTACATTTTCAGGATTCCAAATATTTGTTTTAACTTCTTGTATAGCACGGCGTTGTTTCTCATCTTCTAATACTTTTGTTTCGCCTTCCCATAGATCATTGACTGTAACAAATGGATATTTTTCTTGCACTTCACACCACTTTTGATATAAAGTATATTCTTTCACATCCATTTGTGAAACAAATTGTAGGTCTTTGATTGTTTGTTCTTTCACCATATCAAAGTCAACATCTGGCATTTCAGTTACAGGATTAGCTTCTGACCATTTCTGCCATTGAACTTCTACATCATCTTTTGGATCCCAAGAATAACTCATTATCTCTTTCTTCTTTGTATTTTTTTAATCATCTTTTGTTGTTTTTGTCTTGCCATTTTTAGTGCAACAGGACCAACATGGTCTGTAAATTTTACACCAAACATATGGTCATATTCATGTAAAAAACATCTTGCTGTGATACCTGTTAAGGTTTGTTTTTTCACTTCACCTTTTTCTGTTGTATATTCAACATCGATTGTTTCATTTCTTGGTATTTTAATATATAAACCAGGAAAAGAGAGGCAACCTTCATTATCTTTTACCATGTTTTCCGATACTTTTGTTACTTTTGCATTAATACAAACCATTTCAAAATCATCTGTGCCAATAATAAACACTCGTTCAAATACACCACATTGATTGGCAGATAATCCAATACCACCAAACTTTTTCATTGTCATTCTTAATCGTTTAACTAAAGTATCCATAGCTTGATTTGGCAAACTTTGTGTTGGATATTCAGGTATCTCTTTTGATAACATTGGATGCTTGTCATCATATAACGGCAAAGGCTCAAGTTGAGCTGGTTGTGAATGTTCCGTTTCTGTGTTTATAACTAATAAATTGTCTTCACTCATAATACCATCCTAGAAAAGTTTCTTTGTTTTTCAAATTTAATTACTGATTCAAATTTATCTTGTAATATATCGCCTTTGTGTGATATTACAAAAATATTAACCTGGTCTAACTCATGTAGTATTTTAATTAACTCATCAACACCAGTGGTATCCAATGATGAATCAAAAGTTTCATCTAATACTAATAAGTTTGTATTCGTAGAATTTTTTAACTTAGCCACCGAACGCCAGGTCAGCATCAGCGCCATATCAATTCGTTGTTTCTCACCTTGTGAAAAGTTATTATAGGTAAAGTCATCTCTAAACCTGGACTTAATGGTTTCTTTGAATGCTTCATCTAATGTAAAGTTCACAAAGAAATCTAACTTTGCCAAATACTTGTTAACCAATTTATTAATCACAGGTAAGTATTGTTTAATAATTTTTGTTTTGATACCTGTATCTTTTAATAAAGAACCAGCAACTTCATAATATGTTTTTTCTTCAAGTAGTTCTTTATATTCTGTTTCTTTATTTTCTATTTCAACTTTTAATTCTTTTAGTTTTACTTCTTCAGCATCCGATTTAGTTTTTGTGTTTTGTAGTTCTTCAATCTGTTCTTTTAACTTTTGAATGTATTTGTTTATCTCGGTAACAGAAGTATTATTGGTTGCAATCTTAATCTGTAACTCTTGGACTTCTTTTTGTTTTTCAGCAATCGCATTAAGTTTAGCTTGTTCTTCTAATACTTTTGTTTCTAATTCTGTTAAACCATGGCTACATTCATCTACTTTTTCTTTTAATACAGACACCTCTGTTTGTTTAAATGTTTGTTCAATATGTTGTCTACAAGTTGGACAGTTATCATTATGTTCAAAGAAATCAATATCTCTTTTATACTTTGAGAGATTTGTTTCAATCTGAGCTTCTAATTGGTGGAATCTTTTGACCTTTTTCTCGGTTTCAATTCTATTCCCAATATCCGTCTGAATTTCTGATACTCTGGATCCAATGCTTTGTATTTCTTCATTGAGTTTTTTAATATTGTTTTCATTATCGGTGATATCTTGTTCATGTTTTTTTATTTTTTCATTGTTATCTTGTTTAAGTTCATTTACCCTTTTTTCTTCAAAAATAAATTCTTGTCGAACTAATTGTAACTCGTGTTTTTTCTCATTGGTCAATTCTTTATTGGTTGATAATTCTTCTTTGACCAGTTTATTCATTGTAGAAAAGATTTGAATATCTAATAAGTCTTCGATAATTTCTCGTCTATCTCTACTTGATAGTTGCATGAATGGTGTAAATGAGGCTGAACCTAAAACAACAATCTGTGTAAAAGATTTGTAGTTCATTCTTAGAATAAACTTTTCAAGTTGTTCTTGGTAATCTCTTACTGTTGCTTCTTGATTAACCAGTTCACCATCAACATATATCTCAAAAGTATTTGGTTTGATGCCTCGTATAATTTTATACGATTTATTGTTTGTATCAAACTCAACCTCAACAACACAACCTTTACTGTTGATAGAATTTGTTAGATTAGCTTTAGGAATATCTCTAAATGGTTTCCCAAATAAACCAAAACACAAAGCATCCAGCATGGTTGACTTACCTGAACCATTAACACCCACAATTAAGGTATTGATGTTCTTGCTTAAATCAACTTCATTAAAGTAATTGCCGGTTGAAAGTAGATTCTTCCAACGGACTTTTCTAAATAATATCAATCAGTTTCTTCCGTGTGTAAGGCTTCTGTATATAATTCACGCATAATATCTTTTAGTTTTTCACTATTCACTTCAAGTTTTAAACCATCAATGTATTTTGATAATATCGTCATTGTATCTTCTGCTTGATTTACAATTTCTTCATCTGATTCTAAATTGTTTTCAGTGAAATCTTCAACAATCGAAATATCAGCTGCACCAACTTTATATAAATTATCAGTTAAATGGTCAAACAAATATGGATTTTGTTTATGTAATACAACAATTTTAACATAGTTGTCTTTATACATCTCAAAGTCCATACTCTGAATATCATTTAAAGATAGGTCGTTATCATCATAATTTATTTTATGAAATATTTCAAATGGGTTTTTTATAAATTCTAAATCTCTTGTGTGAGTGTCGAATATATGAAACCCTCTTGGATCATTCCAATCCGCCCATGTCATTTGACCTGGTGTGCCAACATAAAAGATATGACCATCATTTGACTTATGATGAAAATGTCCAGTCAATACAATATCATACTTGGTTAATGGTTTTTTGTCAATACCTGTTTGTGAAACATTGCCTTTATCCATTTCGAAACCTTGTATCTCAAAATGTCCAAAACAAATTTGTGATTTACTATTTTTAATGTGTTCCATAATTTGTTCTTCATTTTCAGCACATAGCCAAGGAACAATATCAATAGGAACACCATCAAAGTCTTTTGTAATAAACTCATCATAAATGGTGATGTTATCATATTCATTTAATAAAAGTTTTGATGAGTTGACTTCTAATGTATTACGGTAACTAATATCATGGTTACCTAATATTGAATAGAATGTAATGTTGTTTTCTTTTACTTTATCAAAGAAATATTTGCGACAAAGATGAAGTGTATTGAAGTTAATAAATTTTCTTCGGTCAAATAAATCTCCCATTTGAAAAATGGTATCAATATTATTTTCTTTTAAATATGGGAAAAATATTTCATCATAAAACTTTTCATAGTGTTTATGAAAGATAATAGAATCACCACGCATACCAAAATGCGTATCACCAAGAATACATAATTTCATATTATATTTGTTTTATAAATTTTTCTATTTGGTCTTTAATGTGAAGCTTTTCTTGTTTCATTTTATGTAAAGATGAATCATCAAGATATAATGAATACCCTATTTTTATTTTTTCATCAAGTAGTCGATGTCTTACTTTTAATGCTTCTATTTTATCTTGTATCATTAAAATGTCCTTTCATAAACAGGAATGGTTTCACATATGTCTTCGTGGTTTTTATATTCACAATCTTTTAAGAATATACCACCACACGAACATAGTATAACACACATAAACATCATAAGAGGCAAAGATTTATTCATCTAAGAATTTATCAAGGCCTTTTACTTTAGCATCTTTTTTCTTTTGTTTTGATTCTTCAAAATCTTGGATGAACTGTGAAATATTATCATACAATTCAAATTGTCTTGTGTTGCCATTTTCATCTTCAAAAACTTCAAACTCATCTAAAATACCAATTTGTTCTGTAGCTTTATATTTGACATACAGTTGTTTCTTTTCTCTGGTAATTCTTCGAAGAAAAGCATAGTAGATAATCTGTGTAAAATATGCAAAAGGATTCTTTGATTTTTCTGGATTGAAATTACGGAAATACATCATACAGTTTTCAATACCATCAGCAATCATCTCATCTCTAAATGAATATGATACAAAGTTTGGTTTGCGTGATAGATGGTCTGCAATCTTTAGAAAGCATTCACCTACATAATTTGGAATTTGCGGTTGTGGTTTGCCTTTTTTATCGGCAATGTCACAATCTTTTTTATATGCAATCAGTGCAGCTAAAAAATCTGCATTGTTGACATAGTGTTTTTCTCTTTTTGCCATAATATACCTTCTTTCAAATTTGCCTAATTTAGGCCTTGACAAACATTAATTTTACCATTATAATACTGGTGTCAGTTGCGAGGTTAGGACCTCCTGGATCCTATCTAATAACTTAAACACTCGTTTTCTATATTCAAATCCTAACATTGATGCTTTCTGTCCATCTTTATAAGGTGGTATTCGATTTTCTGAATAGTATTGATTGCCTGTAATATCAATTATATTATTGTTTGTATCTACGCACCACCAATGCCAAATACCTTCATCATCTAATGCACGATTTAATTTTATTTGTTTTGTTCCAAAGACCTTTTGTAAACAAGCAGAAGCTGTGTGACAATGACCAAACATAGGATTGTTTTTGTTTCGTTCTACCCATTTTTTAGGTAATAAATCTGGTGTTAAATTATTCACAATAACTTTTGTTACCATATTCAAATTGTTTTCATTATATTCAAGCATAACTAATGTAATTGACCTTTGTCTTTTGGTCTTTCTAAACTGTTTAATAAATCATCAATCGTTGAAGAATCATCATCATAATATTCATCAATTTCATCCATCCATTCATCTTCTCTTTGAATATTTTTGTTTGCTTTGTCCAACATATCACCAGTTCTTTGTGATTCTTTTTCAATCTGACCAATAGCATTTAAATAATATTCAATTAAACTATCTTTTGGACTTGTTTCAGTCACAATTTCAGAATTATTTAATATGGCCATATTATCAGATATCACTTCAACTGGCAACCATGGAACCATCATCATTACCGATCCTGTTGGACTTCGGCGTATTACGATAACCATAGGACTATTTAAAACTGTGGTGTTTTCATCAGCTATAATATCAGCTATAATGTCTTCACCTGATTGAAGCCTAACTACTTTTATATTCAGTGATTCAGCCATTTTTGAGTTCGATGTTGTAAAACTTATATTTGAACTTTTCCTCATCGTATATTTTCATTCTTTCAATAAAATGTTTTAGTGTGTAATTGGTAAATTTACCAACTCTAAAATCATCAGCTATGTCAAACAAAGTTGCAACTTCTTTATTATCTCCTACTCTAAGTCCTCTACCGATTGATTGTAAGTTTCTTATTCGTGATTTGCTTGGTGATGCAAAGATAATGTTGTGTAAGTTCCTTATATTTATACCTGTGGAAAAGGTACCATATGATGCGACAATGATGGCGTCTTTTTCTTTTTCAGTAATAGCACGAATTGCTTCACGAGCTTCCGTATCTGTTCCACCAAATACAAAAAAAGTTTTTCGTTTTTTTGATTTCTCTTTAATTATTTCATAAAGAGATTTGCCATGTTTCTCAACAAACTGAAATAGTATCAGTGTGTTGCCTTTTAATGATAATGTTAAATTTCTTATAAAATCATTTCGAGCCTTGTTCTGAACAATATAATCCATTTCGGTATTATAATCCCAATCTCTCGCTGTTTTACAAGTAACCTCAGGATATTTTAACACTAAACATTTAATTTGAAACTCAGCTAAATGTTTTTGTGAAATCAGTTCAGATGTTGTTGTAGCACGATAAACAGGTCCAAATAATCCTTCTAATACTAAACGATGTGTTTGTGTGCCATCTAATGTACCGGTTGTACCTAATCTATATTTAGCATTAGAACAACCAGACATAATTGTAGTTAATGACTTTGCTTTAAACTGGTGGGCTTCGTCACCTAAAACAAAATCAAACTGTTCAAAGTAATCTGGTGAATTTTTATAGATAGATTGCCATGTTGTAATTGTTAAAAAGTTATTTGTGTGTTTGTCTTTGCCTGAGTATTGACGATGACAGTGTTTTTCAGAATCATACCCATACGATTTAAAATCTGAATACATTTGTTCAACTAAGGAAGTCGTTGGAACGATTAGGAGACCTTTTTTATACTCAGATTCTTGGAGATATCTAACGATCAAGTATAATATTAAAGACTTACCGGACGCAGTTGGAGAGAGTAGGAGAACCCTTTTATTGCGTATTGCTGTGATAAAAGACTTAAGTTGATAATCTCTTACTTCATACGGTAAATTCAATGAATCACAAAAATCTTTTGCTTCAACCACAGAAAATACTTCTGTTGAATCTACTTCTTTATCTATTTCTAATTTATAATCTCGTTCTTCACAAAACTTTTTAATGTATGGTGTGAGACCATGATAGATGGTAAAGTTTCTTAAATCAAGTAATCGTATACGGCCATCCCACATTCTACTTTTATAAGCTGGTGTAAATTGATAACCAGGCACAAAGAAAGTAAAATACTCGGACATTTCTTGAGCAAAATGCCGTTCACACTCTAATTGTAAAAACGATTCGTTTTGTTTATGAAGAACAATATCAGCCATTATACACCTTGAATGAATTTCTCCCAATCAATAAATGACCTAAGTTCCCATGTTCGATTGTTTAGTTCTTTGATAATTGCTTGACACACTTCTACAATTTCATTGTGTAATGTCAAGGCTGCTTTTTGTTTATTGATATCATCATCACTATCCAAATATGTGGTCAGTTCTGCCTTAAGAACATAAGGAAAAGGTTCCCAACCATATTTCTTTAAATCATCATCGTCTAATTTACCAGTATAATATTCCCATTTTAATCTGCGAATTTTATTTAATTTAAATTCTGTTTCTTTGGCCAGTAAACGATGTCTGGATAATATGTTGATATATTTACTATGGAGTTTTGGTATGTTTGTGAGTTCTTTACCAGGTTCGGTTCTATCAATGTCCGAATCCTTTCTCCACATTTCTAATAGTTCTTCTAATTGTTTCATAAGTTAAAGTCCTCCAATATTGGAGTATATGTCAAAGGCAACAAAAAGTCAAGCGTTTTTAGTAAACTTTTTCGATGTCGTAGTAAGTATACCTGAATGTAGCGTCTGCTGTAATCAGTGTATCTGGACTATCAGTAGATGACATAATAAAGGTTGAGAGTGTTGTTGGAAAACACTCATAAAATTTAAACTTCACATAAGGTTGGTTTGATGAAGATAACATTGTTAATGTAGCATCACTGTATTGTGGTTTTTGTGTTTGAGTTCTTGTAACCGCTTTGTTTAATTTACCTAAACTTCTGTAATCTTCATAATCTTCTGGAAAGGTCATAGCACGAATCCAATCGTGACATTCTAACCATGATGTAAGTTTTTCATCAATCAAAAATGTAACATTCAATAAATCGTAAATGGCTTTATCACCTGGTGCAAAGATATCCACAAATGGTGTCATTTGAGGAGTTTCAGACATAGAGATACCTGGTACCGAAACTGATTGACAGAAGTATTGCATATTTGGCATACGACTGAAGTTCAGTATATACTTATTCGGTTGTAAAAAGTTTGGATTACTAGGGTTTCTATCTGTAACTGCCATTTAATTGTTCCATAAAATGTTATGCTCTATTTATATGCTAAAAAAAAGAGGTACCGAAGTACCTCTCTTTTTCGTGAAACTAATGTTTCAAACTACTATTACATTAAGTTTGCAACTTTAAATGCACGATAGTAGTTGTTTGAAAGTGCTGTTAAAGCGCCAGAACCTTGGTTAGTACCTTCTGCGAATGGGTTAGCAACTAAACCGTAACGAGTTTTGAAGCCAATTTTCGGTTGGAAAGTACCTGTATCAACTGCACGAACCATTTGTAATGGAACATATGGGCAATAGAACAGACCAGCGTCATAAGCATTTGAACCTTTATAACCTACAACTGCAAATTCTTTAGATGCAGAAACAGGTGCATATGGATCAACATAAACTTTAAGGCGACCAAACAATGTACCAGCAAATGTGTTACCTGTATCGTCAACTTGTAAGTTTGTTTGACCTTGTAGAGCTGGGTTGTAATCTAACAGACCTGCCATTGCAAGAGCAGAAGCAACATCTGATGAGCAGATTACTACATTACCTTTTCCTCTACGAGTAAGTTTTGCGATAGTGTTCGCTTCTCTTTCGAGTTGGAAAGCAAGACCTTTAATTTTTTCAACCATCCAACGACCGTTTGAATCAGTGTCTAAATCGAACTGACCAGCAGCTGTTGTACCTGCTTGACAACCTGTTTTCGCAACTGAGTAGATAGTGCGAACAACTTCACGGTTGATTTCAGCAAGAATTTCTGATGAAAGAATGTTTGCTAACTCTGTTTCAGCGTCAAGACCATGAACTGCTTTAAGATCCTGTGCTAATTCGATAGAGTATTCTGCTTTTAATGCACGAGTTTTAGCAGTAACAGTTACTTTCTCAATTGAGAATGCCATTTCTTGGAATGTGTTAGAACCGTCACCTAAAGCTTCTGCAAGAGCAGTTGACATACCAGCAACAGGAGCTGCATTACTTACGAATGTGTTAGCAACAGCCGCACCAACTTCGATGTCTGTTTGTGCTGAACCTAAACCAGCATGACCTGTGTTTGCTTCATTGTAGAATGCTTCTGCGCCAGCTTGTGATGTGTATAATGAACGCATTGCAAAGATAAGTCCTGTAGGACCTGTCATTGGCTGAACACCAGCAACATCATAAGCGATTAAGTTAGGTAATGATCTTCTTACTAAAGAGATAAGAATTGGATCAAAACCAGCAACTGGACCAGTTGCAGCTGCAGAACCTGAAAAACCAGCCGCACCACCTGAACCTAAACCAGCAGATGCTGCGTTTGTAGGTACTGCTTCGTTAAGCATCTGACCTGATTTGGTCATTTCTTCTGCTTGGTTTTCAAGAATAACAGCGGTAACTGCTTTCTTGTATGGGTCTTGAATAGGTGCAAGATCAGGATGATCTAATACGCCTGCCCATTTTGTTTGTAAACCTTCGGACAAATACATTTTGTTCTCCTAAATTATTTTTTTGTTTTACTAATTGCTTGTGACACAGCAGCTACGAATGGATCAGCGATCTCTTTCTTATCTTCTGTATCGTCTACATTTTCGTGTAATTGTTCTGCATCAGCCTTTTTCATACCTGATGGGAAGTAGTTCTCACGGATTGTTTCAAGTTTAGATTTGTATTCGTCCTCTGTGGAGAATTCAACACTTTCTGCAAGTGTTCTAATTTTTTCAACTTGAGTGTCTGTAAGACCTTCTGTTACTACACGAGTGATTTCATTTTTGCGTGATTCAACAAGCGCTTGCTTGTATTCAACACCACGCTCGATTTCTTCGTCAAGTTTGCTTTCAAGTTCTTCAACTTTAGTAGCTAACTCATCAACCAAATCAACTTTTTCAGCTGGAACATCGATGTAATGTTCAGCGAATAGATTACGCATTCCTGCGATAAATTCTTCAGTTAATTCTGATCTTAAACCAGATTCAATTGCTAATTCATTATCTTCCATCCACTGTTCAACAACATATGAAAGGTAACTGTCAACTTTTTCTGTTAAGTCAGTTTTAATTGTGTCGATTGCTTCTTCTAATTGACCAGCATATTTCGCTTCGATTTCTTCTTCGATTTGAACTAAACGGTCATGAACACGAGCTTCAAAGATTGTAGCAGCTTTAGATTTAAAATCTTCAGAAATAGTTTCATCATCAGCAAACATTGCATCGATGTCTTCTTTCATAGATTTTTTATAACCTTCTTCTACTTCTTTTTCATCTTCATCTTCTACTTTATCATGTTCTTTAGAATGTTTCATTTCTTCAAGATTTTCATCTTCTTCAATGATATCTTCTTCAACTTCAGCATCTTCCATTTTAGCAGAAGCAGCTGATGGCTTAGTAGCAATAGAAGCTTTATTCTTTGCCGAATGATCAGCAGAGTTTAGTTTAAGTTTATTAGAATCGTCAAGTGGTTTAGAATTAGTATTGGTTGGACCACCTAAGTCTTGCACTTCACCTTCTAATTTTTGTGGAGGCATAGCTGTCGCATCACTCTTGCTTTTAGCAAGAATATCAGCGGCTGCTTCCATTAGTTTATTTGTTGCCATTAGGATTCTCCTTATGTATTTCTTTATTTATAAAATTAAAGTTTTCTTATATAGTTTTCAAAAAGTTTTAAAGCAACCGCTTCGATTTCTCTTGCTGATGCTTTCTTAATGGTTTTCTTGGCACGATCAAAATCCGCTTCTACAAAGCGTCCTTCAATGAACATCCATTCTTTGTTTTCCATTATGCCGTTTACAAAGGCGCCTGGAGCAGATGGATCTGCCACGATATCAGCCGCTGTGGCGAGTTTTAGGTCATCCTGCACTAAGTTGAAACCTTCTTTAGTCGGCACTACTGACCCGAGAGCTCTTGATGAAACGCC
>Ga0255753_1004393_pt1 | contig 14065 bp, 11 predicted proteins | sample 041ome_10_FD_179953 | JGI IMG/M metagenome (GOLD analysis project Ga0255753, IMG submission 179953) | Coastal salt marsh microbial communities from the Groves Creek Marsh, Skidaway Island, Georgia - 041412US metaG (version 2) | ecosystem: Environmental > Aquatic > Marine > Intertidal zone > Salt...
TTCTGTAAATGGTGAGTCTTTAGATCTGACTATAGCTGCAGAGGAAATCACCTCCGTTGAATTGTCACATAAGGCCTATCACTTTAAAGCTGATTTCGCTGTGATGGACTACATCAATCCATCACAGAATCGCTACGAATACAAGTTAGAGGGCTTCGATACCAACTGGGTAGACGGTGCGGTCAATGGCAGTGCCACCTACACAAATCTGCCACCAGGGGAGTACAAATTACGTGTGCGAGGGGCAAACTCGCTGGGCGTTTGGAGCGACGAGGAAATTACACTCGACCTAACTGTAAACCCGGCCTGGTGGCGAACTTGGTGGGCTTATACCGCCTATCTGTGTCTCGTCATATGGGGATTGGTTTTGGCTAAACGGCATTACGATACCGTGAAACTACACCTTCGCGCCGTTGTACTGTCAAAAGAAATGGTCGATGCCTCTGAAGATCAAATGGCTATTATCGAGAGGCGCAACAGCACTCTCACGCGCTCGGTAGAGAATCAAACGCGCTTACTCAAGCGCTTTATGCAAGATATTGAGCTTATCGCGCCAGCCTACGTTGGCGCTGATCTAACGAATTGGCTCCGAGAGATGTCTGAAGCAAATGAAAGGCTGATCTTAGGTCACTACATAACTGAGGTCAGCTGCGAAGCAATCGGAAACCTCGCGCTCGAAATCGTGTCTCAGGAAACGCGGCAAAGAGGCCTTCAGTGCATCGGATTGACTGAATCTCCAAGCCCTTACATTAGTTCTGATCTGACCCTCAGAATATACGCCCTAGTCGTTGAGCTCGCACGATGGTCGACAGCTCACCTCCGTGAGCGTCGAATCTCTCGCATCGCCTTAACGCTTAGTTTTTTTGAAATAGGAAATGAGCTCGGTATCAGAGTGAGCTGCAGCCATTCGCTCCGTTTCGGATCCGACCCCATGGGAAATGCCCGGATCAGACTCTTGCGTCAGAATCTAAAAGCGCAAATCAAACTCGCGTCGGAACATCATGCAGTAGAGGTAATGATCGATACACAAGCCTTATAAAACTCAGCTCCAACGCGCGTTCGAGAAAGCGCACTTAACACGAAAAGCTGTTCCGGAGACGGAGACGTTACACTCGTTCCGAGACTAGAGAATTACGCTAACGCCCTCTAAAAAGAGGCTCTCTTTTCTCCTTCTGAGCACTCAAACCCTCTTTAAGGTCATCCGAATTCCAACACTGATCGGCGATCACTTTTGCTTCTTCGCGATCGAGGCTGTTCTCAACGATGGCATCAATAATCTTTTTCATTCCTTGCACCGAAAGTGGTGCGTTAGCAGCCAACTGTTCAGCATAGGATTGTGTCGCCGCGGGAAGGTCGCTTCTGCCTACCAGCGAATCCAGAAAACCCATATTCACGAGCGCTTCGCCTTCAACTTTCTCAGCCGCCAAAAGTAAGCGCTTGCTAATGTTTGGGCCCAACTTCCTGGTAAATGTCTCAATCCCCGATATTGGATAACAAAGCCCCATAGTTGCCGGAGGCACCCGCAAAATCATCCCCTCAACGCCGATTCGGAAATCGCAGCTCAAGGCGAGTTCCGCACCGCCACCAAATACGCTGCCGTTCAACGCCGCGATGGTCGGAATTGTAAGCTTCGATATTTGATCGGTCACTGATTGAAAATCATCGCCCGTGATAGCGCCATTCCGCATATCAACCAGTGATGCGCCACCACAAAACGTTTTGTCGCCCGCCCCTGTTATTACAAGAACGCGCAGTTCAGAATTGGATTCAATAATACTCAAGGCTCCAGATAAGCCCTTGAGCTCCGCTGCTCCCAAACTGTTGTGACGCTCTGGATTGTTCAGAACCAACTTTGCGATCGGCCCATTGATTGATAGCAAAATAGTGTCGGACACTGTGCAGCCCCCTAGTCTGAATAAATGAGTCAAGGGCGCAAGCTTACCCTAGACAGCGACAAAAAAAATACCTAAAGTTCAGTTAATCGAACCCATAGTAATGTGAGCACCCTACCTTGCCTGAAAACACAAAAATAAATACCCCTCACGGCAGCAGCTCCCCATTCGATAAAACAGCGCAGCACACAGCAAAACGCGAAGCGATTTTGTCGGAGTCAGCTCGTCTATTCAACAGCAAAGGAGCACGAGCAACAACGCTGGCCGATGTTGCTGCAACCCTGGGGCTAACTAAAACGAGCCTCTATTACTACGTGCGTACCAAAGAAGATCTCATTTTCCAATGTTATGCATCCACATTAGATCATATGATGTCAAAGCTCGATCAAATCGCCGAGGCCCATGATTCCGCTGGTGATCGAGTCAGCGCTTACGTAGCAGCGCATTTTGAGGCCATACGCAGAGCGAAGCAGGGACAGGGTTACCATGTGGCGGCGCTACTTGAGATCGCATCTCTCAAAGGCGAGAAACGCGAGCAAATCGAAGCCTTGTACATACAAATGTTTTTGAAACTGCGCGCCTTCATTAAAGACGGAATCTCGAGCGGCGAATTTCGATCGGTCAAACCCACCACGACGACGCGCGCCATTCTGGGAGCCCTCGACTGGGCTTTCTATTGGCTTGAACCCGTACCTAACGATGAAATCCCGCAGCTTGCCAGTGCCGCGACATCCATTCTTCTCGAAGGGATCGCCGCACCAAATAAAACATATTCCTCAACTACCGAACTCGAAACACAACAAACGATTGGTTCTGGGTTCGACAGAGAAGCTCAAAACAGACTCAAGCAAGAAGCTTTCTTCAAAGCTGGCACACGGTATTTCAACAGGAAGGGGTTCAGTGGCACATCGCTTGATGAGATAGCCGAATTTTTAAACGTGTCTAAAGGGGCCTTTTATTACCACATCAAATCAAAAGACGAGCTACTTGCTCACTGCTATGAGTACTCATTAGACAAACAAGAACTCGCATACCAGCAAATCCAAGCGACTAAAGACTCTGGGCTGCAAAAAATCGTACATGCCTGCCACGAACTATTTATGCTCCAAAACTCAGAGCATGGTCCGTTGATTCGGTACAACACGATCACAGCCCTAGATGAGGAGAGGCGCAAGCCGATTCTTCGACGCACACGTAATGCCAACCGCATTCTGCGAGAATTTCTCGAGCAAGGCATTGAAGACGGTAGTATTCGCCCCATCAATACACTCGTAGCAGAAAATCTAATTACGGGAGCCGTTAACGCCGCAATGGAGCTCAGCGCATGGCGTCCGGTCGCCGATGTGCCACAGACGGCAAAAGAATATTTCGACGCCCTTATCAACGGGCTAAAAAACTGAGGTCATTCATGGATGTAAAAAAGCTCATCAACTATCTTCAGGTTGAGCAAATAGATAAATACGTTTTTCTTGGTCACAGCCCTGCGCGCCCCTCACGTATCTTTGGCGGGCAAGTCTTAGCCCAATGTCTTAACGCCGCGTCGCGAACTGTTAGCGAGGACCGGCTAGCGCATTCGCTACACGCCTATTTTTTGCGCCCCGGCAATCCAAAAAAGCAGATTTTATTTGAGGTTGATCCCATCAGGGACGGGGGCAGCTTCACTACAAGACGGATCATTGCCAAACAAGATGGTGTTCCGATCTTTAATATGTCGGCGTCGTTTCACCAATTTGAGGAGGGCTACTCACACCAGATCGATATGCCCAAGGCCCCCGCTCCCGAAGATGTCGAAACAGATGAGGAATACTGGGCAAAAAATGCACACCGCTTTCCCGAAGCGATGCGACCACCAAATCATTTCCCGATTGAACGCAGAAATGTCCACAGACGTGACTACTTAGACCCTAAACCGTCACCACCACATCAGCAGTTTTGGTTTAGAGTGACACAAGAACTCCCCGACGACCCGCGTTTACACCAGGTTTTGTTAGCTTATATTTCTGACTATGGCTTGCTTGGTACGGCCATGTATCCTCACCCCTATTCACCAGCAATGCCTGAGGTTCAATGCGCTAGTTTAGATCATGGCTTATGGTTCCATCGACCTTTCAGGGCCGACGAGTACATACTGGTGGACATGGACAGCCCGAGCGCAAACGGTAATAGAGGCTTTAGTAGGGGTAGTTTTTACAGCCGCGACGGCGTATTGATCGCCTCTTCAGTTCAAGAGAGCCTAGCCAGAATACGCAGTAAGAACTAATTGACTACGGTGCTCATTTGAGCACCGAGTTCAACCAGCTGAACCTCACCATCTGCAAGACGGCAACGAGTAACGGAGCCGTTGGCGGGCCAATACTGTAAAACAGCGTCACTGCCGCGAATATGACCAATGAGCACATTCAGCACCATAAAGTGCGAGAACACCGCCGTATGGTGCCCCAAACACGCCACAGCGCTGATGACGCCTTCACGCCACGCGAGCACCTCAGGCTCGTTTACGTCTCTCCAGGTGCCGCGCATGAGCCCGCGAAGCCAGGCTTGGCGGTTCTCTAAATCGGTAACGCTTGGTACTTCACGAAAGACGTCCGCAATAATCACAGGCGCCGATCTCAGTTCAGCGAAGGGCTGTGCAGTCTCCTGTGCGCGCAGTTTGGGGCTCGACATCAGCACGGTATCTACCGGTGCTACACCGTTCAGGAGTTGAGCGGTTTCAGCCGACTGCGATCGTCCCAGCTCACTAAGCCCAGGATCCACATGCTGCCCCCAGGACTGCGCGGCTTCACCATGGCGCACAAAGAATAAGTCAATCACCGGTAGGTGACCAACCGTTCACCCAGCTGTGCGCTCAGCAACCTCAAGGCCGAATGATCATTAAAATGACTCAGTGAAATTTTGTCGCCTGAGTAGAAAAATTGGGTAACTGAGCAGTTAATTACCGGCTCATAAAAGCGATACACCAGATCCGCACTCACACCCAGAACCAGTGCAGTAGCCGTTGCAATTGTGCCGCCAGAGGTGAAGATCCCAACCGTTTTACCGCCACCCTCTTCGCGCATGACATCGCGGATACCAGTCATCACGCCAGATGAGTACGCTTCCCAACTTTGAATATCAGGATGCGGCGTCGTACGGGTCACCCAGTGGGTAAACACAGCCTCAATAATCTTTTGGTAGTGCTTACTGTCCTGTAAAGCGCTCTCCATCAACTTGGCAAGCCGAGGTTCAGTCTCGGTCAAGATCGGCAGCAAAATATCGACTTGTTCGTCATTACGCACTTCATCGAAGCGCGCATCGATTTTGTGTTCAACGTGTTTGGGCTGACTCGCCAAAACGCGTTGCGCCGTCTCGCACTGGCGCGACAGCTGTCCCGAATAAGCCACATCGAAGGTGACCCCAGTGTCGCGGAAATACTCACCCATTAAGTCCGCTTGACGTTGACCCAGTGGCGAAAGCTGATCGTAGTTATCTGAACCGAAAGAGGCTTGACCATGCCGAACCATCATAATAGTGGCCATTCAAATCATCCTGTTTTCTTTTGTGGGTCGAAGCGATATTTGCGACGATAAGGGAAGAAATCTTCCACATAACCCGAATTGATTTTGTCTTGCAAATTCTGCCAAAAACTCGCCTCGTACAAATCGCTGTGCATTTGATCAAAGACCTTACGGGCGCGCTGATTGCCTGAAAAGAACAGACGGAATTCTTCTGGGAAAATATCGTTAGGCCCCACGGTATACCAAGGTTTACTGGCCATTTCTTCGGCTTCCGTTCGCGGCGCTGGAATTTTACGGAAGTTACAGTCGACCAGAGGCACAATTTCATCGTAATCGTAGAACACAACGCGGCCGTGACGCGTCACACCAAAGTTCTTAAGAAGCATATCACCGGGAAAGATGTTCGCCGACGCCAACTGTTTAATGGCGTTGCCGTATTCATCCATCACATCGTGCACCTGCTCATCCGTCGCGTCCTGCAGGTAAAGATTGAGCGGCGTCATTCGTCTTTCTACGTAAACGTGATCAATAATAAGGGCGGAGCCTTTCTCATGAATGATCGACGGCGCCACTTCGTAGAGCTCTTCCATTAGCTCATCGGAAAAGCGGTTACGGTCTAGCACCAGTTGATTAAACTCCTGCGTATCGGCCATCCTGCCGGCACGATCGGCGCGTTTCACAAACCGGTACTTGGCCTTAACCTGCTCGCGTGTCATTTCCTTCGGCGGGGTGAAACGGTCTTTGATGATCTTAAACACGAAGTCATAGGATGGCAGCGTGAATACGCTCATGACCATACCTTTAATCCCAGGCGCAATAATGAACTTATCGCTGGTTGTCTGCATGTGCCGAGTCGCACAGCGGTAATAGTAAGTTTTACCGTGCTTGTTATAACCCATCGCACTGTAGATTTCAGAGATGGGTTTAGCCGGCATCAAGTGCTGCAAAAAGCGCACATACTTTGATGGGACACTCGCGTCGACCATGAAATAAGAGCGCGTAAAACTGAAGATAACACTCACACGATCCGAGCCAAACAACACCGTGTCAATGTAGATCTCATGGTTCTCACTATGGAGCAGCGGTACCACAAACGGCATGCTGTCATCGCCTGTCACGAACCGCCCTACAATGTAGGCGCATTTGTTCCGAAAAAAGTGATGCTCGAGCACCTGAATTTCGCTCTCACCCTCAAGGATTTTGAAACGCGACGGCAGATACGTCCGGAGCAACTGATCAATTGAGGCCAGATCGCGCTCCAAATTTTCATAGGGAATGGCAAATTCGTAATCTTTCAGCAACCCTCGGAAGGTCTCTTTGCAGTCCGCTTCAATCGGGTAGACACGATAGACCTGCGTCATATCCGACTTCGGCATATCGCCTTGAGTCGAGAAAACGAAGGCATGATCATCTTTGATGAGTCTATGCTCGAAAACCGAACAGTAGACCGAATTGAAAAAGGTTTCGGCAATCTCGAAATTCGAATGCCCCTCAATCAAACCAGAATAGAATTGCTTTACCGCACGCCAAAAGGTGTAATCGTTGCGATTGTTCCCCGCAATGATATCGACGTATCGCGTTATCTCGCCAATCTTCTTTTTGTACAAATCGATGCGTTCAGTCGAAGCCTTGTGCATCCCCTGCCAATCGGCGCTCTCAAATCTTGAGCGCGCCGCCAGGGTTATATTTTGGAATTCAGCAAAATAAGATTCAAATCCGTTGAAAATGGTACGAGCGAAGCGCTCTTGCACCTCAACGTCAGGGGTAATGGCTTTTTGCATCTACAACTCGGGTTTAGGATAAGCTCGCCGTAATTTTCGCATACCGCCGATCCATCTGTCATAGTTTGCCGTCTTGGCACCACGATATTGTTCGACCTGCGGATGCGGCAAAATCAAAAATCGCTCTTCGCGTACACCTTCGACCACACACTCCGCTACATGCTCTGGAGTGGCAACACCGTCAACACCCGCGACACCACCGTTCTCTACCGTTTGAATCATCGGGGTATCGACCGCTTGCGGGCAGAGTACGCTTACTTTGATACCGTCATCGCCGTGAGTGATCGCCAGCGATTCAGCAAACCCCACCGCGGCGTGTTTGGTGGTGGAATAGGCCGCATCGCCAATTTGGCTTAAAAGGCCAGCCGCAGAAGCCGTATTAACAAAGTAACCTTGGCCGCGCGCAATCATGTGAGGCAAACAAGCCCTTGCTGCATAAATGTGCGACATCACATGAATTTCCCACATAGCTTGCCAGGTGGCATTTGTTGCGGAAGTCGCCCACCATTGAGGGCCATCGCCGGCGATGATGCCGGCATTGGAACAGAATAAATCGATGCGCCCGTACTGTTCCACCAGCGCATCGACCATCGCTTTAATTTGGGTTTCATCGCGCACGTCAATACCAAAGGCGACACCGCTAACTGAATCGGCTACCGCTTGAGCCGCTTCTTTGTTCAGGTCAGCCACAACCACCAGAGCAGCGCCTTCCCTAGAAAACCGCTCACACAGCGCTTTGCCTATGCCGCTGCCACCACCGGTGACAACAACAATACCGCCTTTGATGTCCATACGCCCCCCAGTCTAGCTTGCGTAACGCAATTGCGTAAATTCGCTCATATGATGCATTGCGTCGCCAAAGGTGGTGCCAATCATCATCAAACGTTTTGCATAGTGACCGATATCCAGCTCGTCGGTAATACCCATGCCACCGTGCATCTGTATGGCCTCACTGTAGATGCGCTTACCCGCCTTGTCGATCATAATCTTCAGAGCCAATAACGACTCGCGTTTCTCTGGCTTGTCAGCCTCGAAATCGCACACAGCTCGGTATAGCAAGGATTTAGTTTGCTCGTAGGCCATAAAGGTCTCGACCATTCTGTGCTGCAGTGCTTGGAAGCTAGATATTTTCACGCCAAACTGTTCGCGCGTTTTGGTGTACTCAACTGTCTTGCTATTGAGTTGCCCCATGACCCCGAGTGCCTCCGCACCCAAAGCCAGCATCGCGTCTTCGGTCACCGACTGAATCAGTGCAGCCGCTTCACCTTCCACACACACAGCGCTCGAAGCTGGCACCTTAACGTTGTTAAAACGGATGTTCGCAACAACCTGTCCATCCATCAAACGGTAAGTCGTTTTTTCAACACCGTCCGCATCGGCGGGAACCAAGTACAAAGAGATACCCTCTGCATCCGATTGCGCACCCGAGGAGCGTGCCGATACGATCAAGTGGCTTGCGCTGCCGCCGTTTAATACAACCACTTTTTCACCGTTGATGATTCGATCTTCACCATCGGTCGTGACGGTGGTTAACACATCGTTGAGTTCAAAGCGGCTCTGCCGTTCTAAATACGCAAAAGCACCCAAGCAAGAGCCTTCAATGACACTGGGTATCACCGACTCTTTCAATGCGTCGTTAGATCCTTTGTGCAGAAGCCCACCAAAGAGCACTACGGTGGCAAAGTAAGGCTCAAGAACCAAGCCCTTACCAAGCTCTTCCATCATAACCATCACATCTACAGGACCACCGCCAAAACCACCGAACTCCTCGGCAAAAGGAACTGATAGCCAACCTAACTCCGCAAATGTCTGCCAGTTTTCAGCCTTCATGGCCTCATCGGTCGCCGCTATTGCCTTTCGGGTATCCCAGTCGTAATCGTCTTGTACATATTTAGCTACGCTATCGCGCAACATGTTTTGTTCTTCGCTAAAGTCAAAATTCATTATCGTTACCTCGTACCCTTACAAGCCCAATACGGCTTTCGCGATGATATTTTTCTGCACTTCGTTCGAGCCACCGTAGATTGTGGATGCGCGACCGTACATGAAGGACTGACGCGCTTGGCTTCCAAAGGAATGACCCAGCACATCCTCAGATAAATCGGTGGGCAATACACCCTGGTAGTATGCAGCCAGATCCATAAGCAGAGTCTGAGTAGCCTGCTGCATCTCAGTACCTTTGATCTTCAGCATGGATGATTCTGGGCCCGGTGCACCACCCGAAGACAAGCTAGCTAGGACACGCAGTTCGGTGTACTCGAGCGCCATGATTTCAATGTCGATATCGGCCAGGCGACTTTGGAAATTCGGGTTGTCAATCAGTCGCTTACCACCATTCACTTCGGCAGAAGCAAGTCGCTTAATCTCAGATACCGCCCGCTTACAGTCCGCAACACCCGCAATACCCGTTCGCTCGTGTGCAAGCAAGGCCTTCGCGATGTGCCAGCCTCGGTTCTCTTCACCGATGCGGTTCTTGACGGGCACGCGGACGTTGTTAAATTCTACTTCATTCAAGCTGTGGTGGTTGTCGATAGAGACGATGGGGTTCACCTTAACGCCTGGCGTCTTCATATCGATCAACAAAAAGCTGATGCCTTCCTGCTTCTTGCCCTCATTGCTGGTGCGCACCAAACAGAAAATCCAGTCAGCGTACTGAGCATACGTGGTCCAGATTTTGGCGCCATTTACGATGTAATCGTCACCGTCACGCTCCGCCTTCGTTTTTAAAGATGCCAAGTCAGAACCGGATCCTGGCTCCGAGTATCCCTGACACCACCAGTCATCGCTTGCCAAGATACGCGGCAGAAACTGTGCTTTTTGCTCATCGTTACCAAAGGCATAGATGACCGGACCCACCATGGTCAAACCAAAGGGTACGTTATCACGTACACCGGCTGAGGCACGCTCTGAGTCGTAGATATACTTTTGGGTGGGAGTCCAGCCCGTACCACCGTATTCGACTGGCCAGCCGGGTGCAATCCAACCTTTGGCGTGCAGCTTCTTTTGCCACTCGACAACCGCTGCTTTGAAAGTCGATTTATCCTTCATGCGCTGCGTCAGCTCTTCGGTGTATTCCTCTTTGAAGAAGGCTCTCACCTCATCTCGAAACGCAAGATCTTCATCCGAAAATCGTGTATCCACTTTACTTACCTCGCTTTCTTTCCAGTTTTAATTTGCAAACATCGATAGGAATCGAATCACTGCCGATATATCTGTTACCCCATTCACAACCCTCAGTCTCCCGCTCGCCAGAGCTGCAGGAAAAGAATCGTGTTGAGTAATAAGTGCAACCCAATCAGTTGCGTTTAACTCTACTTCCACAGTGTCCGTGGGTAGCTCGTCGATGGGGTCGATTAATAACACATTGTTACGCACTGTAAGCAGAAACCGCTTACTTTGATCGGGGAAAGTAAAGGCCATGGTGGCATTTACCCCCTCAGTTTTCGCGGGGTTTAGAGAGACCCGCATCATCTCCAGAATGTTCTCGATAGGAAAGCTTTGCGCAAATTTCAGCCGCGCATCGTCTGCGGGCCGCGGTTCTATAACGATTTTACCTTCGAGCTCTAGCGCTTCTGTAAGGTACCAATTGCGCGCATTGGGATTGATCATATCCGCGGCCATAGTCCTGAGTGCGGCCGCTTTTAGCAATTTCGCTCGCTCGTCGGAAGACTCCGCATACAGCGCCAGAGAGGCAAGCTCCGCTGCCCACTGTGGATCTTCCATGAGCTGTGTCTCAGCTTCGGTCAAGACACGATCAACGCCGCCCATCAGTGCTACCAGCTTAGCGCCGCGTTCGGCTTGGGGCGTGGGGAACAAATCGATACCGTCCCCGTCAAACCATCCTAGGTAACCTGTGTAAACCGAACGCACAGACCAAGCTACAGTGCCATAAAATGGCCGCAACCAAGCGTGATTCGAAAGATTGGCTGGAAGCGTCAGTACCTGAACAATCTCATCAGGGCGCGCGCCTTGATTGATCAAGCGTACCGTCTGGTCGTGCACAAACTGGATCGCGTCCGCGTAGTCGTTCAAGAGTTGTTCAATTTCGCCTTCACCAAAAACAGGTTCCGTGTGGCTCGGAACCATGACCAAAGGCTTGAGCTCCGCCATAGCACGAACACTATCGGACCACTTACGAACGTCTCGATAGGGTGTGCCTCTAATCGTGTACAGATTGGGGAAGGCCTTATAGATGTTGTCACCCGGCAGCAGGATTCGCTGCTCAGGCAACCAAACGACCAGCTGATCGTCAGTCTCGCCGGGCGAATGAATCAGTTCTAAATCAATTCCGGAGATCGTTACACTGAGTCGATCGCCAAACACCTGCGTGGGCGGCAGATAACCCCGACTGCCCAGACCATCACTGGCGCTCAACTGGCGCAACTCAGGCCCAATGCCATCGTTTACAATACGTTCTCCGCCCTCGGCCAGCTTCTCGCCGAACATCCGCATTGCGTTGGTTTCGATGGTGGGTGTGATAACACTCATGACCCGGCGCACGTGTTTGGGAAGTGTCTCGTGCGCATAGACGGGCACATCGCGACCTTCAGAGAATATCGAGGCGCCCATAATGTGATCAGCGTGATTATGCGTATAGATAATGGCTACAACGGGCTTTTTTGAGACTTCACGAAACGCCGCCAAAACCGCCTCAGCCGCCCCGCGTGATTCGGTTGTATCGACCACAATAGCGCCGTCGTCGCCCTCAATCCAAATGCTATTGGCGAGTGCGTAGCCAATCGCTACGTAAACACCGGGGGCCGGGTTCTCGATGCGCTGTTCGAATACGGCGCTGTGGGCCTCAAGCTCGGCGGCGCCGCCGACTCTCTCCAAATCGGAGACGCTCGCGGGCTCGCGTCCATCGCACGCAATAAGAGCGAGTGAGATTAGAGCAGCGCATGTCTGTCGTAACACGTCGTTCATCCCAATTTGAACTTGGAGTAGGTTTTTTGCACAAGGAGCAAACTATCACAGCAAGTTGACAGTGACAACCAGCGTAAAGGGCTTTTTTCACAAGCTGAGTCAATCGCTATCTCGGGTTACGCAAACCGTGTAGCACGGGACGCGTAGCAGGGGCAAAAGAAGTTTAGACAAAACAAGAAACAGCGCTAAAGATCTCAATAACGCTATGGAACCAAAGGAGCGTGCGGTTTCTTAAGGTCGAGAGACCTAAGGCTAAGGGCGATGCGGTTCTGGCATTGACTTATCAGCCATGAAGATAACGCTTCTTATCGCCCCAGTGGTTTCAAAGATAATATCTAGGAAGCTTGATCAGTAAAGCAAACCAAACAATTTGCGTTGGTAATCGACCGCAATAGGATCACCCTTACCTAGGCTCGCTATAATGTCCAACATCCGCTTTTTAGTGCCGCCATTGTTGTGGTCGCGATTCTGACGCAATACGACCATGAGCTGCTCGAGCGCATCAGCGTGATGCCCATCCGCAGAGTATTGAACGGCCAAGTCGACCCGCAAATCCAAGTTATCAGGATCGGCTTCGAGTCGTGCTTCTAGCGCCTCTGTTTCAGGTGACTTTGATGCCTCTTGTTTCAAAGCAAGGTCCGCCATCAACTGCTCGTAGCGCGCATCGCGATCCACGAAACGGATATTTTCCAGCACGGTTTCTGCCTCAGCAAACCGATTGCACTGAATCAAAACATGAGCCAGATTTAACGCAATATCGAGATCTTGATTCGATTCATCGTACGCTTTGCGAAGCAATGTTAAGGCTTGCTGTAATTCGCCTGCCTCGACCAAACTCGCGGCCTCTTGCATCGCGGCCGCCCAGGGGCTTGGCAGATACTTTTGGAGCATTTCACGTACTTGCGGCTCGGGCTGCGCGCCAGCGAAACCATCAACAGGCTGACCGTTTTGAATTACCATTACGGTCGGCAGGCTTCTAACACCAAACTGCGCTGCGATATTCTGTTGCTCATCCGCATTGACCTTTGCCAACAAGAATGCACCAGCGTACTCGTGAGCCAACTTCTCAAGAATGGGCATCAGCGTTTTACACGGGCCACACCAATCCGCCCAGAAATCTACAACAACGGGACGCTGATGCGATTCGTCGATCAGCAGTGCCATGGCATTGCTTTCATCGATATTGGCAATGTAATTACTCATGATTACCCTCTCATCGCAGCCCTTGGTCCAGTGACCCGCGGCTTGCTACTTCAGATTCAACACATCCTGCATGTCGTACATGCCGGCCGGTTTTTCCGTCACCCAACGCGCAGCGCGAAGCGCGCCCCGAGCAAACGACATACGGCTCGATGCCTTGTGCGTGATCTCGACACGTTCGCCATCTGCCGCAAACATCACAGTGTGGTCGCCTACGATGTCGCCTGCTCGTACTGTTGCAAATCCGATGGTATCGCGCTCGCGAGCACCGGTTTGACCTTCTCGACCGTAGACCGCCACCTCGGCCAAATCACGCCCGAGTGCATTAGCAACAACACCGCCCATACTCAGGGCCGTACCGGAAGGTGCGTCCACTTTGTGGCGGTGATGGGCTTCTATTACTTCAATATCGACGTCGTCTCCGAGCACACGAGCAGCGATATCCAACAACTTGAAGCACAAATTTACGCCGGTGCTGAAGTTAGAAGCTTTACAAATGGCAATCTGAGCGGAAGACTGTTTAATAACCGCGTCTTGCTCCGCAGTAAAACCCGTTGTACCGATCACAATCGCAGTATCGTTTGCCGCGCATACTTTGATGTGCTCAATGGTGGCGGCCGGCGACGAAAAATCGACTAGCACGTCAATGTCGCGCACAATTTTCGCCACATCGTCAACGATACTCACGCCCAGTTTACCAAGACCCGCCAGTTCACCGGCATCCGCACCAATCAAAGAACTACCGGGTCGCTCCGTAGCACCGGCCAGTATCAAG
>Ga0255753_1004409_pt1 | contig 14031 bp, 24 predicted proteins | sample 041ome_10_FD_179953 | JGI IMG/M metagenome (GOLD analysis project Ga0255753, IMG submission 179953) | Coastal salt marsh microbial communities from the Groves Creek Marsh, Skidaway Island, Georgia - 041412US metaG (version 2) | ecosystem: Environmental > Aquatic > Marine > Intertidal zone > Salt...
TGTGCCAGAATTATACTTACACCACTGGGCATTTATCGTTGGTAATGCACTGTGGATCGCAGTAGGCTATGTATGGAAAGAAAATAGTCTATTGTGGATGAACATTATTTTAACCGTAATTTATGTACTAGGACTTGTTACTTAATGAGCTATGTAGACGGTATCATTGATAGAGATCGTGACATTATCAACATTGTAGAACGCAAGGATGGCAAGCGCAAGTTTTTGCAATATCCTGCACGTTATGTGTTCTACTATCCTGACCCCAAAGGTAAGTTTAGAAGCATTTGGGGCGAGCCGCTTACTCGTGTTGTAGCGACTAACGGCAAAACATTTCAACGAGAGAAAAAGATTTACAGTCACAAGCAACTTTATGAAAGTGACATGAATCCTGTATTCCGTTGTCTGGCAGAAAACTATAAAGATCAGGATTCTCCCAAACTTAACATTGCATTTTTTGATATTGAGGTTGACTTTAACAAAGACTTGGGCTTTGCTGATCCTAGCGATCCTTTTAATCCAGTAACTAGCATTGCTGTGCATTTAAACTGGCTTGATCGTACAGTTTGTTTGGCTATTGCTCCCAAGACCTTGGATAAAGAAACTGCACAAAAAATTGTAGATAAATTTCCAGACACATTATTAATGGACACTGAAGAAGATTTGCTGGGCACATTCCTGGATCTGATTGATGACTGTGATGTAATGACTGGCTGGAACAGTGAAGGCTTTGATATTCCCTACATGGTTAACCGTGTTGCACGTGTGCTGGGTAAAGAGCATACCAGACGCTTCTGCTTGTGGAATCAATATCCCAAGCGGCGTGAATATATGAGCTATGGTAAAACACAGGAAACATTTGATACAGTAGGGCGTGTACATTTAGACATGTTGCAACTGTATCGCAAGTATACATATCATGAAATGCACAGTTATAGTTTGGACGCTATTGGCGAATATGAACTGGGCGAAACAAAGATTGACTATGAAGGCACACTGGATCAGTTATACAACAATGACTTTGAAAAGTTTATTGGATATAACAGACAAGACGTTGATCTACTTGTAAAACTAGATAAAAAGTTACAATTTATTGATTTGGCTAACGTACTTGCACATGAAAATACTGTGTTGTTGCAAACAACAATGGGTGCGGTTGCACAAACAGATCAAGCAATTATTAATGCGGCGCATGCTCGTGGTATGCAAGTGCCTGACAAACGCAGTCATGAAGGCAACACACAGGCCGCAGGTGCGTATGTTGCAACACCAGTTAAAGGCATGCATGAATGGCTTGCTAGTATGGACTTGAACAGTCTGTATCCTAGTATCCTACGTGCAGGTAATATGAGTACAGAAACTATTGTAGGGCAAGTAAGGCATACGTTTACACGTGAAATGCTAGGGCAATTTAAAACTGTTTCAGAAGCATGGGAAGGTAAGTTTGCATGTCCAGAATACGAACTTGTTATGGACAAGGATCGTATTACAAAGTTGTTTGTTGACTTTGAAGATGGTACAACACTAGAAGCAACTGGTGCTGAAATATATGAAATGATATTTTTAAGCGGTCAGCCCTGGATATTCAGTGCTAATGCTACTATCTTCCGACATGATGTTAAAGGTGTTATTCCAGGTTTGTTGGAACAATGGTATGCAGAACGTAAAGTATTGCAAAAAAAGGCAAAAGACCAAAAAGGTGTAGATGATGAACAGTTTGCGTTTTGGGATAAACGACAACTGGTTAAAAAGATTAACTTGAACAGTTTGTATGGTGCTCTACTAAACCCTGGTTGTAGGTTCTTTGATCAACGACTAGGACAAAGTACTACACTAACTGGTAGATGTATTGCTAGACATATGAGTGCGGAAGTCAATCGTGTAATTGAAGGCACCTATAATCACACTGGGCCAAGCATTATATATGGTGATACTGACTCCGTTTATTTTAGTGCATATCCTATACTTAAAGAACAAATTGACAGTGGACAACTAGAGTGGACACGTGACAAAATTACTGAATACTATGAAGCTGTATGCGAAGCGGCAAATGAAACATTTCCTGGTTATATGAATAGAGCACATAATTGTCCAAGTGAATATGGTAGCATTATTGCTGCAGGTAGAGAAATTGTTGGTGTTGCTGGTATCTTTATTACTAAAAAACGTTATGCTATCCTAGTGTATGATAACGAAGGTTTCCGTGAAGATACTGATGGCAAACCAGGTAAGATTAAAGCAATGGGTTTGGATCTCAAGCGTAGTGATACACCAAAGTTTATGCAAGAGTTTTTACATGAACTACTTGTAATGACACTCACAGGCAAAAAAGAATCTGATGTTATTGAGAGAATCAAAGAGTTTCGCAAGCCATTTCGTGAAATGCCCAGTTGGGAAAAAGGCACACCCAAACGTGTTAACAACCTAACTAATCACACTGCTATATACAACAAAACTGGCAAGTGTGGTGTTGGGCATGCTATGGCGGCAATTAATTACAATAGGCTTCGTAAAATGAATGGCGATGCGTATAGTATGGAGATTACAGACGGTATGAAAACTATCGTGTGTAAACTAAAGGATAATCCACTTAAAATGACCAGTATTGGTATTCCTACTGATGAAAAACGGATACCAGACTGGTTTAAGGATTTGCCTTTTGATAATGAAGCAATGGAAGATGCAATTATTACTAAAAAGATTGAAAACCTTTTGGGTGTGTTAAATTGGGATCTTCAAAGTGCTCATGACAAGAACACATTTAGTGACTTGTTTGATTTTGGCTAGGAGATGACTATGAGCAAACAGCCTAATCCTGATAAGGTTTTTAAACATATACAAGAACTTTATAGAAAGAAAAAAGAACTTGACAGTCGTATTGAAGTTTGTTATGCTGAAAGAGTTAATGATGAAATCATTAATAATATGAAAATGAGTAAAGTCAAGCTAAACGACGAAATAGTAAAATTTAAGCACATGTATACAGAACTAACCGGAGAAAAATATGGTTAAGAAAATTCGACTTATCGAAGATGAAGAAGCAAAAGAAGCATCTGAGGATGCAATTGATGCTCCTTCCAGTTCAGAATTAATTGAACTAGCAAGGAGTATGGATTGGAAACTTTGGGAAATCCTACAAACTCTTCAACGTTTTGAAAAGAAACTTACAGTAGAAGATACAGATGAAAAAACTAAAAAGTAAAATTTGGGTCACATTTCAACGTGAAGGGGTACACTTGTATCCTGCAGCGGCCAGTGACCCTAAACTTGCAACCGGCGGGTGGGATGATGTATCGTTCCTTGGTGTTCCACACCGTCATATTTTCCACTTTCGGGTAGAGATTGAAGTATTCCATGACGATAGGGATATTGAGTTCATTCAGTTTAAACGCTGGCTTGAACGTCTTTACGGTGAGGATGCTGTATTGGATCTAAACCACAAAAGCTGTGAGATGATCGCTGATGATCTTGCAGAACAAATTAATGCTCGCTATCCAGGACGTGATATGACAATCACTGTCAGTGAGGATGGTGAGAATGGTGCAACTATTGAATTTGAGGCTAATAAAGATGGCACGTCATAATTTTATTAATATTAATGATGTAAAATACGATCTCCTTAAAATTATTGAACCTTGGGATGGTGTACTTGAAGAAGGTAAATCAGATCCAGTGGAGCGTTTGTTCAAATCATATTTGAACGATTTACGAAAATTTGGTAAAATCAAGGATTTTACTATTACAACAACAGACCGCGATACTGCAATCACATTTGATGTAGCAGTAAAGTTTAGCATTGACCGCAGTCCTAAGAAATTGAAAATCCATGTAGGCACTTTTCAGTTTCCTTGGACACATGGCGGCAAATATGCAAACGTGGCATAAAGACAAAGACGGCCAAAAAAGTCATTTTTTTGGTCGTTTTTCGTCATTTTTCTTGACAAAATCTAAATATTATCATATACTTAACTCAATAACATATAGGAGAGTCTAATGAAAGACGTTATTGCAGATGTTGTAAAACACACAGCAGGTTTGGGCTTTATTGAAAACGTTAAGGTTACTGGCACAGGCGATGAAACATTGCTTGATGCAATGGACAGTGATCGCACAGTTATTCTTAAAGCAAAACTACACAATGTACAGCCTGACTTTACAGGTGAATTTGGTTTAGGAAACCTGGGTTTCTTGAGTGGCGTGAGTAAACTGCCAAACTATGCAGTTGAAGATGCAACTGTAGAAGTTGTAAAACGTGAGCGTAATGGTGCAGAAGCACCTGATCATTTGCTGTTTAAAGATAGTGCAGGTAACACTGACCGCTATCGTTTTATGAGCAAAGAGATCATTGATCAGACACTACAAACTGTAAAGTTTAAAGGTGCTGAATGGGATGTTACTTTTGAACCAACAAAAGCCAAAGTGAGCGAACTAACACAAGTTGCTGGCATTTATGGCGGCATTGAACCTAACTTTACAGTAAAAACTGAAGAAGGTAATCTTGTAATTACAGTTGGGGCGGCAGATGGAAGTTACACAGGTAAGCGTACATTTGCACACAATGTAGATGGTGAGCTTAATGAAGGCTATGCATGGCCACTTGCACAGGTATTGGCAATCTTAAAACTAGGAATGAGCGGTGCGTGTGTGATGCAGATTAGCAAACGTGGTGCATTGCAGATTAGTGTTGATAGTGGAATTGGCAAATACGATTACATTCTTCCAGCACTAACAGTATAGGGAAGAAGCATGACAGCTACTACAGTAAATTTAACAGAACGTAACAAGGACTATGCAATCTTCTTGCCTAGTATTAGTACGTTCTACAACAACTATATTGCGAAACAGCGGGCTAATCCAAATGCGGTACCCGCTGATCGTGTTCCTGCAGGCTTTGAAAACGGCATTGAAGGTATGAACTTCCTTAATAAGGATAAAGCATACTTTCCATATAAATGGGGACTGTACTCAGCAGGACATGCACAACTAAATTTAGATAAAGCAGACACTGATGATGCAATGGTACAACAACGTGATCGCAAAGATACGTTTATGTTGTGTGACAGTGGCGGTTTCCAGATTATTAAAGGTGTTATCCAGTGTGACTGGGCTAACTTTAAAACTGATGACAGTCTGCGACAAAAGATCTTAAACTGGTTGGAACACACAGGTGATTACAGTATGATCTTGGATATTCCAACACTTGCCGCTGATCCTACTTTTAGTGGGCGTACAGGCATTACAAGTTTTAATCAGTGTCTAGAATTTACAGACTTTAACGTAGAATGGTTTAAACGTAATCGTAAGTATCAGACAAAGTACCTAAATGTTATGCAGGGCCGTAATTGGTCTGAAGCAGAACACTGGTATGAAAAAATGAAGCATCATGACTTGGAAGGCTTTGCTTTTGGTGGTAGTGCTAAGAACGATATCAATATCGTATTACGTACACTTATTAAAATGCGAGATGACAAGCAACTGGAACAAGGCAAACGTGATGTACTACACTACTTGGGTATTAGTCGACTTGAGTGGGCTGTTGCATACACTGCTATCAAACGTGCGTTACGTGAGCATGTAAATCCAGATGTTGAAGTAATGTTTGACTGTGCATCGCCGTTCCTGGCAACAGCGAATGGTACAATGTACACACAACACGTACACAAGAATGATCGCTTTGGTTATGTAATGGACAAAGCAATGGATGACAAACGACTTGCTGGTAGTACAAAGACATTTCCGTTTGGTAGTCCAATTGGTGAGCGTATGACACTTGGTGATATTTGTCACTATGCGCCAGGTATGGTTAACAAAGTAGGCAAAGAAGGCAAGACTAGTTGGGATAGTTTCAGCTATATGCTACTGATGTCACACAATGTTTATCAGCATATTGAAAGTGTACAACGTGCGAATGCACTTACTGACATGGTGTCGGCAACAGTTGATACAAACTACAAACACTGGCGTAAACTTAAAAATAACAGTAAAGAAGAACAATTTAGTCCATATGTTCCACGTAATATCATTTACATGACACAATTTATTGAACAACTGTTTAAGAGTGAAACACCCATGCAGATGTTGGATGAAGCTGGGCCTATGCTTGCTAACTTTAATGGACAAAAGAGTTTAACTTCAAGTACTGATAGTTTTAACAGTTTGTTTGAAGTTGAGGATCAGTTTATTAATGAAACTGAAGAAATGACGCCTGAGCAGGAAGAAGCTGCTGAGGAATTTTTAGAAACATTGGAGGTATAAATGCGTAACTCGGATAGACTAATTTTCTTAATGGAAGAAATTGCAGAATTAACATCAAGACTGCAACCACATGATACTGGTCATATCAATACTGCTATTAGTGTATTGCGTGACCGTGTTCGTGAAGTAAAAGAAGAAATTGATCAGGTAACAACATGAATCGTATAGTACTTGTAACTGGAGGATTTGATCCTCTACATAGTGGACACATTGCATATTTTGAAGCCGCTCGTCGACTGGGAGATATGCTTATTGTTGGTGTTAACAGTGATGACTGGTTAAAGCGTAAAAAAGGCGTAGAGTTTATGCCTTTTACTGAAAGATCAAAAATTGTAGAAAGTTTAAAAAGTGTAGATAGTATTCTAGAATTTGACGACAGTGACGGCAGTGCATGTGATGCTATTCAACAAGTACTAGACATGTATAGTTACAGTGATGTAATTTTTGCAAACGGTGGGGACCGTACTAACGATAATATCCCTGAAATGCGTATTCAAGATGAACGGTTAACATTTGAATTTGGAGTTGGCGGAGAGGACAAGAAGAATAGTAGTAGCTGGATTCTTCAAGAATGGAAATCTCCTAAAACAGAACGTGTTTGGGGATATTATCGTAACCTACACAGCGATGGTCCTGAAGTTAAAGTTAAGGAGTTGGCAGTTAATCCACACAGTCAACTCAGTATGCAAAAACATAATCATCGTAGTGAACACTGGCATGTAAGTGAAGGTGTTGCAACAGTAAATTTGGATGATCCAGAAAATCCACGTACTGTAACATTACACAAACATGACACACTGGAAATTCCAGTTGACACCTGGCATCAATTATGTAATAATACAGACAATGAATTAAGAGTAGTTGAAATTCAATATGGGTCTAATTGTATTGAAGAAGATATTGAAAGACACGGTGTTGATCCATATTACGGTATGACGGAAGAAGAAAAGAATGAACACACTTTGGATTATTCCAATTGAGCCAATTGACCAGCGTTACACAAAACAATGGTACGATAACATTCCAGTAATACTGGAACAAGAGATTAAGATTAAAGAACTTGACTATCAGGTTGTTACAATTGATGGCGAGGACTTTGCTCCAGAACAACGTACTGAAGGTGCGTTTTTAGACTTTGGTGCTACTAATGTTTACAAGGCAACACAGACTGCTGAAGTAAGTAAACTGTTTAGTAACGGAAAAGTTAAACCAGGCGACAAGTTTTTGGTAACTGACGCCTGGAATTTTATCATTACTCCCATACGTTACATGAGCGACTTGTTGGATATTCCTGTGGAAATCCACAGTATCTGGCATGCTGGTGCTTATGATCCAACGGATATTTTGGGATATAAGATGCGTCGTGACTGGCCGCATCATGTGGAACGCAGTTGGTTCCATGCTAGTGATTACAACTATTATGCAACTGAATTCCACAGAACAATGTTTTTGCGTAACTTAAACATTCCACAAGGTGATCATTACAAGGCAATACGCAGTGGACAACCACATGAACTAATTATTGCTGATCTTGTAAAACACAAAGATACACCAAAAGAACGCAGTGTAATGTGGCCACACAGATACAATGCAGACAAGCAACCGGAAATTGCAGAAGATCTTAACAATCATTTTGATATGATTATTACACAAAAGATGAACTTGGGCAAGGCTGACTACTATGCAACAATGGGGTCAAGTCGTGCTATTTTCAGTTGTGCATTGCATGAAAACCTGGGTATTAGTGTAATGGAAGCTGTACTTACAGGAACCATTCCTATACTTCCAGATCGTGCAAGCTATCGTGAAATGTATTTGCCAGAATTTAAATATCCCAGTGAGTGGACTGAAAGCTATGAGGCATATACAAAACACAAACAACAACTAATGGATTTTATTAGTGAACGACTAGACAATCCAGAAAAATATCAACCATTACTGGAGCAACAACAGCGTATTTTAGAAGAGAAATATTTAAGTTGCAGTGAGATGGTAAACACCATCTTTCCAGAACAACATCATGAATAATAAAGGAACTTAGTGCATGAGAAATACTTCCGAAATTTTAAAACAACGTCTAGAAGATGCGAATATTCGTTATTGGGCAGGCGACAATATTAGTGAAATAATGCAAAAAGGCGATAAAGAAGGTCTTATTGAAGAACTTACGCCTAAATTTGAAGCTGTACTTGACAGTTTAGTTATTGACCGACACACAGATCCAAACAGTATGGACACAGGTCGTCGGTTGGCAAAAATGTATATTAACGAGTTGATGGCTGGGCGATATGATCCCAAGCCTAACGCAACAGCCTTTCCTAATCATGTAGAAGAAGGATACAAAGGCATGCTGGTTGTACGTAGTGAACTTAAAAGTGTTTGTTCACATCATCATCAACCAGTTACAGGTGTCGCATACATTGGTATTATTGCGGCAGAGAAATTGATCGGGTTATCCAAATATACACGTATAGCACAGTGGTGCGCTAGACGTGGTACACTGCAAGAAGAACTTGCAAATGATATTGCTCGTGAAATAATGAATGCTACTGGCAGTAAAAATGTCGGAGTATACATTCAAGCAACACATGGTTGTTGTGAAAACAGAGGTATCATGGCTCATAGTAGTTTAACACAAACTACTGTATTGGAAGGCAGTTTCCATAATGATCCAGGATGCAAAAAAGAATTCTTTGATAATATTAAACTACAACAAGAATTCGCACCACGTTAACAGAAAAGGGAGAGAATTATGTTCTCAAAATTACTAGAAGGTGTTGATAAGACACTTGTTCGTAACCTTGTAATTCTTCACACGCTGGTTATTGCTGTGTCTAATTATTTGGTTACGATCAGATTTGATCTATTTCCAGGAGCAGAGCTTCCAATTTTTGGATCATTTCCACTAGCCGCGGCGGCATTTACATTTCCAATTGTCGTTGTAGCAACTGACCTTACAGTAAGGATGGTTGGTAAACAAGCAGGTCGTGCTGTTGTAGCAATGGCTATTATTCCTGCTATTGTTGCTTCAGTACTTGTACTATTAGCACTAGGTGATGAACATGCATACCGTGTAGGTTTTGCCAGTGGTACTGCATATGCAGTGGGTACAATGCTCGATGTATATGTTTTCCAGGCAATTAGGGAACGTTCATCTGCATGGTGGGCTGCACCAGCGATTTCAACTATCGCGGCAAACATCATTGACACATATTCATTCTTTTATGTGGCTTTTGCGGGTTCTACAGACGCAGAAGGCAAACTAACTTGGATTGGTGAAAACTGGCACATTGTTGCACAGAACAATACACTAACCAAGATTGTAGTTGGCTTAATTGTGTTCCTACCAGCATATGGTGTATTACTAGCTTATCTACAAAAACGTGTAGCAAAATAAAAGGATAGGGCCTTCGGGCCCTTTCCTTACCAGGAGTTAAAGATGAGAGATCACGCTGAGCCGCAAAGGTATTATGATTGGATGGTTTGGAAAATGCGACAAGAAGATGAAAAAGAAATGCTTGACAGCGAGTATGGTTGGCTGTTAAAGTTAGATCGTGGAGGATATTTGTGTAAGAAATATCCAGACTTACAACGTGTTGTAACTGAGGTATTGGTTGCTGAAAAGTTAATGAACGAGCGTGTACCACAGTTACTTGGAGAAGGATTGTATTTTGAACAAGACTTTGATGATGAAATTCCATTTTAAGAGGACAACATGAATATACCTAAAAAATACTACACATGGACAGATGTTGAAAAAGCGGCACAATCTATTGTAAATCAGATGTATGCTGACATGTGGCGACCTGATTATATTGTGGGCTTAACACGTGGCGGTTTACCACTGGCAGTTTTAATTAGTCATATGACAGGCATTCGTATGGAAACATTAAAGGTTAAATTACGTGATTTAGCTGACAATGAAGATGGATGTGAAAGTAATCTTTGGATGGCTGAAGATGCATATGGTTATAACAACAACGGTGAATATGACCCTATGCTGAGTAAGTTTAAAGCAGAGATGGAAAATCGTAAAAATATCCTTATTGTAGATGATATTAACGATACTGGTGCTACATTTGAATGGATCAAAAAGGACTGGCCCAGTGGATGTTTACCCGACAGTCCAGCATGGCAGTCAGTATGGGGACAAAATGTAAGGTTTGCTGTAATGACTGAAAACCTTGGCAGTGAGTTTCATGATGTTGCTTATTACTGGGACGAGGTTAACAAAGCTGAAGAGGACGTATGGTTGGTTTATCCATACGAATAAGAAAATGGATGATAACATTATAAAGTTTACTCCTAAACAAAGAATTTTTGAGATTAAGTTTACCACACCTCCTGTGATAAAACTGAAAAAATCAGCAGAATGTGATATTCAACTTGAACTACAAAAGTATCCACAAGATGATATGGGTACTGGTGTTGCATATGTACCTGCCCGCAGTCAGACACATGCAATTGATAAATTGAGTGAACTGCTTAATGTATATCGTTACGAAGTAATTGGAGAATTATAAATGAGTAAGCAAATTTATATCCGTGGCAGTAATTACGGCGGAGAAATGACCATTGGTGAAGTTACACGAGAGTTTGTGGAATACTGGCAACCTATTTGTAAAGAAGAAGGCGACAGTCGTCTTATTGAGCATTTAATGGCACTAGAAGCCTGGGATAGTGATCCTGAAGATGAGGAAGGATTTGATCCAGATAGTCCACCAGTATATGAAGAAGGTACACACTGGAACAACTGGTATGAGTGTGATGAACTACATCATGACAGTAGTAGTAATGGCACGGAACTTATGGCATTTCCATTAGCCGAGCAACCCAATGAGCATGGATATCCAGACTATGATTGGGATAATCGTATTGACTTTGAACCGCATCATCTTTATGGTCGCGAAATGTACACACAGGATGATGAACAAACTGATCATGAAGATGACAACAGTATTCCAGTTCTTGTTTTTTACAGTTCAGAAAAAGGCGATTTTGGCGGTTGGACTATTGATATTCCAGATGATGAAGAATTTGATCCCAACAAAGTTGTAGTTAGTATTGTAGAAACAGATCATGGAGAAATGGTTGAACGTCTATGGTATGACAAAAAAGAATATGATTGTGATTATGATTGGGTAGACAGTCGTGGTAAAGGTTATTATGCACATGTTGGATGGTTCAACAAGCGTTGGGAAGATCCACATGTCAATGAAGAAACTGACAAAGAAACATGGGATATGCTCTGGGAAGAGTATGATGATGTACTAGCTGAAAAGCAATCAGTAGAAAGCGAATAATGAGAGGCACACTAGATGTTTATGCTGGTCCTATGTATGCAGGCAAGACCAGTAGTCTACTTAAACGAGTACTTTGGCTGGATCATCAGCAACACAAGGTACTCGTTTTAAAACCTGCAAAAGACAATCGCTATGCTGAAGAACAAATTGTCACACACAACCAGTTAAGCTATCCTTGTATTAGTTTTACAGATTTTGGTGAGATAGCAGACAGGTTTAATATCAAACCCTATAATTATAATACTGTGTTCCTGGACGAAGTACAGTTCATGGAAGTAAAAGAAACACTGGCAACTGTTGAAATGTGGCTGCGTGACGGCGTCCATGTAATTGCATGTGGTCTAGACCAGGACAGCCGTGGTATTCCTTTTGAAACAACCAGTATGTTAATGGGTTTGGCAGACTGTGTGGAAAAGATCCGTGCTAACTGTACTGTATGTGGTAGAGATGCTACTAAAACATATCGTGTAAAAGCACAAGGCGATAGAATTCAAGTAGGCAGTATTGGTATGTACGAGCCACGCTGTATAGAGCATTGGGAGCCAAAATAATGTCAAATTTTGACTTAACAGAATTTATTAGGACTGTACCAGACTATCCAATTGATGGTGTTAATTTTTATGATGTAAACAGTCTGTTTGCAGGACCATTGTTTACACAACTTATTAATGAAATGATAAATTCTCTACGTGATTTACCGCCAGTAGTAACGCACATTGCAGGTATTGAAAGTAGAGGATTTGTATTAGGTAGTGCCATTGCATATGCTATGGAATTGCCTTTTGTAATGATTCGTAAAAAAGGTGCAAAATATCCAGGCAGTCTCTTAACAGAAACATATAAACTGGAATATGGTGAAGATAGTATTGTATTACAACAAGGTATCCTTGGACATACTGATCGTGTAATTTTAGTAGACGATTTAATAGCAACTGGTGGAACCATACAGGCGGCCAGCCGTTTAGTAGAACAAACTGGAGCAAGGGTATTAGGATGTGCAACAATTATTGATTTAAAATATTTGCGTAATAGTGAATATCCAATGCAAGTAGTCAGTTTAATTGAAAAACAGGAATCATAATGAATAACCAAAGTCTAATAGACTTAATTGTTGAGCTTGCACAAGAAACTGATGTTGTTGATCCTCTTGATTGGGGAGAACTAAACATTGATGAAACCACTGCATTCCGATTAATGGCTACACATGTATTGGAAATGGATTTAAGTGAACCATACGTAACACAAGCAATTATAACCAAACTATTGGTGGAAAACTTTGTGTTAAACTTAAAATTACTGAGAAATAATATATGAAAATCAAGTTTGAAGTGGAAATAGACACAGAAAGCGAACATGATCTAAATACTATTGAAGAATTAATAGAAATGTTGAAAGAATTAGCAGAAAGAATGAAATGAAAGTAGGATTTACAGCAAGTAGTTTTGATTTACTTCATGCTGGGCATGTACAGATGTTGCGTGAAGCCAAGGAGCAATGTGACTATCTTATTGTTGGGTTACAGATTGATCCCAGTAAAGATCGTCCTGAAAAGAATGCACCTATACAAACCGTAGTAGAACGCTATACTCAACTCAAGGCTGTTAGTTATATAAATGAAATTATCCCATATGATACTGAGCAGGATTTAGAAGATATCTTGACAATGTACCATATTGATGTTAGAATAATTGGTGAAGAATATAAAGATAAAACATTTACTGGTCGTGCAATATGTGCCAGTAGAGAGATAGATATATACTTTAACAAACGAGATCATCGTTTTAGCTCAAGCGATTTACGCAAAAGAGTATGCGAGAGGAAAGATAATGACATTACCTGAAGGTAGAAAAGCACTAACTGATCAAGATATGGTTGTATTGTTGCACAATGTAGCCAGACAGATTGGCTATGCAGATACAGTTGCAGAAAGTGAAATGCGACAGGTTGCAGATCGTTTTAGTGAACTTACAAAGGCAGCAGGTGTTGCACAACATAAGGCACAGCAAGGCTAATGTGGACACTTTGGATTATTAGTAGCCTTATTGATAGCGCAGAACCTAAATACACTCGTTATGCAGAGTTTGAAAACTGGTATGAATGCCAAGATGCATGGCGTGAAGTATCTATGGAATTTACACAGGAAGAAGTAGCATTTTGTGAGGAATCAAATACATGACAGATGCATATAAAAAGACAGGCGACAATAGTTGGATTGTCACTGTACAGCAAGATGGAAAAACAAAAGAACTGTATCTGGAATTTCCACCAGATGCACTAGACCAAGTTGGTTGGGATGAAGGCGATACATTACTATGGGAAGAATTACCCAATGGTAATTGGAGCCTATCTAAAAAAGAAGATGATGATCCACTGGAAGGCGTAGAGCCTGCAGAAGGTTGTTGACATTTGACCTAAATACATGTATTATAAGATAAAATTGTATAGGATAAACTAATGAAATTACGCTATAGCG
>Ga0255753_1004411_pt1 | contig 14028 bp, 8 predicted proteins | sample 041ome_10_FD_179953 | JGI IMG/M metagenome (GOLD analysis project Ga0255753, IMG submission 179953) | Coastal salt marsh microbial communities from the Groves Creek Marsh, Skidaway Island, Georgia - 041412US metaG (version 2) | ecosystem: Environmental > Aquatic > Marine > Intertidal zone > Salt...
GGAAGCGCCTCTGCTGGACGCGCAGCAGCTTCCACCGGCAGCAGCTGGGACGGTGCGATTTGTTTTTTTGTATCGTGTGAAGTGAAAAGCTTTTCTTTTTTTGATCGGCTTCTCTCTTCTCTCTCTTTTTGTTTCCCTTGTTGTCGTCGTTGATGATGATGTGCGCTGACGTTTCTTTTCTCTCTCTCTCTCTCTTTTGACGACGAACGAACGATAATAATAACGAGCAGGAACCGACGACCAGCGGCAACGAGAACAAAGACGGCGCGAAAACGGACTTCAGAAACCTTCCGTTGCCGTGCAAATACGAAAACTTGCAGACGGAAATGCTCATGTCTCTCAAGGCGGATTTCTTTGAAGGGGCGAGATTTGATTACAACAAACAGCTGAACCAAAAGTTTTTCTTGTCGCACGGGTTTGCGATGACGAACGCGGAAATTCCAGCCGCGAGTGGGCACATTATTAAGATTCCGTCGAGCTCGTACGAGTTTGGGGCGAACGTGGTGGATACGAATTACATGTTGGTCGGGAGAGTGTTTACGGACGGGAGAGTGAGCGGACGAGTGAAGTACGACGCGACGGAGAATTTGAGCTTTCGTTTACAGACGAGTAAAGAGAGAGAGTATTCGCAGATGATGCTGGACGTAGACGTGAAAGGATTAGATTGGCAAGCGCAGGCGAAGATTGGAAGTGGGGAGTTTTATGGGGTGAACTATATTCAAAGCGTCACGGAGAGAGTAGCTTTGGGCGGGGAAGGGTTTTATTTGGGCGCGAATCAAGGAGGGAAGAGCGGCGTCGGGTTTGCAGCGAGGTATAACGACGACGACGTGATTGCGACCGCGCAAGTCGCGACGACGGGTATGTGTTCTCTGACGTATTGCCAAAAGGTTGGGGAAAAGGCGATGTTGGCGAGTGATTTCTCGTGGAATTGGAACCATCGACAAGCGAGCGGCTCCGTCGGGTACGATTACGTGTTGCGACAGTGCAGATTGAGAGGGTCGATTGATAATCAAGGCGTGGTGGGGATGTTTTTGGAAGAACGACTGAGCATGGGGTTGAACTTGATTTTTAGCGCGCAAATCGATCACGCGTCGAAAAATCACAAGTTTGGGTACGGGATGACAGTTGGAGAATAGATAAATGAGAGTTTTTTTCATATTGCTTGTTGTTTTAAAATATAATTTGACACGACGCGACGAACGGCGCGAGAAGGAAGAAAAGAAGGAAAGCGAAAAGAATAGAAATAAGACGCATTCTTTAAAACCATAAGAGAGGTTAAACTCTGAAGAGAAAGAGAGAGGAAGTGTGAGTAACAACCACCGAAAACACCATATATATTAATAAGAAAAAAAAGTATTGTTATCGTCATTGCTCTCGTGTTTCAAAATCTTTCGTATTCTTTCTTTTTTCAAACGAACATCGTTCGGCTATGACTAATGACTCTACACGCGTATAATATATAAATCTATTCGCTAATAATCGTATCGAGGTGTGCGTTGCGCCGCACGAACCACGAGGCATTTACAATCCGAATTTTTGGAGCGCTCCTTGATATTCTCTCGAAAGACCTTGAACGATATCCCTCAGAGATTTTCTCTGCCCTGGTTCTTCTTTCGTCGGTGGCGAAGAAGTCTCCATGGATAAAGACAGCGTCGATCCGTTATATTGCATATCTGAAGATTCCATGTCCATTCGACGAGAGGTCAAATTGTTCGGTAACATCGAAACTATTTCGGAAACCGTTATGGATGATCCCGCAAGTTTTTCGAGAGGATCCGTTTTCAAGACGTCTTCGCTGACTTGTCCTTTTAATGCCGCGCCGGCAAGCTGCCAGCGCTTTCGAGCCTCAAACAAAGATTTCTTGGCATCTTCCGTCACCAACTCGAGCGCTTGTCGGAACACGAAGAGTCCGGGTGAACCTTGCGCCCTGCGAGCGGCTTGAGCAGACGACGTTGATTTCGCGAGCGAATCGGATCTCTTCAGCGTCGCCGGCGGTGGTACCACCGGAGGCGCGAGAATGCGCTGTTGAGACTTCGCGGCGGCGAGTGCGCGCGCGTGCGACTGCTCGGCGGCAGCGGCAGCAGCAGCAGCAGCGGAGAGTTTTGGAGCACCGCCTCCAGCTGCAACGTTTGACGTGGCGGGAACTGCGGCTTGTTGCGGGGCCACTTTTTGCATCACTTGAACTCTCGGTGGTTCCGGAATATACATCAAATCGCGCCATGCATCGCATCCTTCGGTTCTTTCTTTTACCCATCTCGCAACGAACGCATGTTTTCGTATCTTTCTCGTTTGCATCTTCTTATCGTCTTTGTCTTTTTCTTCTTCTCCTTCTGCGGTTTCTTCTTCTTCTCTTTCCTCTGCTTCCAAGGGCAACAGTTCACCGGCAAACGCTTTGATAGACTTCACATACGCCACGAACGAGACGTTTCTTGCGAGCGGTGGGAAAACTTCGTAAGGTTTCTCTTTCATACTCGCGATGTGATTGGAATAGTTCACCAAAAATGAAGACCCGTTGTTGTCGTATCTGTACGCTTGTAAGAGTTGGTTGTCGCAGTGGGATTGCATGGTCGGACACCGTTTCTCGAAAGGTTCTCGATCGATGGCGGATTTACCGAAAACGTTATAAGGTTTAAACGTGTCGCGGTTTTTCTTCTTTTGAAACGTTTCTCGTTTCATTTTTTCGTCGTTTTCGTCGTCCGAGTTATCTCGAGAATAGTCACCTCCCCCTTCGGAAGCCAGCTCGCTTTGCTGTTTAGAGGAGTCACCGCCGAGATCATCCAACGACGGGAACATGGAAGACATTTGAAACGTCCCAGTGAATCCTTTCTTCTTAGTCAAGCTTTCTAAAATCTTTTCATGCATTAAATTGCGCATTTCCTTCAAACCTTGCTGAGCAATTTCAAAGTACGGCGAGTTCGGACCGTTGTAATCCTGACAATTCGTATACATCAATCGCAAATCCTCCTCAAACATCGACCAAGACGTGTAGTATTTCTTTTCCTTTAAGTTTGCACGAATGGTCGATATATCCATCGGACGATCGATCATTTGAAAGTATCCAGGCGCGATAGCTTCCGTTACTGGATTCAAGAAGATTTTCTGCTTGTCGAGCTTTTGCAACTGCTTTATAATTTCCTCCATCTGACCTTTCTTCGGCGGCGGCAAGTCGCTCTCTTTCAAATCGCCGCTACCACCACCGCCAGTGCCAGCACTCAAATTCTTACTCGATGGTACGGATGGAAACGGCAATGGTTGGTTCATTCTTTGCGGTTGTTGCGCGGCGATATCCGCGCTCACACCACTACTCTTTCCCGCGCCTTTCTTCTTGCCCATCTCCTGTTCTCTCTCAAGCCTGGCGAGCATCGCGGCCGGTTTTCCACCACCGCCGCCTATAAACGGCGACGGCTTCAACGAGCTCGGCGGGAGATTATTATGCTGCTGTGCACTCCCACCGCCACTCCCGAACAATATATCGTCCGCCAAGTTCGACCCGCCGCTCGGCGGCGAGGGGAAATTTATATCCCCGATGTCGTCGAATATGTTGAACGCGGAAACCAATCCCGACGGCGGCGTTTGCTCTCTCTTATTTTTCCTACCGTTTGCATTACCCGCACCGCCACTTTTCTTCGTCCCTTTCTTCTGCGTCTTGTTATTTGCCCCCGGCGTGGCCGAGCGAGCGCTCGCCAAGCGACTCAACTCTAATCTATCGCTATCGTCTATACTCCCGCTGACGTTTCCAGGAGTCGCCGTCGTCGTCGTCGTCGTCGTCGGTGAGGACGACGCCGGGCCATTCGATGGTAGCATCCCCGTCATCCCCATCCCGCGAAGCTCTTTCCCTCGTCCCGTCTTTGGCGCCGCCGCCGCGCGCGGCTGCGCCGGTGGCCCTCCTCTCGTCTGCTGTTGTTGCTTTTGTTGCTGAAATTGTTGCTGCTGCCTTTCCAACGCATCGATTTTCGCTTGCAACTGCTTCTCCGCGTCCGTGAGGTCGTCGTCGTCGTTCTTCTGCCTCTTCGTCGCGCGCGCGCCGGCCGCGTCGTCAAACGTCGCCGCATTTACCGCGTCAAAATCTCGCTTCTTTTGCTTCGTATTCGTCACGTTCGACGGATTGGATTCGTTTTTCCCGCTCGTCGTCGTCGTCGTCGTCGTCGTCGCCGCGCCACCACCACCGCCACCGAGCTTAAACTTAAAGCTCAGCTTTGGCATGGTTTTCTTCTGCTCCGCGCCGCCGCCTTCTTCGCGCGACATGACGAGTGAAACAAAACGCACGCTCTCTCTCTCTCTTTTGATTTTCTCGCCGCGTCGACAGTGTTTTGAAGCAAAAAAGGGTCGTCGAATTGAATAAAGTTCTCGCTTTGACGCGCACATGTACTTATGCGTGTTTACGTATGAATATATATATATATATATAACAACGCAGCTATGTGTGTGTGTGTGTGTGTTGATCAACTACAAAACTAAAAGTGTTCGCGCGACGACACCGTACTAAAAGCTCGTTTAAAATCCTATTCATCGCTGCCTCTTCTTCGCGCCTTTCAACATCGCTTCTCTCTCTCTCATGATGGCGTTTTTCGGTTTGATCGGTCTCTCCGCTTTCGACGATTTCGTCGTGAAGCCGGATCTTTTACCCTGCGCCGCTCCTTCCGCTCCTCCGGTTTGTCCTCCGAATTCTTGGTACGTGAGTCCTTGCGCGCCGGAGAGTTTGGCTAAGCTGCCGCCGACCGTGCGCGTGCGTCTCGCGGCGGCCAAGGCGGAGAGTTTCGCCTTCTTTTGTTTCATCAAATTGCCCTCTAAATCGTCCTCGTCGACGTCGAGAACTTCTTCGCCGGCTTCGGCTTCGCCGGCGTTGAGTGTTTTTGCGAGTAAGTCCAACTGCGAGGCTTTCGTCGAGTACATGAGTTGGACTTTATCGTTTTCGCCGATTAAATCTGGGACGATTTTAAACGCGTACCCTTGCTGAATCAGAAACTGTTGACGCTTGGTGGAGAAGTACATCTCGGACGTGTCTCTTGAAACGAGCGAGTAGAAGAAGGCGTTGTGATCGTGGCTTTCGTTCTTTTTACCGACGGTGGCCGCTTTAGGGCGCAAAATGCGCCCGAGACGTTGCGCTTCTTGGCGTCGGGATCCCGCGTGCGAGGATATTTGAATGATGACGTTCGCTTCGGGAATATCGATGGAGTTGTCGCCAACTTTGGAGAGGAAGATGGTGTTGATCTCGTTTGAGTATTTGAAGGCGTGCAAAACGCGCGTGCGTTCGGCGTGACTGGTGTCACCGTAAATGAGCGGTCGTTTCAACGCCGTGGCGTATTCGCGCAAGGCGAAGATGTTGTCGGAGAACACAATCACTTTATCTTTCCTGAAGTTTTCGTGATACGTCATCAAGTATTGACACGCCATGAACTTGTTCGGGTTCATGCAGTACAACACTTGTCTCTTCAACGCGAACTTCGGGTCGAGGTACTTGGCGAAGAATTCCGGGGTCATCTCGCACCACACCTCTACGCATTGAACGTTCGCGATGTGGCCGTCGCGTTGTAAATCGAGCCAATTTGCCTCGTATAACTTTGGACCGATGAGAAAATTGAGATGCTCAACTTTATCGTCCTCGCGGACTAACGTCGCGGTGAGACCAAGTTTACAGTGCGCTTTCGTGATGCCGATAACTTTTCGAAACATCGCCGCCGGGACGACGTGGACTTCGTCCAAGAGCATCGTCCCCCATTCGCGCCCACGAATGGCGTTGAGAATCTTCTCTGAAGCCTCTGAACGTTTTCCACCGGCAGAAATCATGTTATACGTGGTCACACACACGCACGGACAATCGTTCGGAGGGAACGTCTCTTTGTTTTGGCTCGTAAATCGAACAATCTCCCGATCGGTTAAATTCGTCCACAATTTAAATTGGCCCGCCCACTGATCGACACTCACCGACGATGTGCACAGACACAAGCACGATTTCCCCACGCGAACAGCTGCGGCTATACCAGTTAATGATTTGCCGGCACCGCACGGTAAAACGATGATGCCACTTCTCGCTCGACCGTTGCCGAACATTTTCGAAAGCGATTTTTCTTGGTACGGTCGAATTTTCGTCATCGGTTTCAAGCGCACGTTCAAGTTTGGATTCACCGTATCGTTGGTAAAATCGTACTCTTCTAAAGCCGGGAACCCTAGGTTTCCAGGGAGACATCGCTGTTTCACTTTTTCTACGTCTAACGGTTTGATTTCAAACGAGTGAATCGATCGCGACGGATCGTATTCTGGCTTATTCAACTGCTCCTCGGCGTCGTTCTTTTCTTTCTCTTTTGCACCCTTCTCGTCCCCTTCTTCTCCTTCTTGTTGTTGTTTCTCGGTCTGTGCGATAGCGTCCGTTAACTTTTCTGCGCCAACTTCTTTCAATCCAAACGAAGTCTCAAACATGCTGCTCATGCCCGTACTCGCCGCCGCCGCGCCGCCGCGGCCGGCGTTTGGATGAACCACCCTCGCGCTTCTCACCACATCGTCTTGCAACAACTTCTCCAAAATCTTCGCATCTGGCGACTCCAAGAAGAACTTATTCCTTTTCAAAACTAACTTTACCTTCCCGTAATTTTTCGTGCACGCCGCGATGAAGTGTTTCACCTCGTCGCTTAAATTCGTCTTAGACAATCGATCCAAAACTTCAGCGATTTTCTCCGTCGTCAACCCAATGCTCACCGCCGCGTACAGCGAGTGCGGCGTCAACACGTACTCGTGAATGTGTTCCGGTCGACACACCGGTTCCGCGACCGCGATTAAGAAATCGTACGCCGCTTTATACAGAGGACTAAACGACTCTAAAAAAATTCTACCGTCCGAACACACCCACAGCGGCCGATTCGGATGGTCCACTTTCAAACTCAAATCGCTAAAATCGTTCTCGCCGAACCCGGTCCCGCCTTCCCAGAGCGAGTTGATTGCTTTTTCATCGTCGCTCTCCGAGTCGTCGTCCGAGTCCTCCGAGTCCTCTTCCTCCTCTTCGTCGGCAGCCTCGCTGTTCTTCTTCTTATTGGCCGTTTTCTTCGTCTTCGTCGCCGCCGTCTTGGATTTTTTCTTTCTGCCCCTCGCATCGCCGTACTCCTCCTCGTCGTCGTCGTCGTCTTCATCATCCTCTTCCTCTTCTCTCTTCAATCTCTCCGCGAACGAGCTTTTCTTCACCGTAAACGTCAGCGTCTTCTTCTTCTTTTTCTTCTTCTCTTCCTCCTCCCCAAAGTCTTCGTCTTCATCCTCCTCCTCCTCGTCTTCGTCGTCCTCAAAAGACGACGACGGACTCGGCAAAACCTCTTCCTCCTTCTTCACCTTCTTCTTAAAAGTCACCTTCAGCGACGGCATCGTCGCCGCGTTCGTCGTCGTCTCCTTCTCTTCCTCTCGCTTCATATTCTTCTTCTTCTTCTTCGTCTCTCTCTCTCTCGCGCCGGATTCCAATTTCACTTCCACTCACCTCTCTGGCGTTCCAAAACGAAGAAACAGAAAGAAGAGACGCAGAGGAGATTACTAACGAGACGTGCGGAGAGAAAAGGAACGCGGGCGCTCTTTCTCTCTTCTCTTCTCTCTCTCTCTCATGAAACAAATGAAGAGGCGACGACGGACGAACCGAACGAAGAAAACCAGTGCGACCCTAAACCCTAAACCCTAAAACATTTTCTTTTCCTTCCTCTCTCGCGTTTTGGAATTTTCAAATTTTTTCTCGCAAGTCTTTCACAACGCGCGCACGCATGAACATCACCACCACCACCAACGCGAAGAACAACAACGACGACGCGAAGAACAACGACGCGAAAATGACCGGAGAAGACGTGAAGAACACCATCACCACCACGAGCAAAAGCAACGACTTTGACAAAAACGATTTTTCCACCAAAAACGACGAAGACGCGATGCACAAAAAACGGAAACTTTTGGAAAGTCGCATCGCGGGTGGTGGTGGTGGTGGTGGGTCGATGCCTATGCCTGCGGCGAGCGTCGTCGCGGCGCGAGCTACCACCGCTTTTGCCCCTCCCGCGCCGCCAAAGTCGTCAAAGGTTTTTATCGGAACAGGAGCAGAGAATGACTTTACCAGAGAAGCGAACGATTGCGTGCACTTCCACGTCGTGGAAGGCGAAGAAGACGAGGATTTCGCGTTGTTTTCGCGAAAATCGGAACGAACGTTCGAACCGGAATTCGCACACCAAGTCTTCCGGGAAGACGAGACCATATACGGGTACTCGGAAGATTTATCCGTGGACGTGATGTGCGCGGCGAATACGTTCGAGCGGTACGTGGAGGTGAGTTATTCGGAGAAGGTTCGATCGAGTTTGAATCCGGCGGACGACGTGCGGAGGGATTTGCACAAGTGGTTCCCGGAGGCGTCGACGGCGACGACGAAGGAGGCGTTCGCGAAGCGAGTGGAGGAGACGAAGGAGATGGAGATTCCTGGAGGCGGTGGGAGAGTTATCGCGGAGTGGGACGGGGAAGGCGAGGGAGTAGAGAGCGGGTTGAGGTATTCCGTTCGCCAGTTTGAGTTTAAGGAATCCGCGGAGAGCGATGCCGTCGGGCGATGGCACGATAACGTGGAGCCGTTTGTGGCGTTTTACATCGACGCCGCGTCGAAGATCGATAAGAGCGACGGGAGGTGGTTGTGGTTTGTCTTAATCGCGCAGAAGAAGGATAATTTGAAGCGGTGGGCGACGTGCGGGTTTAGCACGGTGTACCAATTTTACGCGCATCCTTTTCAACGAAGATTGAGGATTAGTCAAGTATTGGTATTGCCGCCGTACCAAAGGAAAGGGTTCGGAGCGAAGCTTTTAGACGCGGTGAGAGTGTACGCGCAGATGCAAGATAAAGAAGGGAAAGATGTGGCCGATATTACGGTCGAAGACCCGACGGATCAATTGCAACGTTTGCGAGACGTTCGCGACTGCGTCGCTGCGACGGAGAACGAGGGCATCGTCCAAGCGGTGAAAGCGGCGGCGCGCCTCGCGTTTGCCGCCGCCACCGCCTCTTCTTCCACCGCGAATACTAATACCAACGGAGACGACGACAGAAAACAAAAAATCAAGCGCGCGCAATCCGCGCTCCGCCTTCCAAAACTCTGCTACGAGACCAACTTTAAAAAAGAATTGAAAATATGCGAACCGCAAGCCAAACGCGTCTGGGAAGCGCTCCTATTCATTTGGGCCAAACAATGCCAAGCGCCAAACGAAGGCATCGTCGCCGACGCCTTCCGAACCAACGTCCTCAACCGCTTAAAGAAAAAACACATGGCCAGCTTAGGTAAAGGCGAAGACGACGTCGGGAGCAAACGCATCCGCGACACCGAGGACGGTTTCGTCATGTGCAAAGGCGGCGGCGAAGGCGAACGCGTCGAAATCGAAGATCAACAACAAATACAACAAACGAAAAAACAAACAGATTACGACGACAAAGACGACGACGAAAACAACCCTCCGCCGAAAGATCCCGCCGAAGCTTTAGCCGATCTCTTCCACGAGTGCATGCAAAACCTCTCGTATTTGAGCTCCGTCGTCGTAAAAATCTGACAATGTGAGAGAGAGAGAGAACCTTTTGATAATTAAGATTTTATTAGAATTTGAACATTGAGAAAAAAGAAAAAAAAATCCCGCCACACGCACGAGAATTGGAATTGGAAATTGAGCGAATCATTCGTCAGACGAAGCGCGCAAACTTTCCACTTCTGACCACTCAAAATCGTTTTGCTTTAGCCAAAACACGCACAAACACACGCGTGATAATGAAAAGATTCCTCTCCAACGTGCGAAGGGTTGGAAACAACGAATCTCTCGGCGAGTTTGGCAAGATGAAAGTCACGGTGTGCTCGAGCTCGAATCCCAATCGCGTGGTGGAAACGATCGACGATTTACCCGAAGACGCGACCGTGCTGGATTTGAAGAAACACTTCCAGAGGAAAAAAAGAAAGTATTATCCGAGTCGGCAGAGATTTATGAAGCTGAACGAGACGAAGGAAACGGAGAAGGACGACGCGAGCGGTGGGAAGAAGAAGAATTCTTCTCACAAAGGCGAACCGTTAGTTCCAGACACGAAAAAGCTGAGCGAATTCGGAATCGGGTACGGGGACACGATTTTGTTCAAAGATTTAGGCCCGCAAATTTCCTACCAGGCGGTGTTTTTCTGGGAGTATTTCGGTCCTCTGATGATGTATTTGCCGTTTTATTTCTATCGCGAGAAAATATACGGGGGGTATTTTGGATTCTCGGCGAAGGAATGCGCCAAGCCGTTTCAACGCGCGCAAGTGTTGGCGCTGTGGTTTCACTCGGCGCATTACGCGAAGAGGATATTTGAGACGTTTTTCGTGCACTCGTTTTCGAGAGCGACGATGCCGATATTTAATTTGATCAGGAACTGTGGGTATTATTGGACCTTTGCTGGTTTGATGTCGTATTTTATTAACCATCCGAGGTACACGAGTCCGGGGGAGAGGCAAGTGACGATCGGGTTCGTTCTGAGCGCTTTGTTTCAGTTGGGGAATTTCAGGTGTCACGTCATTCAAAAGAGATTGAGAAGCAGCGGTTCATCTTCTTCGGAGACGAAATACGTCATTCCGAGCGGATTTTTGTTCGATTACGTGACGTGCGCGAATTATTGCTGCGAGATTTACCAGTGGTTGGGCTTTAACATCGCCACGCAAACGGCGTTTGGATATTTGTTTTTGTTGGCCGGGATGAGTCAAATGTTCCCGTGGGCGGTGCAAAAACACAAGAGATTGAAGAAATTGTTCGATGGGACCAACGGGAGGAAGAAGTTCAAGCGACGATTTATCGTTTTACCGCCGTTCTTTTAATGGAACGACGGATCGATAAACTCTCTCTATACGTATGCGCTTGGCGCCAAAAACCGAAAGGAGTTGTATGAGAACGAGAGAGACAAGAGTTCCGGAACGAATGCTGCACCACACGACTATACTTTTATCTATTTAATATCTATGACAGTTTAATTACATTTCGTTACATACTTTACATCTAGGGCGAGCGCTCGGCGTGCGCAGCAGTGGGACCTTCGTCGCGAGCGTCTTACCGCGGCACGTACGTCCTCCCGCTCATCAGTTTCTTCTTCGCGCTGACTTTAGGCTCTTTCTTCGCCCTCTTTAACGTTTCTAAAAGTTCCTCAGCTTTCTTTCGCATCTTCCCGTGCCAATACCCCTTCGAACACTTCAAGTGAGACTTTATAAAGTTCGGAAAGCTCGCCAACATCCACACCGCTCTTTCCATAGACTCTTTCGTCTTCACGTGTCTCGGAAATATGACGAAGGAAATATACCCGCCATTCGCGTTCAAATCCATCTCATCGACTTCATCACCACCTCCATCTCGCGTCGCGTCAACGTTCGTCGTCAGCTCCAACGGTAGCTTTTGACCTGGTTTGTGATAACTAACGAACGGCGCCGCGCTTAACTTTGCGTTATTCCTCGACGCTTCCGCGAAGTGCGCCAAAAACGCCCTCGCGATTACCACCTCGTCCTCGTTATTCGACAGCGACGAAGAAACGTGCATCGGAAACACAACCGTGCACGACCTCTTCTCCTCCGCGCTCTCGCTCATAGCGACATCTTCCTCTACTTTACAATACATCGACACCGACGGCGCCGCGAACTGCCGTCGCAGCGCAAACGAACGGTTCGCGTCCTCCTCCTTCTCGTTCGTCGCCAAATGCCGCAAGCACGCTCTCAGCGTCCCGTACCCGGCGTACAATCGCACTCTCGAAATCAAATCAATAATCTCTTCCTTGTTCTCTTCCTCGTTCAACGCGTTCAAATCTATCTCGATGGTCGCGTCGTACCCAAACTCCGGCGCTTCTTCTTCTTCTTCTTCTTCTTCTTTACGGCCGACGACGCGCACCGCCCGCACCGACGCGATCGACCCGTACGCCTCCAACAGCGTCAATTTTTGCACGCTCTTTCCCTCGTCGTCCTCGTTCTCCGTCCCGTTCGTCGTCGTTCTTTTCGGAAACCCAATCGAAATCAGCGCGATGTAGTATTCGTTCTTCTTCTTCTCGTCGTCGTCGTTTTCCCCATTCTCTCCTCCGCAAAAAATCGTCGTCTCCGCGCGCACGGAAACGTCGTCGAATTCGTGCGCGATTTCGCAAGCGTTGAAGGTGTTGTTTGCGTGACTACTTCCGGAAAGCGCGATGATCGTCGTCGAAGCTTCCGCCGCTGCCCGAACGAGAAAATTCCGAATCAGCGCGGACGACGCCGGCGAGAGAGGAATCGAGCTCCTCGACGCTCGCTCGAACATTCCGCCCGGCGCGACGAGTGTGTGCCGGGTTTGTTCTGTGGGGAATTCTTTCACCAGATTGGAAAAAAGAGCGACGCGGAGCGTCACAAAAACTCGGAGAGAAGAAGATTAAAAGCCACTCTTCGCATCATGCGAAGAAGAAGCGGAGAACCGTCTTCTCGAAGAAACCTCCTCGTCTTCTTCTTTCTCGTTGCTTTCGTCGAGCGACCGCGACCGACGTCGGCGCTGACCAGCGCGCACCGCGAGAACGCATTCATCGGGTATTCGGAAAAAAAGCAAATTCGATTATTATGCGTGGATTCGATTCAGATGTGTTCGGACTGGGCGAAGAACGGGGAGTGCGCGAAGAACCCGGGATACATGTCCGAGAATTGCTGCTGCGGTGCGACTCTTTTTTTTGGTCGTCGTCGTCTCTGTTTGGTTCGTCCGTGCGTTTCTTTATCCGTCTCGTTCGCGCTCTCGGCGAAGAGTGTTTTTCTCTCTCTTTGTTTCTGTCGTTACTACTGTGGACGCGCGCGTCGTAGACTCACCGATGATGATACCGTTACCATTTTCAAATTGTCTCTCGCGAAACAGCGTGCAACACGGAGTGTCCCGCGTCGACCGACGACGCGGCGAAGGAAGAAATGATGGCTGGCGAAAGATACGTTTTGGTGTTGAAAGACGTGCGCTTTGGCGCGAACGACGAAGGAAGAAGGAACCGAGCGATAAGAATACGGTTGCTGGAGAAAAGAAGTCCGAAGATTGTCGGCGCCTTCAAAGATTTCGGGAGAAATAGCGTGTCAGGTGCTTTCTATCGATCGGAGGCTGTTCCGGAGGTTGGTGCGATAGATAATTACGGCGGACCGGGCCCGCCGTACGCGCTAATTCAAGCTTCGCAAACCGGGAGGATGAGTGGCGGAAGGATGCCGAGAGAATTTGCCCCGCTCGTCGAGAGAGGGTTCGCGTGTTTAATTGGCGAAGGCCCAGATTGGTTCATCGCGATCGATAAACACCACGAGTGGGGACACGGTCATAGCGTTTGGGGGATAGTAGAAGACGACGAATCGTTAGAAGTAGCGGATGAGATCACTCGACTCCCGATCAGAAACGAAAGGTGGGGTCAGACCAATGTTACTGTTCTAGTCGAAAAGGTCTCGTTTCAGTTCGGCATAGAAGAGGTTGATTAGATGCTGGTTTAGGTTTTTGTTTTAAAAGTAATGTTTGTATTTTTAGTAACGCGCACGCGCGCGCGTTTGTTTCCTAATCGTCCTTTGTCTTTGGAAAAAGAAGCGAGTCGGTTGGAAACCGCATCGTCAGCATCGCCAAGAATCCAGACACGGCGCCAAGCAATAAGATGAACCCAACGATCGTCGCCGTAGCTTTATTCGGATACTGTTTCGCAGACCTCCCACCTTCGCTCGAATCGCCATCTTGGAGCAACGCCCTTCGCTTTCTTTGACTTTCTACGACTTCGTTCTTATCCCGCGCTTGAGTAACTACCACGCCGAGTGCTTCGACTCCGTCGAGAATCTCATCGATTTTCTTTTCCACAAACGCCTCAATTTTCTTCCTCGCGGTCGCATCTAATGCATCCAACGCCACCATCCCACAGATTTCTGCGTAAGCTATCTCTATCCCACCGTCTTGCGCCGATGAAACTCTTTTCCTTTCGCCAAACCTCTCCGACGCGCTCTCTGAAAAACACGCCAACTCTTCGCTCAGTCGTCTCAATGCCGAGGAGGTGAGAGCATCGCCAGACTTTACACCGGCTTCCGAAAGCAGA
>Ga0255753_1004417_pt1 | contig 14009 bp, 13 predicted proteins | sample 041ome_10_FD_179953 | JGI IMG/M metagenome (GOLD analysis project Ga0255753, IMG submission 179953) | Coastal salt marsh microbial communities from the Groves Creek Marsh, Skidaway Island, Georgia - 041412US metaG (version 2) | ecosystem: Environmental > Aquatic > Marine > Intertidal zone > Salt...
TTTTCTAGGAACACCAAACAGTTTTTAACAAATTTCAGGTTTTGATAATCTATACTTTTTTTGCGTTTCACAAACATCACACTGTTTTCAAATGGTTTTTCTACCGAGCAAACGCGCGAAATCACCAAGTTGGAGTGGAACCCAATTGTATTCAGTTTTATCTCTTTAAACATATTATCACCCATAGATTCTTACAATTTCAAATACCTCAGCAAATTGATAACCACTTTGAACTCCGCGAGTAATGGCCAATGACTTTATGAATTCTGGGCTTAAATAATTCCTAAATCCTTGTGATTTATAGCATTTTAGGCTTTCGATTTTTTTGTCAAGATTGGATTTTGATAACTCAATGAAGCAATTACAATCAAATGAAAAATTATTCCATACTAACTCATAGCTCAGTATGTTGGTGTTTTTGAAGGCCCTAATACCTTCATTTGCGATCGTCATATGATCCTGATGAATATCCCTGATACTTGGAATTAGAATCAAGTCAAATTTCATATTATTCCTGAGTGTTATCAGATCTTCTAAAATTTCCTGTCTATTATAATTTAGCTTTCGAACCTGATAGTTTTTTACAATTAAGTTTTCCTTAGGAATACCTAAAATATTCGTTGCTTTTGCTAATTCATATTTCAAAATATCCTTGGGAAAGCCTTTTGGAACTGATTCTTCTGCGGTAGAAAATGCTAAATAATATACGTTTTTCCCTGTTTCACAAAGTTTGTTAATAAAACCTCCAGCTCCTAATTCACCATCATCTGTATGCGGTGCTAGGACCAAGACATTTTTAACGTTTGTAAAGTTCACCATAACTTTCTAATAATTTTTGAGCTTCACTCTCCCATGAATAATTTTGTTTTACTAAAGAGATATTTTTTTGCCCGATTATATTTAATTTTTCGCGATTAGCAATCCACGTGCCTATTTCTGTAATTAAGATATCCTTTTTTAAAGGATCACACGCCAAGCCTATATCTTCATTTGGGAAGAGGGATTTCCAATAAGTAAAATTAGAATATACTACAGGTAACCCTAAGGCCATATATTCAAATAGTTTTACAGGTAAAGAGTCGATATAGTTCCTTGTTGGGTATAAGAGGCATATTCCGGCTATCGCCTGCTTTGAGAGTTCAAAGACTTTTTCTTGTGTAGTTGGTTGGTAATAATCTATTTTATCCCAATTTTTATGATTTGTAGCTCTTTCATGATCGCTTGCAGTTTCGAACTTTCCAATTAAAATTATTTTGTCAATGTAGTCGGCCCCGGCGATGGTCAGAATCAAATCTAATCCTCTGGTTTTACTTATTGATCCAAAATAAATAAGCTTATTTTTTTTCAATCGGTTTCTTTCAGTATTTCTAAAGCTCGTTACATAATCAATAATTGGATAGTTTGCTATGATAACACTTTGCTTAAATTCGAATCTTTTTTGAATTTTAGGAGTAGCACAATATGTTTTATCTACGAAAAATTTAACAATAAGTATTTCTAAAATCTCTGCAATTGACGACGTTATCTTTGGGAATTTAATATACGGTTTTGTTAGGATTTGCCGCGGTAAATCTTCATGGATATCATAATATACTTTGATTTGTTTTTTAAACTTTAAAAAGGGCAGAAGAAGTAAAAAGTCCGGATCGTGAAAATGTATGGAGTTTAATTTTTCTCTAATGATAATCTTGATAATTTTAAAATACTCACGAAATACTTTAAATCTTACTTTATCCTTTATGCTGACATCGATAATTTTAATGTTGTCAATAGAATTATTACCTATTCCATCTCTAACAAAGAATAGAACATCAAAGTGTTTAGATAGTTCTTTTACCTGTTTTTCAAAAATACGTATGTCATACCTATTATGCCGCGTCGTAATTATTCCTATTTTTTGTTTCATGAATAATGGCGTAAATAATTAAAAGAATTAGACCATTTGTAAGAATGGTTGTTAGTAAATCAGCAGATGTAAAAATTGTTATTGTTGAAAGACAAAGTACAGTAATTATTGTTTTGTTATTTGAGTCTGCACCAAGAATTAAACTAAAGATCATCCTCAAAATGATACTGTATAGTAGTACTCCAAAAACACCCAAATTCATGTAGCCAGTTGAAGCAAATCCGGAATTTACCCATGACCCATCTAGGTTCATATGATTCCCAATCATTATTTGAGGTGGATATTGGTAATGATAGTCTAAAAGATTCTTTAAAAACGCATGACTGTAGAAGACTTTATTTTCTTTAAAAAATTCTAAATAGTTAAAGCTAATTAATCCCGGAAGAAACAGTACTCTCCTTATAAAAAGAGACACTAATGTGAGTATAATAGCATTCTTACTAAACACGATAATTATGGCAAGAATATAATTTATGTAAAGAATCCAATTAATCTTCTTAGCCAAAATGTTATATATAAAAATTGCACTAATTGGAATGATTAAAATTGCCTTGTGTCCTGTGAAATTGAACATAAAAAAACTAAGTGTCAAAAGAATGATAGTTGTTATATATTTTTTTGACCTATAGTAGTGCACTACACCTAGTGGAAGGATTATTTTTGCAGTCCAATTATTCAAATACCCAAATATTCCACTGTTTTGAGTCACTCCATATTCCTCTCTAAGGGAATATACATCTGAAAATTGTAGATTACTTTTCCAACCTGAAATACTTCCTAATCTTAAGAGTATAAGCGTACCAATAACAGAGAATATCCACTTCCATTTATTACTTTTAAATGTAGATTCCATTCTTTCAGGAATTTTCACCTTAAAATAACGTAAGCGCACAAAGGAGAGTAAAGGAATTAAAAGAATCAAAAGATCAATTAGAGAGAAATTCTGATTGTTTTCAAATAAAACAATCAAAGGTATAGCATAGGTGACAAGAAGAATTTTAAAAAAACTTCTAATTAATCTATTGGTTATGTAAATTAAACATAAAGCTAATGATATCACCCAACCTGAAATGAAGTGTATAAGGTTGGGTTCATATGCATAACCTTCATAACCAAAGGTGGGAACAAGAATAATTTTATATACCCAAATAAGCAGTGCCTTATATAGGATCAGTTGAAATAAAAAATCGATATTAATTCTAAGTTTCTGCATTCATTTTTCGAAGTAAAATATTAAAACATTCGAACCTCCAAAGAAGCCAGTCATTATTTGACAGTTTTTTTATGTCAATTTGTTCGATAATCTCTTTGAATTGGAAATTTGAACCTAATTCATCAACTATTTGATTCTTATTCTTAAAATTATAATACTGGTCAAAATCAAAATTGAAACCAATTTTCTTTCTTTTTACGAAATCAGTCCCATAAATTTCTTCTGCAAGTCTTTTAAGAATATATTTTGTTTCTCCTTTATAAATTTTTTGAGCAATGGGCAGATTTAATCCAAATTCTACAATCCTATGATCTAAAAATGGCACCCTTGACTCTATAGAGTTTGCCATCGAATTTTGATCTTCATAATATAAAAGTTGTTGCAACTGGTACTTCATTATCTCATCGGATTGAAACTCTTTAAGGGACTTATTGTTGCAAGTATTAATGTTATCTAAATACTTTAATAACTCTCTCTGTTTTCTACCTAATCCAAACCTAAAAGAGTTATAGAATTGATTAATTTTCTTGTTGTAAAAAACATAATGTTGGGGTTTCAGCCTATTGTTTAAATACTTATATCGATCGTAGCCTAAAAACACTTCGTCTGCCCCTTGGCCACTCAATACAACTTTTATGTCTCTTTCCTTAACCTTTTTGAAAATTGAATATTGTGCCAGTATAGATAAACTATTATAAGGTTCATCGAAAATTCTTGTCATATTCTCGAAATCACTTAATGTATTTTCTTCATTTATAATGGATAGTTTGCCTTTTCCTTTTTCAACAACCATTTTTGCATAATCAATCTCACTATATTTTTTCGAAGCGAAATGAAAGCATTCAGGAGATGATTGATATTTCATTTGATAATAATTGATCAAAGAGCTATCGATTCCACCACTAACTAAGGTGCCCACTTTAACATCAGCAAGTATTCGGATCCTTACTGAATCGTCAAGCAAAAATTTTAATTCTTCCAGATTACTATCTAACGAACGATTGTTATCTGTAATCGGTATACTGTAGTACCTTTCTTTTTTTAATTGATTATTCTGTATTGTAAGAAATGTTCCCGGTTCAACTAGTTGAACATTCTTATAAATAGTATCTTCCTTATGATGCAGCCTACCAAAAAAAAGAAATTCTAGAACAGTTTCCTCGTTAAGTTCGAGTGCATGTATATTTCTAATTTGTTTTATTTCTGAATAGAAATATATCCGATTTTCGATTTTCGAAAAATAGAGTGGTTTAATGCCAAATCTATCCCTCGCAACGAATAATTGTTCACTTGCCGTGTTATAAATAGCAAATGCCCACATACCATTAAGCTTTGAAAGCATATTATTTCCATATTCAATATACATTCGCAATAGAACTTCAGTATCTGAATCAGTTTTGAATAAGTGGCCTTTATTCTCTAACTCACTTTTAAGTTCTTTGAAATTGAATATTTCTCCATTGAACGTTATAATATAATTACCGAACCTAAAGGGCTGATTTGATCTTTCATCCAAGTCGATAATCGCCAATCTTCGATGAGCAAGAGCACATTTTCCGTTTTTCCAAAATTCTGAGTTGTCAGGGCCCCTATGTTTAATGGATAAGTTTAAATGCTCTATCTCCGATTGAGTGATTTCCTTAGATCCTAAATCATATATTACACTTATTCCACACATGCCGCTTTATTTAAGATTTTTTCCAGTTCCTTCTTTTCTTTATTGGTTTGTAAATAATTATTATGCCATAGTAGGATGAAATTTCCACCCCATAATCTGATTTCGTTTAAGATTAAATCTAGATCCTTTGTATATTTTTTTTTATCCTTAAAGTAAACAACATCCATAAAGGTTAAATTATGCAGTGTTATAATTCTTTTACCTACTTGCCTTTTTATGGGTCTAGATGTACCATTAGTAAAACCTATAAAGTACTCACTACCGAGAGAATAATCATCTGTATAGTTCAATGCGGTCAACTTTTGTAAGTAATCTTCGTTATATATTAAGTAATGAGCCCTTGAAATGCTATAATTATTTCCTACCTCAAGTTTCTTATATAAGTAGGATTCTTCCCGAATCTGCTCAATGTTTGTTTTTGATGAACTAAAGGAGGGGTGTAGCCCCAATTTTATATCCTCTTGATCTAATATTTTCAGAATCGACTGATACCCCTCTGATTGGACGTTCAATGTTTTGTCTATTTTATTTTTTTTATTCTTAGGTGTTTCTATCAATAAGAAAAAAATGATTTCTTTTAATCTAAAGCGTTTTTTAAGGCCAATAATATACTCGTAGGTATTGAATGGATCGAAGAAAAAACCACCAACTCTTAAGGGTAAAATATTACTTAAAATTCTTCGGAAAAACAAGCCTATTGATTTGCGAAGTACAATGTCCGCCAGTAACGATTTTAATAGTCCATTAATTGAATTTATTCTGGATAAAGGTCTGTCAATATCGCATGTTAATGTAATAGAGACTTTCTGTTTTGGATATTTAATCTTCAATTCGTTACATAGAAAGTATAAGTATTCTTCATAGAGCATTCTATGAAATAAACCTTTGCGGTAATACGGGGTTGATTTAAAATCAAATCTCCCAAAAGAATCATATCCATGATTTTTGTAGTGGTAACCTTCCAAAATGAAAATCATGTTTCCGATGAGATCTATCTTATTATTTTTATCAAAAAAGAAAAAGGGTGTGTCTATTTCACTCCCATCTATTTGCTGCCTAACGGTTAATTCATTTTCTAAGGTCGAGTTGTAGTTGTTTTGCTTCAGAAATATATTTGGATAAGTTCTTTTAATATAACGAGAGGATAGGGTATAATCTTTATCACTAATTTCTATTTCGATACTTTCTTCTTCAAGTTGATCATTTAGTATATCAATAAAATTTTCTAAGCTTATCATAATTTGAAAGGAGTTTATCGAAAAATTTTCTGCCTTAATTTATGCAAGATAATTTGTACAAACCTTAATGGGTTGTTATAATAATTTCCTCGACAACTTAGGCAATTTGAATCTTCGCAGACATAAGCTTTTTCATCTTTTTTCAGCTTCTCTAATGTGTATATAAAGGAAGCAGTTGGATCAATAATTATTGAATTAGCATTTCCAAATTTGAACTGCTGAGCTATTTTCTTCTCTAACAATTCAATTGCCAATTTTTTCCCTCCTTTCGAACAACCACCACTCTGTTTTCTGAGAAAAATCCTTTTCATCTCCTGATGATATATTTTTTCGAAATATTTGAATGTAAATTTCCGAGTTAAACCTAAAATTTCTTGGCAATGGTGTAAACTTGGTGGTGCATTTTTTCCATCATTCCATGTGCCAATCATTAAATAGTATGAATTATTCTTTTCAATAAAGGAATTAAAAATTGTGTAAGGGCCTGATTCAGAGTCATGAGATTTAAGTACTTCTTCTGCTCTTTTTCCTAACCCTATATAGGATTCGAATGGGTGTTGACTTCTATATATAGCCTTATGTTTAATAAGGTAATTAATGAAGTTACCAGCATAGCTTTTTGATCTTTTTGAAAAAGTTCTGGTAGGCTTAAGTAAAAATGAACCCTTTGTATAGGCTGCGAAAATTATACCTCCTTTTTTTAAATCTAAAATGCTGATTAAAATTTCTAGGAGATCATTGTAAGTTTCCGATTTATTTTTTCTGAAATAGCCAATAGCCCCAGTATTGATTGTTATAAATATTATTGAATCTTTAGGAAAATTTAGTTGCCTCAGTTCGGCTTTAAGAGATTCTTTTTTCATTACTTATTATTCTCAAGGAGTATGATTGTAGGAGTGAATGTAACATATAGAAAATACAATAACTAAGGACAAAACTCTTAACAAATAGATCAAAACTTTGGTAAAATCCACCTATTAGAATCGAGATAACAACGAGTGAAAGCCGTATTATTTGAAGAAAAGTATCATATCTATGCAGGTTTGCATATACTATGGTATATGAAAGAGATGTTGAGCATAGGTTAAAGCCAATCATTATGGATATTACTTTAATTATTTTTACACTTTCATAGTATTCCTCATCGAAGAAGAATTCTATTAAAAATCCCGAAAAACTATTCAGAATAACTACTATAACCAGAGCAATAAGAATTAGGTATCCCAAGGTTTGATAATATAGTTTATCTATTTTCTTTCCAGAATTAAACAACTCGGATGCCCGTTGTCGGTAAACCTCTCCAATACTTAATGTTAACATTCCAATAGGTGCAGAAGTGATTCTAGAAGCGAAAACAAATAATCCAGTATTCACAGCACCAAACGTATCAAGCATAAATATTAGAGGTAGATTAGTAGAAATTTTTTCAAGGAGCGTACTAGGTAATATAAACTTTGGAAAGTTTATAAACTTTTTGAAAATTGAATATTCAAATTTTCTTTTAGAAATTAATTTGAAACTTTTTTTTAAGTGTATTGAAAGAATTAATAGCCCTCCAAGTATATTTCCTAGAATTAATCCAGTTTTTGAAGCAAATTTTAGAAATAGAGAAAATATTACTTGACCGGAATTGTTTAAAATCAATAAAACTGATCTTTCTTGAAAAAGTTTTTGTCTATTTAATATTGCATTGAATGCATTATTTTGGGAAATAATGAAACTCGAAATAGGGATCAATAATATAACATTCCTTAATTCGAAATCCTTCTTACTAAAGAACAAGAACAATGCGATAATTAGATAGCTTATGAGCATCATTAATATTCCAAAAAGGAATGTCCCTTTTAAGATTTGATAAGCCTCAACTCTAAATTTTGTTTCAATTATTGCTAGATCGTACCTCAGATTGAATAAAATAGCTAAAGTAGAAGTGATAGCTAAAAATGTTCCAAAAACCCCAAAAGCCTCTGGTGAATAATAAAAAGCTAAAATTGGAGCAGAAATCAGGGGTATAACTTGAGAAATACCAGACCCTGTCAATAAAGTTAGTGTATTTTTAAGGTGAGGGTTCAAAAATATTTATTATCGATGAGTACGTATTTTATGGACGATTTCAATTGCTGTTCTAGCTTCGTTTAAGCCATAACCCTTCCCATTAAGAATGTCTCTATAAACCAATGTGTGAAGATCGGTAAACCCTCCACTGAATTCTAATTCTTCTCCATCAATCGTGATTGAGCGGAACGTAGTTTGGCCTTTTTCTTTTACTTCATTTGGGAGGTAATTAGCGTCTGTAGATAAAAACCATTTTACCCTGGCATTTTCAAATTCGAGATAACCAGATGCTGTGTTATGTTCTCGTTTTTCAACTTTCACATCCTGAACTTTTCCAAATAGCCATGAAAGCATATCAAAAAAATGTACTCCGATATTAGTAGCAACTCCTCCAGACTTTGACTCATCACCTTTCCATGAGGTATTGTACCAGTTACCTCTAGAGGTTAAATAAGTCAATTGCACCTCGTATTTGGTGTTTTTATTTTCTGAAAGTATTTTTTCTCTTAAAGAAATAATTGAAGGGTGTACTCGTAACTGAAGTATGTTGTATATCTTTTTACCCGTATTTTCTTCTACTTTTTGAAGTTTATCAATATTCCAAGGATTTAGAACTAAGGGCTTTTCACATATCGCATCTGCTCCTGATCTAAGAGCAAATCTCATATGTGCATCATGTAGGTAGTTCGGTGAACAGATTGATACATAATCTAGTTTAATACCATCATCATATTTTAATTTTTCTATATGTCTGTCGAATCGTTCAAATTCTGTAAAGAAATAAGATTCTGGAAAATATGAATCCATAATTCCAACACTATCCGAAGGGTCCATGGCAGCAAGAAGATTATTTCCTGTATCCTTAATTGCTTTCATATGTCTTGGAGCAATATATCCTGCAGCCCCTATTAATGCGAAATTTTTATTCATTACTAATTGTTACTTGATTGTTTATTAATTGATAAATCTTACCTGAGTGATTACATTTTGCTTCTCCCTCAGAATTGAAATCTAGTCTTTCTCCGTATTCACTCATCCAACCGATTTGTTTTGCTGGATTACCTACCATAAGTGCATAATCTGGTACTTCTTTAGTTACTACAGCACCTGCTCCAATAAATGAATATTTACCGATGTTATTACCACAAACAATTGTTGCATTAGCCCCAATCGATGCTCCTTTCTTTACAACGGTTTTCATATACTCGTCTCGTCGAATAACACCGCTTCTTGGGTTAATTACGTTAGTGAAAACCATTGAAGGCCCTAAAAAAACATCATCTTCACAGGTAACTCCGGTGTAAACAGAAACATTGTTTTGGATTTTCACATTATTGCCAAGTATTACAGATGGTGAAATAACAACGTTTTGTCCAATATTACAGTTCTGACCAATTTCACAATCTTTCATGATATGAGAAAAGTGCCAAATGTTTGTTCCTGTGCCGATTATACAAGGCTCATCAACATAAGAGCTCTCATGAACAAAATATCTTTTATCCATAACTATTTGTTTACTTTGAAGAAGTTTTGAACCTCTTGGATTATGTAATCTTGATTTGATGATTCAATCTCCGTATGAATCGGTAGAGAAAATACGCTTTTACAAAGTCTTTCAATATTCGGTATTTCAAATCCAGTTTCTACATAGTGTGAAAATGCCTGTTGTTTATAGAGAGGTACTGGATAATAGATCATTGCTGGGATTCCCTTCTCCTTAAGATGACTAATAATCTTATCTCTTAATTCAGGTTTGGTCTTTAACGTGTATTGATGAAAAACATGCGTTGAGGCCTCTTGTCTACTAGGTATTTCTAATTCTTCAATAGTTGAGAATGCCTCATCATATCTTATAGCCATTTGATTTCTAGAAGCTGAATAATCATCTAGATATCTTAATTTAATATCTAATATGGCTGCTTGGATGGAATCAAGTCTGGAGTTACAACCTATGATTTTGTGGTAATATTTGACTTCTTGACCATGGTTTGCAATCATTCTTAGCTTAACTGCAAGTTCATCGTTGTTAGTAAATATTGCTCCGCCATCACCATAGCATCCTAAGTTCTTTGACGGAAAAAAGGAGGTGGTTCCTATATCACCTATGGTACCTGTATTTTTAACTGTTCCGTCTCGGAAGGTATATTTTGCTCCTATAGCTTGAGCATTATCTTCTATAACATAAATACTGTGTTTCTTAGCAAGTTTTAGAATTCCTTCCATATCGCAAGATTGCCCATATAAGTGGACGGGGACAATAGCCTTGGTTTTAGGATTTATGAGTGGTTGGATAAGATCAGCAGTAACATTAAATGTGTTTGGATCTACGTCAGCCATTACAGGAGTTAATCCTAGGAGTCCTATAACCTCAGCAGTAGCAACGTAAGTAAATGAAGGGCATATGATTTCATCTCCCGGCTTGAGATCTAAAGCCATTAATGCAATTTGAAGCGCGTCCGTTCCGTTGGCACAAGGAATAACGTGTTTAGCTCCAGTGTATTTGGCCAGATTATCTGCAAAGGTTTTTAATTGTGGTCCATTTATGAATTGCGTGGAGCTCAAAGTATCTAGTATTGCTGAGTCTATACTATCCTTAATCTTTTCGTATTGACCTTTCAGGTCAACCATTTGAATTTGATTAGACATAACCTTAAAGTCTTGAATTAACTTCGTTTCTGGGCAAAAACCCTTTGAGGTCAAATACTGGCGTATTTGGATCTTTTTTTAAATCTAATAGTTTTAATGCAGCAAATTCATTGTGAGAAACCGCTAATAATATTCCATCATATTTTTTTTCAATACTAGAAATTAAATTAACACCGTACTCGTGCAATACCTCCTCGCTATCCGCTTCCGGATCGTAAAGGTCAACTTCCAATCCAAAATCAATCAATTCTTTGTAAACATCAATGACCTTTGTATTTCGGATATCAGGACAATTTTCCTTAAAGGTAACCCCAAGAATAAGCACATTAGAGCCTTTGATCTGCTTACCAGCATTAATCAACATTTTGATCATCTTATTAGCCACAAAGACACTCATATTATCATTTACTCTTCTACCACTTAGAATCACTTCAGGATAATAACCTAGGTTCTCTGCTTTGTATGCTAAATAATAAGGGTCTACACTGATGCAGTGTCCTCCTACAAGACCCGGCTTATACTTTAAAAAATTCCACTTAGTTCCCGCAGCATCCAAAACATCTTGAGTATCGATACCGATTCGATCAAAGATTAGTGCCAATTCATTAACAAAAGAAATATTTAAATCTCTTTGAGCATTTTCTATAGCTTTAGATGCTTCTGCTACTTTCATATTAGCGGCTTTATGAGTACCCGCAGTGATAATCGATTTATAAAGCTCATCTACAAAGGTTGCGACTTCCTCAGTTGAACCAGAGGTTACTTTCATGATGGTAGTTAGAGTGTTAACCTTGTCGCCAGGTACAATTCTCTCAGGCGAATACCCGCAAAAGAAATCTGAATTAAATTTAAGTCCACTGATCTCCTCTAAAAGTGGCACACATACCTCTTCGGTACAACCCGGGAAAACGGTGCTTTCGTATATGATGATATCCCCTTTTTTAATAACTCCTCCAAGCATTCTTGAAGCACCTTCCAGTGGCTTTAAATCAGGGGTTTTAAAAGCATCAATAGGAGTAGGTACTGTCACGATATAAACATTACAGCTTTTGATAGCTTCTAAATTGGAATGGAATGAAAGGTGAGATGCACCAGCTAATTGTTCTTTTGAAGCTTCCTTTGTATGATCTTCACCATTTTTTAATTCTTCGATTCTTTTGGAATTGATATCGAAACCGATGGTTTCATATTTTTTTCCAAACTCAATAGCTAGCGGAAGGCCAACATATCCTTGACCGATAACCGCAATTTTGACGTTTTCTAAATTCATTTGTTTAATAACCAACTACTTGATTGTATTTTATCTCCCAGCCCATCAATAAGGACTATATTCATTTCTTCACAAATGGGTCTCTCAGGTATCGTATCATTATTCTGATCTCCACCATTTGCAAAAGCGAGTTCAAATTCAGTTCCAAACTCTTCCGCAATCATTTGAAGTGTGGCACATACTGTTCTATCCTCATCAATAGAAAGTATTGCTTTATCTACGGCCTTTATGTTCGAAACAATAATCATGCGCTCATCTTCCTTCTGAAACTCTTTACTTCCCTTAAGTGCTCTTTGATGATCGTTATTAACAATCACAAATAGTTCATCACAAAGTGCTTTAGCATTATTAAAATACTCCAAATGCCCTTTGTGAATAGGGTTAAAGTATCCGGATACTATAATTGCTTTTTTCTTCCCCATTAGACTCTTACATAATCATCTTGAAGTCTCACGATATCTTCTTCATCAGAAGGAACCTTATCGGTATGCTGCCATATTTCAGCTACAATTCCATAATTCTCTAAACCTACAAGACGGTGGCGCTCTCCTTGAGCGAGTCTTACTTGCTTTCCTTCACTGAATCGTACTAATTCACCTTCAGTATCGTTATTGCTACGAATGATTCCTACCTCTCCCTGATACACCTGCCAGATTTCAGCACGACGATGATGATACTGCCAAGAAAGGCGCGCACCTGGTTTTACAATTAAAATCTTAGGGCTCAATTTCCCTTCAACACGAAGGGTGTCTACATCAACCCCACTAAAAAAACGATTCGCAAATTCCTGAGCTTCTTCCTCCTTAATAACTAAAAAAGCACCCCAGGGGCGCATCATATCTTTAGCTAAAACCGTGAAGCCGTAGCTTTCTATTTCTTGTTGTATTTGGATATATTTCTTCTTGCTCATAAACTTAAAAAACTTGATTAATCAAGTTTCATGTCAACCCTTTTTTATAGTGTCCGATTTGTCCGATTTCGACTACTGCTGGTAGGTGGCTAGCCACTTTTTCACCTTTAAATTCTTTTGCAAAAATAACCACTCTTTACCTTCTCTTAAAGTATTTGCCCACTTAAATATAACGGATTCCGGTTTATGGCAATAATGTTCGAAGCACACTCGATAACTTCTGAAACCCTCTTCCATTTTTTCCTAGCTTACGAGTAATACTAGCACTAAAGAACATCGCAGCATAAGTACTGTATAAACAAAGTACAAATAAATGCTGAGCAATCGGTCCTAAGTTATTGACACTAGTGTATCCAATAATTGCAATGACCTGAAGACTGCCTAAACAAAAAGTCGCTTGCTTGTGAGAAAGACCTTTATCCAGTAGTAAATGATGCATGTGATTACGATCCGCTACCCATGGCTTTTGACCATTGGATAATCTTATCACGATGATGCGTAGGGTATCTAAAACAGGAATCACTAAAATACTAAGGATAAAAATCACGGCGTTTTGAGGGACGAAAAATGGATCGGGATTTACTGGCTGTGCTGCGATAATTATAAGCGCATTAACTGCCAAAATAAATCCAATAACGAGCGAGCCGGTATCTCCCATAAACATCTTGCGTTTAGAATCAGCAAAATTCCAAGTCAGAAAGCTTATTAGCGCTCCAATCATGGAAACCATAATCAGCGTTAGGAATATATCGTCGTTGACATAATAGTAAGCCCCAAATACACTAAATGCTATAATTGCTATAATTCCCGCTAGACCGTCAATCCCATCAATTAAATTGTAAGCATTAACTAGAAATACAATAAAACTAAGAGAAACTAAAAAGCCAACTACTGGGGTAACCTCTCCAATTCCAAAAAATCCAGAAAGATGAGTAACGGTAAGTTCAGAATTTAGAAGCACCAGAACCGCAGTTCCAATTTGAACCAGTAGTTTGGTTCTAGCCGAAGTACCCATTAAATCGTCCTTTAATCCTGACATAAAAAGGATAAAGGCTGATAGCACTATAAAGCCTAATGATTGCGAAGATCCGAT
>Ga0255753_1004420_pt1 | contig 14000 bp, 7 predicted proteins | sample 041ome_10_FD_179953 | JGI IMG/M metagenome (GOLD analysis project Ga0255753, IMG submission 179953) | Coastal salt marsh microbial communities from the Groves Creek Marsh, Skidaway Island, Georgia - 041412US metaG (version 2) | ecosystem: Environmental > Aquatic > Marine > Intertidal zone > Salt...
CGCGATCGCGATGCCGACGCGCGCTCGTGCGCGCCGACGCGTCTCAGAAAGACCTCGAGCGGGCGTTGGAATTCATGGTGGAGATGCGGTGCGGGACGTGCGCGGCGAAGGTGACGACGGCGTGCGAGGCGCTCGCGGGCACGACGCGCGTCGACGCGTCGCTCGGGACGAACACGGTGACGGTGATCACGCGCGACGCGGAGCGAACGGTGAGGGAGGCGATCGAGCGCGCTGGGTATAAGGCGCGATTGATCGGGCAGGGGCGCGCGGGGCGCGGCGCCGAGGGCGACGACGATTTCGGCGAGGCGCTGGCGGAGGCGCTGGGCACGGACGTGCGGACGCTGCGACAGAGCCTGGCGGCGGTGGCGGAGTTTAAGGGGAAGGCGTACGGGCACGGTGAGGCGCGAGGGACGGTGCGGCTGGTGCAGGTGAGCGAGGAGACGATATTGGCGGAGGCGGCGCTGGACGGGTTGAGTCCGGGGGCGCACGCGATTCGCGTGCACGAATACGGGGATTTGACGCGCGGGATGGATTCGATCGGGGACGTGTACGGGGGGGAGGGAGGGGCGGGGATGATCGGGATCGTCGTCGCGGACGAGAATGGGTCGGCGACGATGCCGTCGACGATGTTGAGCTCGGAGCTCAAGGCGTGGGACGTCATCGGTCGAAGCGTCGCCGTGTACGCCGCCGCGGACGGCGATACGACCGGCGCGGTGTGCGCCGTGCTCGCTCGAAGCGCGGGCGTGGGGGCGAATCATAAAAAGTTGTGCCAGTGCGATGGGACGATCATCTGGGAGGCGGGCGAAGATTTCTTGCCCCGCGCGGTGGACGAACGCGACGCCGCGGGACCGCTGCTCGGCAAAGGAATCACCACCGCTCGGCGCGGGTGAGAATAGCGCGCGTGTAATGATGATTGCGATGATTGATTGATTGATTAATTGATGCTTAAAAAGGACGTTATCGTTGAGATTGTTATATTCACTTAATCTTGATGAGCGAAGGGAGCTTGACGCCGTCGATGGCGCGTTTCGCCTCGGCCCACGTCTTCGTCGTTCGCGGCGGCGGAGTCGGCGGCGGCGGCGGCGCGAAAGGTCTCGGCCGCGGTATCACCATCGTCGACTTCTTCGGCGGCGCCGCGGGCACGCTGGACGATGGCTGGTTTTCTTCGTGCGTCTTGCGCGACGGCGGCGCCGCGAGCGCCGGCGAATCGTTCGTCTTCAACGCCGGGAATTCCTTCAATCGCGACTCTCGATCGACGGCGCTTTCGGCGTCGCTCGAGGGGGTCGCGGACTCGGACGTCGATTGCGATGCGACTTTCGGCTTGGGTGGAAAATCCGGTAGCGCGGACAGCCCCGTCGGCGGCGGAGGCGGAGGCGGAGGCGGAGGCGGCGCGGCGGCGGCGACGGCGGTCGATCTCGGCGCCGGGATGCGCGCCGGCGGCTTTCCACTCGGCAACGGCGGCGGATTCGGTGGCAGCGGCGGTGGATTCGGCATCGTCGCGACGGTTGGTCTTCGAGGCGCATCCATTTCCTTCGCGAACGTCGGTCGCGGCGGCGTGTTGGGCTTCCTTCGCGATCGCGCCGCCGTCCACTCGCCGCCCGAATCCGAATTCGCCGCGTCTTCGAGCGTCGGTTCGGGGGTCTTCGATCGCGGCGTCGTCGGCGCTTCGGGTTCGTCCTCGGCGTCGTCAGCGACGGTGATTTCATCGCGCTCGACGTCGCGCGCGACTTTCGTCAGCGCTCGCTTCGCCTTGGACGACGAAGATTTCCGTTTCTTCTTCGAAGACGCGCCGCCGGCGGATCTCTTAGAGTTGGCGTCGCCGCCGCGGAGAACATCGTCGTCATCTTCGAACGCCTTGAGCGCAGCTTCCAAACGCGCGTCGTCCAGTGCTTTAACGTGCTCTTTGACCGCACCGCTCACGACTTTCACGAACGTCGCGCACTTTGCGAGTTCGATGCCGTACGCCAAGTGCGCGCCCTCAAGATTGAGCGCTCGAACGACGCGGTCGACGACGCCGTCGAGGGCGGTGGATTTGTACCTGTCCATCACGGGTTGGATTCTTCGATGCAAACCTTCGACATCGTAATTTGTCGACGTCGCGCCGGCGTTCGTGGAGGAAGCGCCGCCGCTCGCGGCGGAAGTGATGGCTCGAAACGAGCGCTTTAAATCCCGCATGACGTCTCGCAGGATGACTTTGACGTCGAGCGCACGATCGGCGTACGCCTTGTCGACAACGCGCGACGAATCACCGTCACACGAGTTCAACGCTCGCGTCGCCAGCACGCATTCTTTGGCGTGGCGCTCGATCTCTTTCGCGCTCGGTGCCGCGACGGCGAAAGAATTCCTCGCGTGATCCAAATGCTTATTCAGCACGATTTCCAGCGCCTTGGAATCCCCGGGCGGCGTCACGTGCTTGTAACACATTTCGTTCTCGCGAAGATAAAACCGCGTGCGCTTCTCGGCCAGACGGAATTCTTCCACACCCAGCTCGAGCGCCGCGGTGACGTCGCGAAATTCGCACCAGGCGCCGAGCGCGCGCGTCAAGAGCTCACGTCGCTGAATCGCGAGCAAATCCGCGTTGTCGTCGCGCACGAGCTCAGCTAGCTCAAGCATCGCTCGTTCGGCGTCGCGCTGCTCGGCGAGCCAAGACTTGACGAGGTTATGAACGCTTTCAGAAGTTTCGTCGTCCATGCGCCTGACGACGTCGAGATCGTGCGCTTGTTTAGCTTCATCCAATCCGCCCGAGGCGTCGACGAGCGGCGGCGCGGGCGCGTCGACGCTCGTGTCGAACTCGCGATCACCGAGCGTCGCCCGCGAATCGCGACGTTTGCTTCGAATCGTCGCGAATCGATGTAAACACTCGAATCCTCGGCGCACCCAACGCTCGACGTCGACGTCGTCGCGTAAACCGATGGAATCCTCGCCGCGACGCGCGTAATCGCGCGCGTCTTCGTCTTTGACCAAATCCTCGTTCGCGCGACGCGGACGTCGCGCGTCGTCGTCGTCGTCGTCGCCACCGCCGACCGCGTCGACGACCGCACCGCCGCTTTCATCGACCGCGAGCGCGCGCAACGTCTCCATCGCCGCCGCGAGCGCGTCCGAAGCGTCCGTCCCGCGTCGCCCCGTCGCCGTCGTCTGCGCGCCTCGACGCCCCCCCGACCCCGACCCCGACCGTCCCATCGTCCCCATCGACGCCTCCGCGCCCACCGCGCGTTCGATCGCGCGTTCGATCGCGCGCACCGACGCCGCCGCGCGTCTCCCGCGCGCGCCCACCCGTCTCGCCACCGCGCGCGCGTCCTCCTCCGCGTCTCCCTCCCCGTCCACCAGCATCGCCGCGAACGCCCCCCGCGCCGCGTCATCGTCCCGCAGCATCGCTCGCAGCGTTCGATCGAGCGCGCGTCGCGCCCTCGATCGCGCGTCGTCGTCGTCGCGCGCCGTCGCGCGCGCCATCGCGGAAGACGAACCGTCCCTTCGATCGCCGTCCCTTCGCGCGCGATCGTTCGACGCGCGTCGTCCGTCCTCGCGCGGTCAACGCGCGCCGCGCGCGCGTCCGTCGTCGTCGTCGCGCGCCGCGTCCGTCGCGCGCCCTCGATCGCGCGTCGCGCGTCGCGATGTCGCGCGATCGAGGGCGCGCGTTGACCCGCGCGTTGACCGTCGCCGACGTCGACGTCGCCCTATATATAATACGACGCGAAACCTCGTATAATCCTCATCACGACACCCAACAGTCACACACGTATGTCTCTCATCATTACCTTACGACTCTATATACATATCCGTATGTCCGATATATATTTATAGGTATCCGTGTACGTATATTAGTAAAATAACGTCGAGCATTCGACCGACGTTCCTGAGCCAGTCGTCACGCGCGATCGGCATTTGCCGCCGCGTCGCGAATCGCCGATGCGCGCCGCGTCCCTCGCGCAGCGCGCCGCGCTCGCGCCTCGCCGCGTCGACGCCGAGCAAAGGTGCGCGCGCGACGCCCGCGCGACCGCGACGCCCGATCGACCGCGAACGCGAACGCGCGAGACGATCGCGTCGCGACGGACGTATCTCGACGAGACGCGCGACGGATCGACGCGAAAAGCGCGCGACGACGCGCGCGAGCCGCGAGAGACGCCGGATTCAAACGCGTCTCGCGCGTCGTCGGCGTCGCGCGACGGATCGACGCGCGCGCGGCGCGAGGGCGGCTCGGGACGCGCGACGCGGGACGGAGGATAAGACGAGACGCGAGAGAGACGACGAGCGGACGCGAGACTGACGGATGCGCGCGATGGGACGAAACGATAGGCGAACGGGAAGTGGGAAACGATGCGCGAAGCGCGCGACGCGATGCGATGTGGCGCAATCGCCGGAACGGTCGACGACGGCGATCGCGAACTCGAAGACGGTGGCGGCGGTGATCCTCGGAGGCGGGGCGGGGACGCGATTGTACCCGCTCACGAAGAGCCGAGCGAAACCGGCGGTGCCGATCGGTGGGGCGTATCGATTGATCGACGTCCCGATGTCGAACTGCCTGAACAGCGGGATCTCGAAGGTTTACATTTTGACGCAATTCAACAGCGCGTCGTTGAACCGACACTTGGCGCGCACGTACAACTTTGGTAACGGGATCATGTACGGTGGGAATGGTTTCGTGGAGGTGCTGGCGGCGACGCAAACGCCGGGTCAAGGCGGGAAGGAGTGGTTCCAAGGCACCGCCGACGCCGTGCGACAGTACTCTTGGTTGTTCAACGACGTCAAGAACAAGGACGTCGAGGACATCGTCATCTTGGCGGGCGATCACTTGTACCGCATGGACTACATGAAGTTCGTCGAGGCGCACAGAGAAAGCAACGCCGACATTACCGTCGGTACGTTGCCGATCGACGAAGAGCGCGCGAGCGATTTTGGTTTGATGAAGATTGACTCGTCGGGACGCATCGTCGAATTCACCGAAAAGCCCAAGGGCGACGCCCTGCAAGCGATGAAGGTGGACACCACCATTCTCGGTTTGACCGCGGCCGAGGCCGAGGCGAAGCCTTTCATCGCTTCCATGGGGATTTACGTCTTCAAGAAGTCGATGTTGGTCAAGTTTTTGGACGACGACTACCCCGAAGACAACGACTTTGGTGGCGAAATCATCCCGAAGGCGAGCGCCGACGGCGCCAGAGTGCAAGCGTACTTGTTCAACGATTACTGGGAGGACATTGGAACCATGAAGAGCTTCTTCGAGGCTAACTTGGCCTTGGCCAAGGACCCGCCGAACTTTGAGTTTTACAACGCCGAAGCGCCGATTTACACTTCGCCGCGCTTCTTGCCGCCGGCCAAGATTGAACGGTGCCACGTCAAGGACTCTATCATCTCTCACGGTGCCGCTCTCGCGGATTGCTCCGTCGAAGAATCCATCGTCGGTTTGCGCTCGCGCGTCGAAGCGGGGACGAAGATCAAGCGCACCATGATCATCGGCGCCGACTTTTACGAGAGCGAGGAGAAGCGTAAAGCCATCTTAGCCGCCGGCGGCGTCCCGGTCGGGATCGGCGAGAACACCATCATCGAGAACGCCATCATCGACAAGAACGCGCGCGTCGGGAAGAACTGCGTCATCACCAACAAGGACAACATCGAAGACTTGGCCGACGAAGAGCGCGGCGTCTTCATCCGCAACGGCATCGTCACCATTCTCAGAAACTGCACCATCCCCGACGGGACGGTCATCTGATCGATCGATCCCTTCCGGACGCCGCGCCGAGCAAATCACGCAAGCGATAATCACAAAAGACCTAGTTCAGCATGTAAATCGACTATCTCTTGATTGAGCGTCTCGCGCGCCGCTCCGCTCGCCGTCTCGCGCGCGTCCCGCGTCCGCACTTTGCCGCGTCGCTCGCGCTCCGTCGCGCGCGCGCGCGTCGTCGGGTCCGATGCACGCGAATGGCTACGCGCGCAACGCCTCGGTCGAGCTGTACTGCTTCTGCGTCGTCGCTCTGGGTCTGATCCTGTACGGCTACCCGGTGGGTGTTACGAACGTCATGCTCACCTCGCCCGCGCAATTCCAGCGCGACGCCGGATTCGAGGGCGACGTCGAGACGCTGGGAATGCTGGTCAGCGCCAACAGCGCCGGCGCGCTGATCGGGTGCGCGCTGACGCTGGTGCCGACGCGCGGCGTCGCGGCGGCGGACGCGCTGGGACGAGTGGCGCTCGTCAAACTCGGCGCGGGATGTTACGCCGCGGCGTCGCTCGCCATGGCGCTCACGCCGATGAAATTGAACGAAATATTCGGCAGTCGCGCGGTGATACGTTGGTTCGCGGCGTGCCGGTTGTTGTACGGGATCGGGATGACGCTGACGTACGGCGGCGCGGCGGTGTACGTGGCGGAGTTGATGTCGCAGCAAACGCGCGGGTATTACTTGCCGATGATGAGCGTGATGACGATGACGGGGGATTTGCTCGGGAATTTCGTGGGGATGCCGTTGGAGCGCGCGGCGGGAGGATGGCGCGTGCTCGCGGCGTTGCCGGTGCCGGTGGCGTTGGCGTTTTACGCGTACGCGCGCAAGCTGCCGGATTCGCCGCGGTGGGAAGTGTTGAACGCGACGAACGCGGCGCAGCGCGAGGGAGAGGCGAGAAGGAGGGCGGCGGCGGAGAAGAAACGCGGAAAGCGTGGGTTGTTTGGACGCGGCCGCGATTCGAACGCGCCGTCGGATTCGGAGAGCGAGAACGAACCATCGTGGACCGCGCGAGACGTCGACTTGACGGCGGCGCGGCGGTCGCTGGGGATTTTACGAAATGAATCCGCCAAGGCGTCTTTTTCCGTCACCGACGCGTGCGTGCGTCGATCGAGATCCGGCGGCGCGGGAGGTTTGCTCGCGCCGCCCAACCCCGACGCGCAGAGTAAACAAATGAAGAAGGAGATTGAACAGGAGCTCGCGGAAATCATCGACGTCGTAAAAACTGGTTCGAAGAACGGGCGCGATTGCGCTTCGGCGGTGAACACCGACGCGAGTAAGCGCGCGATGACCGTGGCGTTTGGTTTATCCATCATGTCGATGTTGAGCGGCGTTCCGGCGATGAGTTACTTCACCAAACACATCTTCGAGATGACGGGGCACACGCCCACGGCGGCGAGCGGGATGACGACGGCGCTTGCCTTGTGCAAGCTCATCGTCACAATCTTCGTCGCGATGTCCCTTGAAACTTTTGGACGACGACGAATGCTACTCATCGGTATATCCATTCAGGGCGTCGCGATGACGCTCTTGGCGTTTCTCTTCGACGGCGTCACGTGGATCGAGGACCCGCGACACGCCGTGTCGTTTCAGCTCTTGAACGGATCCATCGCACAAGTCGCCGACGTCGCGATTTTCGTCAACGCCGTCGGGTTTCATCTCAGTTTTTGGGCACTCGCGTGGACGGTGGCGAACGAATTGAGCCCGCTGCGCACGCGAGCCACCATCATGGCCATCAACTCGATGTTTTCCTGGACGCTCAGCACGGTGACGGTTCGCTTCCTCCCGGTGATGATGAAATCTCCGGGAATTTCCGCCACCTTTGGCTTTTGCGCCGTCAACCTCTGTGCGACGATCATTTTCGTCTACTTGTACGTCCCAGAAACCAAAGGACGGACGCTCGAAGAGCTGGAAATCGTCATGACCAAGTCTTCGAGCCTTCGCGACGTCGTGCGTCGCTTGAATCGACCCGACGAAGACGACGATTTGAAACCGCTCGCCGGCGCGCTTTGAGCCGCCATAGCACTAGCATAATATTAGATTTGTATTGACCAGCGCGCTTAGCACGACTTCGGCGCCGTGCGTCCCCGCGCGCTTTCGCTCGCCGCCGCGCCGGCGCTCGACCGTCCCGCTCGACCGTCCCTCACATCCAAGCGCGCGGTCGAATGCCCATCGGCGCGCGCGCGTTCGCCGTCTCGGCATCGCGTGCGCCCGTGCGATCGCAACTCCGCGCTCGCGCGCGCCGCGAGCGCGCCGACGGCGTCGCGAGACGACGATTTATCTCGCACAAAGGGGACACCCTCAAGCCTTGTGAATCAGTTCTACCGCGCGCACGCGCGCGCGCGAGCGATCTCGCGCCTCGCGACGGCGTAAACTTGCAGACCATCATTTTGAGCAAGCTCCCGAGCGCTCGCGCGGACGTGGCGACGATGACGTCGGGAGATGCGACGAAGATTTTTTTCACCGCGCTCGCGGCGCTCGCGCTCGTCGCGGCGCGCGCGGCGGCGCGCGCGCTGACGACGCGCGAGGCGAAGAAACGCGTGGTGATCATCGGTGGTGGATTCGCTGGGATGCAAGCGGCGCTGGATCTGCGGAAAACGTGCGAGGTGACGCTGATTGATAAGAAGCGGTATTTCGAATACGTCCCGGGGACGCCGGCGGCGCTCGCGGGCGCGGCGCCGTTGAGTCCGGCGTCGCGCGGAGACTCGGCGAAGAAACGCGAAAAGACGCTGACGGTGCCGTATAGCAAGGCGCTCGGAAAGAGCGTGGCGTTCGAATGCGCGGCGGGACGAGACGTGCGGGTGATGAGCGCGTACGTGGACGTCGGCGGCGACCGCTTTGAATACGACGAATTGATACTCGCCACGGGGAGTCATTATCCGGGCGTGTTGAAAGCGGAGTGCGACGGTGAGGCAGGAGAAGACAGAGATGCGAGAATGCGAGAGATCGCCGAGGCGCGAGAGGACGTGACGAAGGGGAAATCGGTCGTCGTCATCGGAGGCGGCGTCGTCGGCGTCGAGCTCGCGGGCGAACTCGCGGCGAGAAACGCCAAGATGAAATCGGGTGCGCGCGTGATTCTCGTGCACAGCGGCCCAAGGTTGCTCGATACGTTGCCCAAGTTTGTCAGTGAGTATGTGTCGAAAACGCTCGTGAGATTTGGGGTGGAGGCGTACGTCGGGCAAACGTACGACCGCGTCGGCGACTCGTTCGTCGGGCGAATGAACGAAAACGTCATCGAGGGCGATAGGGTCATGATGTGCGTCGGCGCCAAGCCCGCGACTGAGTTCTTGGATCGGGAGAGCGTGAACTTCAGCGAAGATGACGATGACTCGCCGCTAAATTTTCCGCTCGACATGATTGGGCGCGTTCGAGTGGACGAGGCGACGCGTCAAGTCATCGGCTACGACAACGTCTACGCCGTCGGCGACTGCGCGTGTAAATTACCGGACCAGATGCTCGCTTCGTACGCGCACTGGGAGGCCGAATACGTGTCAAAGCGAATCATGTGCGACGGCGACGCTCGCGCGCTCGGGAAACTCGGCAGATATCGTCTTCCGCCGCGGTTGATGGCGATTTCTCTGGGCCCGTTCGCGGGCGTCGTCGTCTGGGGCGACAGAATTTTATGCCGCGGATGGTGCGCCGCCGTGTTCAAGGCGTTGATCCAGTTTTGGTTCATTCGCTTCCTTCCCGCGCCGTATTCCATCATGAAGAGATTCCCTCGCATGCGCGTGAAACCGCCCGCGAGTGTGATTTTGCGCAAACCGCTCGCGAATTAAAGGGAGACCAAGAGACACGGGGACACCAAAAAAAACGCACGTTGGTTCTCGACGACCGCCGCACACGCGGTCACCGCGCCGTGTCGGCGCGTGAAAAACGCGCTCGCGGCGCGCGCGCGCGCTCGCGGCGCGCTCATGGTCAAGTTGTGCGTCGACAGCCCCGCGCTCGACGTGGACGCGGCGACGCTCTGGCGAGCGCGCACGACGTCGCTCTTCATGACGTGCGAACGCGCGGTATTTGGTGATTTAGAGAGCTCCGTCGTGTTATACGAACGGTGTAGACACGATGAAAACCGCGCGCGGTGCGTGATACGAACGAAACTCGACGCGAAGCTGCCGTACATGGCGAGACGGGCGCTCGGGGTGAAGTCGTCGCGAGACGCCGTGGTGATGTACGACGACGTCACCCTCGAAGAGACGCAGAGCACGGCGCCGTATCTGTTCGAAGCGTCGTCGCGGACGTACGGGACGTTTTTAAATCCCGAAAATAGCGTGTTGAAAGGGACGGTGCTGTGTAAATCAGTCGACGACGGTTCTATGTTGAGCGTGCGGTTGGAGTGCGCGGTGAAAATGACGGGCATCGGGAGCGCGATCGAGCGAACGATCGTCAGCGGCATGAAGACGAAGTTTGCGCTGTATCCGAAAGTCATCGAGCTTTACAAGGCTAAACTGCGAGAGAATGAGGCCAAACGGCGAGAGAGAGACGAAGAGAGAGCGGCGAAGGCGAGCATCGACGCGTGCGCCGACGCGTGCGAATTTCACTCCGCGCGCGATTCGGATAGCGAACGGGACGACGTCGCGCCATCACTCGCTGACGATAGAGTCGCCGACGCGAAAAAAGGCGACGCGACGAGTCCAATCGCGACGGGATGTTGCGTCCCCGCGTCGCGTCGCCGCTCGCGCTCGTCAAATTCAAACTCAAACGCCGCTCCCGTCAAAAGAATCCCATAGCCGCCACTTTTGATTTCACCCTGCCAAACTTTTTAAGCTTGAACGGCTCTTTATCGACGACTTTCGCGACTTTCGCGTCGTTCGACGACGCCGGCCGCGCTTCATCGCGACTCGTCGCCGCGCTCGCTCGCGCCGCGGCGCGTTCGGCCACTTTTGCCCGGACCCAATCCTGCGAGTAATCCCCTCGAATCAACGCCGCGATCGACTGCGATCGCGGCGCGTAGCCTTCAGCGTAACGTATTTCCTCGGCGTAACGCGTTTCGGACGGTCGCCCGTACGTCGCGTTCGCGTCCACGCGCGGAGGTTCCGCGCGCACCTCGCCCGACTTGAGCAAAATAGGTTCGGCGAGCGTCCTGAACCGCCGCACCTCCGCCGAGTTCACGCACTTGTTCTGCGTCGCTTTCTTATTCATCGCCATTAAATCCAATCCGCCCTTGTAAGAGACTTTGTTCGTCGACGACGACGCGCTGAATTCGCGCCACGCGAGCGCGTCTCGCGCGCTCAAAGTCTCGCGCGCCGGTCCGCCGCCGAACGTCGCATCGCGCGCGCGCGCCGGCGCGAATATCAGGTGCTCGCGCGCGCGCCCGACTTCTTTATTGGTGTTTATCAACGCGTTCGTCGCGATCGACGCGCGGTCGAAGCCGATGCGAGCGTCCATCGCGCGCTGCGCGATGTGAAGACTCGCCAAAAATAGTCTCTCTCGCCGCGCGTCGTCGATCGATCCATCGATCCATCCATCGAATCGCGCGACGACGCGCGAGCGGCGCGAAAGTAACACCACGCGTCGCGACGCGAATTCTGAATTCCACGCGCGAACGCGATCGCGTTTCACCGATCACCGCGACGCGTCGCCGTCGCCGTCCGTCTTCGCCGCGCGTTCCGCCGCGCGTCCTCGCGCGCGAGCGAGCCACGCCGAATCCTTCCTCTCGTCCCCCCGCGCGCCCCTCGCGTCGCGCGCGCGCGCCGTCGGCGCCGTCGCCGTCGCCGTCGTCGCGCCCGCGCCCGCGCTCGCCGCCAATCTCTCCCCGCTTCCGCGCGTCGTCGTCGACGCGTCGATGAAAACGCCTCGCCCCGCCGTCGCCGCGTCAATCTCCCCCCCCCGCGAGCGCTGCGCCGCCCGCGCCCCCTCGAACCGCACCCGCATCGCCGCCAGCGCCTCCCGCGTCGCCGCGTCCACGATCATCGTCGTCCCGCCGTCGTCGTCGTCGTCGTCCGTCGTCGCCGCCGCCGCCGCCGCCGCCGCCGCCGCGCGTTCAAACCTCGCCACGTCCGCCGCGCTCGCGACCGCGCGACACGTCGGACACGTCGGACGCGTCACCGCGCCCCCCCCCTCCCCCTTACCTTTCGCCCACTTCAAAAAGCACGCGCCGTGAAACGCGTGCCAGCACGCGTCCAACCGCGCGCGCGTCTCGCGCGTCGCGTCCTCGCGACAAATCGCGCACCGCCTCGCCGCGCGTCCCATCGCCCTGATCCGCGCTCGAGCCGCGCCCAGCACCGCCACGAGATATCCCTCCGTTCCTTCGAACGCCTCGGCGTCGCGCGCGATCGCCGCCGCGAGCGCGCTCGCGTCGTCGTCGTCGTCCGCGCCTCTGGTGTGTGTAATCATAATCGTCGTCTCACTGTTTGGCCATAGGTGTGGATTCGCGATCGTCACGACGACGTCGCACGACGCGTCGGCGTCGCTTCCGTCGTCGGCGCTCGTCGCGCGGTGCGCGACGACGACGCGGTCGGTCGTTCGCGACGTCGTCGGCGCGACGCCGAGGTAGACGCGCGCGGCGTCGAGCTCGGCGTCGAGCGCCATGGTGTGCGGTGGCGTCGGCGGCGCGCGCGGGTGACATGGGATGTTAGGGGTGCGCACTACGACGTTTGGGTTCGTATATTGATCGATATTCGTCCTATGATTAACCGCGCGTTCGCGTCGAGCGCAGATTTAGTGCGCGCGCGCACACGTCCGGTCGCGCAACACCTTCCCCCCGCGCGCGCGCGCGCGCGACAGCGCGACGCGACCGACGACGCGCGCGACGACGACGGCGACGACGACGACGACGACGACGGTGACGATGGCGACGCCCGCGGTGACCGCGCGCGCGATCGAGCGCGCGATGGCGACGCGCGAAGGCGGCGCGAAGAAGAATCGCGGCGCGAGAATCGCGAAACCCTCGATCGACGCGACGATCGTCGGTGGCGCGTGCGTCGTCGCGCTCGCGGAACGCGCGCGCGCGGTGCTCGCGGGAGACGTCCCGTCGGGGGGCGGCTCGGCCGTGGACGGGTACTTTAACTCTCGTGGCACGCTGAGGAGCGCGGTGGACGCGTGCTGGAGCTCGCGGACGACGGTGAACGCGGCGTGCGCGGACGGCACGGTCGACATCGCGAATTGGAACGTCGGCGACGTTCCGAGCATGAGTAGCATGTTCTCCGAAAAGGAGGGCTTTAACGCCGACTTGCGTCTTTGGAACGTCGAGGCGGTGACGGACATGATTTTCATGTTCAACGGCGCGACGAGCTTCGACGGCGACATCTCGAACTGGAACGTCGAGGCGGTGACGGACATGGGTTACATGTTCCGAGACGCGACGAACTTCAACGGCGACATGCCGAACTGGAACGTCGAGGCGGTGACGAACATGGCTTACATGTTCAACGGCGCGACGAGCTTCAACGGCGACATCTCGAACTGGAACGTCGAGGCGGTGACGTACATGGGTTACATGTTCAACGGCGCGACGAGCTTCAACGGCAACATCTCGAACTGGAACGTCGAGGCGGTGACGTACATGCGTGACATGTTCAACGGCGCGACGAGCTTCAACGGCGACATGCCGAACTGGAACGTCGAGGCGGTGACGTACATGGATTACATGTTCCGAGACGCGACGAGCTTCAACGGCGACATCTCGAACTGGAACCCGAAGGCGGTGACGAGCATGGGTTACATGTTCAACGGCGCGACGAGCTTCAACGGCGACATCTCGAACTGGAACGTCGAGGCGGTGACGTACATGGGTTACATGTTCAACGGCGCGACGAGCTTCAACGGCAACATCTCGAACTGGAACGTCGAGGCGGTGACGTACATGCGTGACATGTTCAACGGCGCGACGAGCTTCAACGGCGACATGCCGAACTGGAACGTCGAGGCGGTGACGAGCATGCGTGACATGTTCAACGGCGCGACGAGCTTCAACGGCGACATCTCAAACTGGAACGTCGAGGCGGTGACGGACATGCGTGAAATGTTCAACGGCGCGACGAGCTTCAACGGCGACATCTCCGCGTGGAACATCCAAGCCGTTACGGACATGTCTAACATGTTCAACAACGCGCGGGCTTTCGCGCGAGACATCACGGGCTGGAACGCGGCGGCGATCGCCGCCGCGCGCGACGCCACCAAAGTTTTCGGCATGTTCAACAACGCCACGGCGTGGCGCGCGATCTACACCACCACGCAGACGTCTTACTTTTCGGCGAACGACGGCCCGCCGCATTTGTGGACCGCCGGCGCCGCCGCTGCCGGCGCCGGCGCCGCCGCTCCCGGCGCCTCCGTCGCAGACTTCCCCGAGTGGGGCGT
>Ga0255753_1004425_pt1 | contig 13985 bp, 8 predicted proteins | sample 041ome_10_FD_179953 | JGI IMG/M metagenome (GOLD analysis project Ga0255753, IMG submission 179953) | Coastal salt marsh microbial communities from the Groves Creek Marsh, Skidaway Island, Georgia - 041412US metaG (version 2) | ecosystem: Environmental > Aquatic > Marine > Intertidal zone > Salt...
CGACACGCTCTTTTTCTGCGACGAGAGCGTTTGTGTTTTAAGGATTGCGATACGCGCGAGAGCGCGTGGCAACGCCGATTGGATAAATGAGGGTTACAACAGAGAGAGAAGTCTCAAAAAATACTCGTACTCGCGGGAAGAAGACGAGAAGAAAACGACTAACATCGTGAAAGAACGGAAGAAAAGACGACGACGACGAGGATTATAACGGGAGTTCGAGAGAAGCTCGATTATTTTGACTTTCTATTCTTGAGAGCGCGCGTTGTGTGCTTGCTCACATTCGGATTGCAACTATTTTCACGTATATGTATGCGTGTGGCGCGTTTACGCTCTCGTTCGATCGAAAAGACGAGAAATCGCTCTCGCGAAATATACGCATCTTATACAGATTCGACGGAGCGAACAAACTTACTATTACGCGACGTAATGGTAGACGTCCCGATCGTCCTTGTCTCGCTCGACGTACTCGCGATCGATGAGACTTTCTATTCGTTTCTTCAAGTCTTGGTTGTTCACCGGGAATTGGAGTTTCGCCATGACTTCGTTGATCAAGTCCGAGTGCGGCAACTTCTTCCTGGTTTTTAAGATGCGAACAATCATGGCGTCGATTTGGTGGTACCGGTCCGCGCGGACGGATTCGCGGACGGCTTCGTTCTCGTCCTCTTCCATTGACGTCGGGTGTTCACCGTCGGCAGTTCGTTTCTTTCCAGTCGCAGAGGATTGAATGGCGGAGATTTTCAATCGAACCAGTTTTTCTTGCAAGTTGAAGTTGAACGTGAACGCGTCGTTCGCCTCGTCGATGTCTTTGCTCATCGGAGTTTTCAATAACACTCTGTATTTGCCGCCGTATAAGGATTGTAAAGTGCGTTTTAATTCCACGTCCGGAATGTTTGTTTTCTCCTTCAATTCTTTATACGTGAACTGTTTGTGTTGTTGTTCGTCCTCGTTGTTGTCGTTTTCGTTGAAAGCCAAGATGACCACGGCTTGCGCCAACGAGACCGCCAACTCTTTCGTGCCGCTCGCGAATTTGACTTTCAGAACGCACGTGGACGTGGAATGTTGCCACGCTAATCGTCTCCCGGTGTGTTTTTCTAAATAGTACGATTCAAAATCGTCTCGCAAAGATTGCAACTCTGGAGGTAATACGACGTCGAGTTTCGCGGCCGACGGCCAAAATCCAGCGGTTAAGATGTTCACCGAGAAAGTTTCGCGGTTCGTGATTGGTGGTTTTGGCGGTAATGGTTCCAACGCTTCTTCTTCTTTATCGTTCATCGTTGTTGTAGTTGTTGTCGTTGTCGCTCTTTTTCGGCTTCGTTTTGACTTGTCTGTCTCGGCGCCTTCCGCGACCGCGGCGGCGGTCATGTCCACGTCCGCCTTCGTCTCGCCGTCGCCGACCGAAGCCGTCGTCGTCGTCGCGTTGTTACGATAGTTGTGCACGATATCTCGACTCACGTCGACGTCTTTGAACATTCCTTCCAGACGAGTGGTAAAATTTGCCCCACACTCGGAACGTAACTTACCGACCACCAATCGTTCGGCGTCGATGGATGCGGATTTTGAAAACAACAAGCGTTTCGCCAAATCCTTCTTGTAAAACGCCTCGAACACGTCTTTGCCTTGTATGAATCGAAACAACGCCACGGCTTTGTTCAGTTGCTCGTCCAACTCTTTTTCAGTCGAAAACGACGTTTTGTTCCCCTTCTTTAACTTGTCGTCCATGAATTTCGCGATTAACTCTGCGATTCTATTGTTCTTTGAAGTGTTGATGAATTGTTCAAACGCAACCTTGGCGCCTTCGCTGAATTGACGTTGATTCTCAAACGCGTTCACGACGATTTCGTCGACGGAGGATTTCATTCGCAGTAAAACATCCACGCAATCGGCAGCTTCGTCTTGGACGGTCTTTTGACCGACATACTTCAAGCGTTTCGTGAACTGGTCTCGCAAGAGTTTCAAGCCGTCCGGGACGCGAGAGAGCAACGAGTACAATCGTTTCAAGTCCTCTACTTTTGAGCTGTCCGCGAGCATTTCGTCCGAGCTTTCGATAATTTCGAGCTTCTTGTCCTCAATCAACGCCGTTTCGACCGTTTTCGTCAGAGCCAGTTTCGTTTGCGGTTGTAAATAACTCTCCGCGCGATCGAGCGTTTCTTCGTTTAATCGCGTTTGACAGTGTTTCAAATAGTCCGCGCACTCCTCTGCAGATTTTTTCGTGATTCCAAACCTCTTGTTCGACTCTTTCGCGTAAAACGTGGCTGTATTTTCTAAGAAGAGACGCTCGAAGTTGAACACCGCGACAGACGCGAGTTCGTCGTCCACCATCATCATCGACGCGTCGTCGTCGTCGTCTCTTCCTTCATCCGCCGAGCGCTTCTTTGAATTCTTCGCGGGGGAGACCGCCGCCCGCGGAGCCGAAAATGTTCCGCCACCACCACCACCACCACCACCGCCGCCGTATCTTTTCAACGTTTCCATCGCAGTGGTGAAACGTTTCACTAAACCTCGATCGATCTTCTCACCTTCTCTTTCGCGTTCAATCAACCGTAAACATCCGCTCGACGCTTTGCGAAGCACGTCTACGTTCGCGTCCATTTGCTTTTGAAATTGCTGAACGCTTAATTCCCACAGAGGAAGCTTTACGCTCTCTTTACTCGCGGTTGTCGTCGTCGTCGTCGTCGCCGCATCCGTCTCACTTCGTCGTCTGCGTTCGTCGTCTTCCAACGGCGACGTCGGGTCGTTACCCCCATTCATTGGAAGCTGCTGTTTAATATTCCTCGAAGCGTTCGCGTTCGCCGAGGACAAAGTCACCGTCGTCCGGTCCAAATACAAAAACAGCGATCGAATCAACATCATCTGCTTCACCCTCTTCTCCCACACGTCGTCCACGAAAAACTTCAAAAACTGTTCCTCGTTCAAGTTTTGTTGTTGCTGCTGCTGCGCGTTTGCACCGCCGCCACCGCCGGCGCCGCGACATTTTTCTTTCAACTGTTTCGCCACGAGGAGCGTCCTATTATAAAATCGAGAGAAAGCGAGAGAACGGGAGAGAACGGTCAGCGAAAAGACGACGACGAAGAAGAACGAAGAAGAACGAAGAAAAAGAACGAAAATACGAACACAACGCGCACAAAATTCGCGACGAAAGAGCATCTTTTCTCTCTCGAATGCGCCCTAAAAACGAAAACAAAAACATCTATATGTACGCGCGCGCGTATTTTTATCGAATCCCAATCTCTTTACCTCTCCTCTAAGCAATCCCTCAACTTCTCGTACAACGCGTCCCCGAAATTCCCCACGACTAAATCTTCCACCAACCTATACAACCTCTCGTAAGACTCCGCGCACGGTTTCTGGTCGTGGATGGAATCGAGCGCGATTTTAAGTCGATCGGTCCAGGACGTTTCCAGGAAGTTTTGCGGGATTTGCGGGGCAGTTTTGAACGCTTTGATGACGAGTTTTCTTTGAGTCGTCGTCGAAGAAGAATGAGACGCGCGACGACGACCGAACGCGTCCATCGTCGCTCGTGGTGTGTTTAATAATAACGATGATGATGATGATGCGCAGCCTCTCTGTTCGCTCTGTCTGTGTCTTTGTTTTCGCGTATCGAGCAAAAGAGCGAGAGAGAGAGAGAAAGCGCGTCGAATTTCTAGCGAGAACGGTTTCTGGGTCAAAATGACAACAACAACACGCTAGAGGGGAAAAATTTCCTCCTGGAAGCGCGTGTGCGTACGCGTATCTCTATTTTTTGGATGTTTATTGAAGTTCTCTCTCCACATTTCTTTCTCCATTTCTTTGAGTTCGTTCACGTGCTCTTCCCATCCTGGACGTTTCTTTTCGATGGCGTGGCACAAACATTCGAGGTGACCTTTCGTCCGAGCGGCGAAAGCGTCGTCGGCGTCAAGGAGAGTAGAAAAGAGAGCAGAATCAGACGGTGGCAAAGTGTAAGTAAGTACTCCGTGTGCGTACTTGAGGCTCTCGAGATGCCACGCCGCATCGATAGGACACTCATTTGCAACGCGGTACTTTACCATTTCAACGTTACCGTGTTTTGCGGCCTCAGTACTCGTCCATTCATTCCACTCGCATTTCTTCTCCTCTCGCATCCATTTGGCAGCAACTCGAGTTTATTCGTCGTCCAGCAACTTTCTTGCAGAACCATTTTTCCGACGCGAACAACATCCACGACGATGGATTCTCCCGCGCGATTTCCAAAGCAGACACCGAGACGACATCTTTTCGATTCTGAGCACCTTCTTCAACTCATCTCTTGCGAGACGATCTCTCTGAATCAAAGCTCTCGTTTCCGTATATTCACTTCGTACACGAATTTGATATATCATCAGTTTGATTCAATCTCGCGGCAAAATGTGCTCGAAACTTACATCGTCGTTAATCTCTCGTCCTCCTCCCGCGACGACGACTGCAAACAACGCAACGAGACCGATGATCGCTGCTCGGAAGAAGAAGAAGAGGTAAAAAAGGGAGAACATAATATTTTTAGTATATCTCGCATGCGAGATTCGAGATCTCTCTCTTTCTCTCTCTCTCTCTCTCTGCGAGCGTTTTATTTCAAAAAACTCTCTCGTTGCGTTTTTCAAAAAAATTTTCTCTCCTTTATCCCTCACACAACAACATCTGGATTTGTTTTGGTCTCTACCTCTCGTCGCGCACGCACACATTATCACACGCACAAGAAACGAACGGAGAGAGAAGATGATGGACGGTGCGCGCGTTTTACCTTTTTTTCTTTCTCTGCTGCGCGTCTCTTTTTGTTTCGTGTCTCTCACTCTCACTCTCTCTCGTCGTTTTTTTGAATATCTCATCGTCCTCTTTTTTCCCTAACAACAACAACAACAACCGATTCTCTCTTTCACGCGTGCGCGTCTCTCAAAACGACAGAAGGCGCGGTGTACCACGTCAACCCGCACGAAGGTTTAGACGACGACGAGTTGGATCGTTTGAACGACGAGAATTCGGGAGGGGACGGCATCACGCCGTCTCGCGCGAGAAGGAAATTCGAAGATTTCTTGAGAAATTTCAGAGGCCATCCGAACGAAACCTCCGTGGACGGTCAGTTGATATACAGAGACATTTTGTCCGAAGGCGGGTTGCCGCCAACCATCGACGTGATTTTGGACGATATCATCGCGCACGACGCGGCTTTGGCGAAGGCGTTGAGAGATCAGCCGAACTTGTATTTTCCAATCTTGGAAGAAGCGGTGAAATTGGTCGCGAAGAGTTTACGCGCCGGAAGAGGAGGAGGGCGAGGCGGCAACAACGACGAGGATAACGACGAGGATGATGATGACGACGACGACGACGACGAAGATGGGTACGATTCCGACGACGCCGCGTTTCGGGATTCTATCGAGAACATTCACGTCACGATATCGTCACACGAAACGCCTCGATCGGTGAGAGGATTAAACTCGAAAGACGTTTCGAGGTTAGTGTGCATTCCCGGCATTGTCATCGCGGCATCGAGAGCGAAAGCGAAAGCCTCCATCGTTGGCATTCAGTGTCAATCGTGTAAACACATCCGATACTTGCAAATCCCGCCGGGGTACGCCTCGGCGCAAATGCCGAGGACGTGCGAAGCTGGACAAATGAATAATCAACAAAGAGGAGACAACGAGAACGACGAGAATAACAACAACAACAACAACAGAAGAGGATGCGGATTAGATCCGTACCAAATGCTTCCGGGTAAATCTAAGTTTATCGATCAGCAATCGCTGAAGTTGCAAGAAAACCCGGAGGAAGTCCCGGCTGGGGAAATGCCGCGAACGATGATGTTATGCGTGGACCGAAAGTTGGTGCAAAAGATTGCGCCCGGTACGCGAGTTTCCGTCGTCGGCGTGTACACCATCGGTTCCGGGAGATCAGAAAATAAGAAAAGGGACGCGTCTGGTGGCGGCGTTCAGTTGCCGTACATTCGCGTTCTCGGATTGACTGAAGTGAACGAAGGCGCGCGAGGGAACGCGAAATTTACCGAAGCCGAACACCAGGAGTTTAAAGCCTTTTCGCAAAGACCGTTCAAGGAGGTCATCTTAGACATTCGCTCGAGAATCGCGCCGGCTATTTTCGGGTCCGAGGACGTTAAAATGGCCGTCGCGTGTTTGATGTTTTCGGGAAGTCGCAAACACTTAGCCGACGGCGCTCGTTTGAGAGGCGACGTGAACGTCCTATTGCTCGGCGATCCGTCCACGGCGAAATCGCAATTTTTGAAATTCGTAGAACGGACCGCACCGGTGTGCGTGTACACCTCCGGTAAAGGCTCCTCCGCGGCCGGTTTAACTGCCTCGGTCATACGAGACTCAAACGGTGAGTTTTATTTGGAAGGCGGTGCGATGGTTTTAGCCGATGGTGGGTGCGTCTGCATCGACGAGTTTGATAAAATGCGAGACGAAGATCGCGTCGCCATTCACGAAGCCATGGAACAACAAACCATTTCCATCGCCAAAGCTGGGATCACCACCATGTTAAACTCTAGATCTGCGGTATTAGCCGCCGCGAACCCTCCCAGTGGACGATACGACGACTTGAAAACCGCGCAAGAAAATATCGATTTACAAACCACCATTTTGAGTCGTTTCGATTTGATTTTCATCGTTCGAGACGAACGCGTGTACGAACGAGACATGGCCATCGCCGGTCACGTTTTGAAAATCCACTCGAACGGTGCGAACGCGATAAATAAAAATGGCGGCAGAAATAGAGGCGGAGGAGGAGGTGCGGACGAATCCGCTCAGGCGGAAGGCAAAGAAGACCCGGCGGCGGAGCGCGAGCGAAAATTTATGAAACGGTACATCGAGTATTGCCGAGCGAATTGCAAACCGAGAATCAGCGAACGATCGATGAAAATGTTGCAAGATGCGTACGTGAAATACCGGGAAGAAATGCGAGAGCGCAACAAATCAGGCAAAGGCACCCCGGCGGTTCCCATCACGGTCCGCCAACTCGAAGCCATAACGCGTGTCTCCGAAGCGTTGGCAAAGATGTGTCTTCAATCCGTCGTCACGGAAGAACACGTCGCCGAAGCGCTCCGCCTCTTTGAAGTCTCCACCATCGACGCCGCTCGATCCGGAGTCGCCGGCACCGTCGTCCTCTCCCCGGAACAGCGCGAAGAACTCCAGCTCGTCGAAACGCAAATCCGTCAAAAACTCGCCATCGGTGCGACGACGAGTAAACGACACTTGGTCGAAGACTTATCCCGCGTCGGCGTCAACGAGTGGGCCGTCATGAGAGCGCTGATGGTCATGACCCAAAGAGGGGAAATCGTGGAGAGAGCCGAAGGGAGAAGAGTCACCCGGAACCACTAGAAGAGAGAGAGAGAGAGAAAAAATAGTACGGACTATCGTGAAGAAGAGTTTGGTTTACATTCGGTTTAGGGTATCAAACAAAAATATCTCAACACCCCTTTTGATCGGCACATTTTCCTCATATATTCCTCAGAAACGAATCAGAACAACTCTCTCTCTCTCTCTCCCGAACGCGCAAACCGGCCAGCGCCGCGAAACTACCGATAGCGTTTAACACCATCGCTTCCATAACTGTTCGTACTCGCGAGTAGAGTTGAATTGAGAAGAAGAAGAACTTTTCCTCTCTCCTTCGCGAAGGGCAATAATCACTCTTTGTCGAAGAGAGAAAAGCACGAACAACTGTGAATATATTAATCAAACAAAATGTCCTCCTCCTCGAACGCCAACAATAAAAACGCGTCGTCTAAGAAACAGAGCCGATTCGCTTCCTCCCGCGAACCGGTTTTAGGCGCGTACGATTGCCTGTACAAGGACGAAAAGAGTTCGATTCCGCAGATTGGTAAATTTGTGATCCATCGCTCTTTCGTGGTGTTCACGTCCACGTTCAACGCGAACGCGACGAGAAGGTTAAAACAGAGAGATTTTTCGCGCGTCGACGCGACGTCGAAGATACGATTGATTTTGTACGAGAAGGAGAAGCAGAAGAAGAAGGTGAAGACGGCAGAGAATTCTACGGCGGCGGCGGCGGCCCCGCCGTCGTTTCAGTTGCAATTCGTGGACAACACGGAGTGCTTCGAACGGTTGGTGAAGAAGTGGAAATTGGAGTACGGAAAGATGCCGAAAGAAGAGAAGAGAAGCGATGGGAACGCAGAGGAAGGAGAGGAGGAAGATGTGAACGTGGAGGAGGAGGAAGACGAGGAAACGGATTTGAATGATGTGGATTTGAGACGCGTGGCGTATAAACCGCTGAAAGTGAAAAATCATCGCAGAAACGATTCGATGGGTGGCGACGAGGACGATTCGAACGAAAGCGCGAACGATTCGTACGCGGACGCGTTTATTCGAACGTTGGAAAACGTGGCGGGTAAACTCCCGTTCGGTGCGGGTAAGAAGGTGAAGTACGCGACGTACTTTCTCAGACAACAACTCAGGGCGACGAGACGCATGACGAAGAAATCGGTCAAGTTTACCATGCGATATGTCAATCGTCGCTCGCGAGAGTTGGCGCTGGCGAGGAAACGGCAAGCGGCAAAAAGCTCGATTTTACGAAAAGTCGAAGCCGTGGAAGTGGAAAAAGAAGTTTCGAGGCATTTGTTTGTTCGTTTGATCCGAGCGAAGAACGTGCTCGCCATGGACGACGGCGGCACGTCCGATCCGTTCACGGAAATCCGTTTCCGCGGGTTACAAAACGTCTCCAAGACGATGGAGAAAACCTGCGATCCAGAGTGGGACCAAACGTTTACGTTTAGCATTCCAAACGGAAAGCGCGTCTTGGACGCCTCCGACGCGGTCGAGTTGTACGTGTACGACCGGGACGTGGCTTTGAACGATTTCATCGGCTACGCCAAACTCGATTTAGAAGGCGAAGAGGTGCAAGACGAAGAGTCGATGAAATTGAACCGCAAGAAGATGTCCAATCCGTGGAAACGAGTGGACTCAGCTTCGGAGGGAGGCTTCAGTCCAACCAAACAACAAATGAACGAATCGTTCGAGAGCGACGTTTCGAACGAAAGTTCTTTTCTCACCTCCAAGGATAAGAAACCGATACCGCCAGTCACGACTAAGGTGCGATACGATAAACAGACGGGTAAAAAATACACGCAAAAAACTATCCATCTCTCCGCGTTGCCGGGAAACCAACAGCCATCGTTCTTCGACGTGAACCACTTGAAAGAGAAGCTGATGTTTTGGGAAGGCGAGAGAAAGTTTACCGGGACGATCACGTGCGAGTATTGGTTCGGGTCTAGACACGACGTTGAATTTCGAGCGTCTGGGCAGCCAAAATTGAGAACCGCGAATAACGAATTGACCGCTTCTATTCAACACTATTGCGACCCGGTGACGGCGTTGCTGCGAGTGGATGTTCGCGCGGGGAGAAACATCGTCAATTTGGATTGCGACAAAGGCGAAGATGGGTCCGAAGGTGGGAGCGATCCGTACGTGGAAGTCAGCATCATCGACGCCGTCGATCAATCCAAGGTAAAGAAATCGACGCATTACATCGAGGACTCGAGGGAACCGCTGTGGAACCGAACGTTCACATTCATGACTTCGCAACCGTATTCAAATACCATACAGTTCAAATGCTACGATTACGATGGCGCGACAAGTTTTGACGACGTCATCGGGTGTTATTCCGTTCCTTTGCACGAACTGCCGGTTCGCGTCGGCGTGAAAAGTGTCCCAGAGTACCGATGGGTCACTTTGAGAGACCCGAAAACTGGATCGGATAAAAACGAATTTGGCGTTCCGTACGGGGAAATCGAAATCAGAGCATACATCGACGAGGAGTACTTCGACCACTTGCACGGAGGAAACGCGACGAAAGCGGTTGGTAAACTCTCGGTGGATATTCTCGAGGCAAACGGGATCGACAAGATTCCGCAAGGCGCGTATTGCGTCTGTAAGATTGGTCCGTACTGGTCGAGGTTGGAAACGGTGAAGAAGACTGAGTTTAGCGGCGAAATTGGCGAGGAGGACATGCAGAAACTCTCAGACGATGACGGCGAAGGTGAAGACGACGATAACAACAACGAGGTAAATGAAGGTGGCGAAGCCAGACGAAAGCCCGCTTCTCTTAATGACGAAGCGCGCCGGGCAAAGAAGATCGCGAAATTGATTGAGAACGCTAACAAGCTTCGATGGAATAAACGCTTGATTTACCCGGTCTCTGAACCGTCCGATGAAGTCGTCGTCTCGGTCTTCGATGCGGAAAATGACAACGTCATCGGTACGATTAAGTTACCTTTGTCGTGCATGGAAGACGGCGTGAGATACGAAAACACGTGCACATTGATGATGAACGCCAACGCCGCCATGGGCGAAATCGTCAAAAATGGCACTTTGACGTTAGCCTTTACGTTCACTCACTTCAAAGGAGGTGCTTTAGTCGCTCGGAAATACATGAAACCAAAGTTACCGGCGAAGTGGTACTACTATCCTCTCTCGCCAAACGAAACGCAGCGGATGCTCAGAGCGCAAAAAGATGTCGTGGTGAAGAAGCTTTCACAAGCCAATCCGCCGATACCGGAGAAAGTGTCTCAACACATCTTGGCGTATGCGCAACACTCGGTGAATGTCATGAGCATCAAAAGCTCCATCGCGAGATTGGAAAAATCCATGTCCGGTTTCGTTAAATTGCACAAATTCATGACGTATACGTTTTCTTGGGATTCAATTCCGGTCACAGTTTTAGCGCAGTGCATGTTGGTGTTTTGGATTTACCACCCGGAGTGGTTAGTTCCATCCTTCTGTTTTGGATTATCTCTGAACGCTATGCTGTTATTTCCGGGTCGATATCAGCGAGTTTTGGACCGAATGGTACCGAATGAGTTCCTTTCCGTCGGCATCGCGGCGGGGCCGGAGGACATCGGCGATGCACTGAAATTGAAAGATCAAGAAGATCGAGACAAAGAGATTGAATCCAAAGGTACGCTAATGGATAAAAAAGATGCGAACTTTGACTCGGACGACGAAGACGCGAATAAAGAAAACGCAGCGAAAGATGCCAAAGCTGAGGAGAAAAAGAAGAAAAATATGACCAAACAAAAGGATGCGGCGACATGGGATTCAATCAACCCCATCGCGCAGCTGCAAAAACAATTGGAAGAGGTGAAACTGCTGATCACGCAATCACAATCGATTTTAGACCAAGTTGCCGGTGGCATCGAGCGGTTCGTCGGCATCTTCACGTGGGCGGAACCGCGCGTGACAGCGATGATCATCCTCGTCGTAATGGCGTTCGGTTGGGCAACGTTGTACATTCAAACCATCGTCCGAGTCGGTTTAGAGTTGATGACGGGGGTCATCGCCAAAGTTATTTTCAAAATTATCACCCCCGAGAGAGTAAAATTTGCGTGCACGTGCGGCCTCTTGTGGCTTTTACGTCACCCGGCCATCTTCCCGAACGACGTGCGAAGAGCGATCCAAGAGGAAAAGAACGCTAGAATGGAAGCGCAGCTCGCTGCCGAGGCGAAGAAAGAGAGCGGAGAAATGGACGCCTCGGAAGAGGTTGATTCGGAATTGGCGGAGGCGCTTAAAGATGAGCCGCCCAAGGTTGATTACTTGTTCGATCCGCGACCGATGCCGCCGTTGAATGTATTTTTCAGAATTCCGACGAGGAGTTCTCAATTGGTGTAAAAAAAAGGTGCTTGTTATTATTATTATTATTATTATTATTATCAAGTTTATTGTTGTTATATTATTATCAAAGAAGTCGTTTAATATTACGCGTTAAATATGTATAAGCTATTGCTAACGCCGCACGCCAAGATATCTTCGCTTGGATGCCAGGCGACGTGTAAAATGTTCGACGAAAAGTCACTCAAATTTTGGTGATGGTGTGCATTCGCCAACGAGTTGGGCGGCGTTTTCACGCCCCCGACGAACAAATCCTCTCGAGTGGTGCCACCGTTGCCAAACGCACTCTCGCTTCGTCTCGGAGGCATTCTCGACGTAATTTCAGTCGTCGTGCCTTCACTACCCGATTCGAAAGCGTTGAAACATCTCAAATTTGCGTTGTAGGACCCGCTCGCGACGTGTTTGCCGTCGCCCCGAATGCAACACTGAAACTTGTCAAAGATGGAGTCCTTTTCGTATAAATCACACAAACGCGGTCGCAAGTGATCGTGCACGTTAAACGTCGCCACTGGTGATTTCTCCATGTTTACGTCCCACAATTTCAAAGTCAAGTAATCTCTCGAGAGAAAGTATCGACCGTCTTTGCTAAATTTCACGTCCGAAACGCTCGCGATGATTTCCGAAAAGAACGATCTCTTTTCAACCGGTTCCGGTTCTTCGAACGACTTCGACGCCGTGTTGCAACTCGCGTTAATGCGCATATCCGCTAGCCTAATGGTTCCTTTACTCGAAGAGTACGCGAAGTGTTGACAATGCGACGGATGAAAACACGCCGAAGTGATGACTTCGGTCAACTCTTCCATGTTTTCCGGTTTGATGTCCACGATATTAAACGACCCATTCGCGCGTTCCAAATGCCATAAATTCACTCGCAAGTCGTCCGCGGATATAAACGTTTCTCCATCGCTGTTGACTGATAACGAGTTAATGTGGTACGCGTGCGCGTTGGCGTAACATCGGCGACATCGAGCGTTGAAACCCAACTCCCCTTTCAAGACTCGCGGGATTTTCAATCGATACGTTGCCGAGGTTTCCGAAGACGTGTTTGATGATGTTCCCGCTCCTCCTCCTCCTCCTCCTCCCCCTCCTGCGTTTTCTTTGTTGCTACTATCGTTGTTCCTATTGCTAGTATTCCCACCCCAATTATGCGCTCCAGTCATCGTCGTCGTGATAGAATCGTTCGAATCTCGATTGAACCCGCTCACCGCCTCCGCCCTCTTCTCGAACACCTTCCATAACTTGATCGTCTTATCGTTCGTGGACAACACAAACCTCCCCTCGTTGGCGCCTTGATGACACCACTTCAACGTGTTGATCTTCTCTTCAATCTCTAAAGACTTCAAATAATCAAACTCCGGCTCGTGCGATTGAAACTCCGTCAAGTATCGGAATTCCACCTGTTCCGGTTTGTCGCCGGCGTCGTCCATCGTCAAATGTTGCAGCAGTTGTTCCTGTCCGTTTCTAATCTTATTAATCTCGCTCGTGCTCGCTGAATTATTATTATTATTGATCATCACCCCAACCTGATCGTCCCGGTTATACTGCATCTCCGAGCTCATCTCTTCCATCAAAACGTCCTCCAACTCGTCCTCCGGATGTTGTCTCCCCGTCCTTTTATTTTGCCTCACTCGTTCAAACAACACGACTCTCCCGCCGCGATCCCCGGTCGCGAGCCAATCCCCGGTCCTATCGAACTCCACCGCGGATATGATATCCGCATCTTGCACTTCCTCGTTCGGCGCGCGTTCGCCGAAAACTTGCGAGAATCCCCACGAGAGATGTTGTTCTCGTTCTCGTTCTCGCGCCTCCTCCTCTTCCTCCTCTTTGTGGTGGTGAAAACCTGATTTCGAGCCTCCAACTTCCGATGAAGGAGGCGTCGTCCGGAACGAAAAGTCCGACATTATCACTCGCCCGTCCTTCGATGTGTGTGTGCGTGTGTATCTTTATAAAGAAGCGTTTCTCGAACTTTGAGTCTCTCTCTCTTCTTCCTCTGAAGTCGTTTTTGATGCTATTATATGTGATACCAATTTCCGCGCTCTTATCTTACTCTCACAAAATTGGAAGAAAATGTGTCTGTGCGTTCAGTTATCTCAAAATCCAATAATACGTGTCCTTTTCAATGTGACATATATATATATAACTTTAAAACGATACTCTTAAATATATAGATGAGAGTCTCCAGAGCGCGACGACCGGAAGTGGAGTTTGTGGTGGATGGATGCGTTTGAAAAGCGGAAGAGAGGGAGGAGAGAGAGGGGGTCGTTTTTGTGTTGGCGATTGGAAGTTGTGGCCGCCGAAAAACAAAAATTTGTTTAGGGTTTAGGTTTAGGGTTTAGAATAGACTGAAACCCTAAACTGCTTTGTGCTTTT
>Ga0255753_1004439_pt1 | contig 13964 bp, 8 predicted proteins | sample 041ome_10_FD_179953 | JGI IMG/M metagenome (GOLD analysis project Ga0255753, IMG submission 179953) | Coastal salt marsh microbial communities from the Groves Creek Marsh, Skidaway Island, Georgia - 041412US metaG (version 2) | ecosystem: Environmental > Aquatic > Marine > Intertidal zone > Salt...
AAGTACGAATCTCTTCACCGTTGATATAATTCACGACGATGCGCTCAACACGGGATAAAGCAGAGTGAGCCGCCACCGGGAAGATGTGAGTTCTCAGCTCATTACAGGTTGCATTGTCCAGCGGAACTCCACCGGAGCCCAGACAACCATTGGCAGAATAGGCGTCCAGAATTGAGTTGAAACTTTCAGTCTGGAAAGAGTCTTCAAAGGTGAATGACCACCAGTCGACCGACGCTCGCAGAGCGCCGTTATCATAGATGGCACCAAAGTTAGTCGACAGAGCAGATTCAGAACCCATGTTCGGGTTACCCACCGTATCTACCGCCTTGAAGGCATTAGCTGCGCCAACAAAAGACAGAGCCGTGCCGGTACCGGAAAGAATGCTTTGTGGTGGACCACGGAAGGTCGTAGAAGCAGAACCACGCAATGAGAACTCGTCGGTTACTCTCCAGCTAGCCGCGATCTTTGGATCCAGGGTCGAGCCCACATTGCCGCCGTAGTCTTCGAAACGCAACGCCGCCTGAATATCAATATCGTCAGTCAAGGGTATCGCCAATTCACCGAATACACCATAGACAGTACGCTCTGTGCTACTCTCATCGGAGGCCGCCAAGAAGGCCGCGACGCCAGTCGGTGAGCTACAGTCGGGTGTCAACTGATCAGCAGCCACAAGACCCAAGGCCGCACTGAATGGCAGAGTGTAAGGGCAAGGATTCACGGCGCGATTAGAGATATCGCTGAACAAGGATTCATACTGCTCGTTACGAGTCTGAGCACCAACAGCGTAACCGATGTTACCGGCACCCAGGTCCCAGTTGGTCTCACCGCTGAATACTGCCTGGAATACCAGCAGTTCGTTGGTGACATTCCACTCTCTCGCACCGATCAACCAGCGCAGCAAGTCTTTAGAGTTCGCCACTGCAGGATTGTAGTCCGCATTGGTTGCGCCATTGACAAAGGACTTGGCAATTGCTCGTGAAAATGGGTTGTAGTATTCGCACCCGTTAGTACCGGCGGCGGCGGCCGCAGCCACAGGGTCTGCCAGTGAGAAGGTACCGTCAGCGTTAGCCACAGTCGCTGGTAATTGACAGTTAGGTCCACCGAAGCCTTTGAGTGCAAGGCCCATGCGCTCAACGTACATGTCGTTACCGCCGACTTCACGCTCACGCTTGGAATAGGCAACACTGACGTCGTAGTCCAACTCGTTATTGAACAACTGACCATCCAAACCGATTACAAAACGTGTGGTCTCGGTTCGACGCCGCGCATTTTCTGGTACCCCTTCGTTATAACGGCCACCAACACCCATGGCGCGATTGACGTTGAATATGGTCGGGTTACCGGCCAGCGCGGCCGCAGCGGCTGCGCCACCAACAATACCAGTGACCGTTGAGCCAGCAGCCAAACCACTCACATCCAACGCGGCAATCGCATTGGCTTCAGTGATAGCGGCAAGGCCGCCCGCGTCTGTAAGGCCATAGAACGAATCAAAATCAACCCAGCCTGGATGAGTGACGGGAATCACGCGGTCCGGGCCATACAGTGACTGAGGCGGATAGGAGGGAGAAGTTTTCCATTCCGGCAAGTCTACATCTGCATACAAGGCTTCGATGTGCAGATGATGGTTGTCACTCAGGTCATAATTAAACTCGGTGAACAATTTGGTCTGCTCGGTCTTCTCGATCAGATTGTCATACCAGCCGTAATTGAAACCGCAAGACTGTTCATAGTTTCTAAAAGCACCCAGCGCTTGACACTGTGGGTCGGCAAATGCCTTGGTGTTTGATTTTGCGACCGTCTGCAAAGTCTGAGTCGTTACAACACCTGCTGAATCAGTGACGTTGACGTCTACACTTTGCCCTGCTGGGACAGGCACAAACAGGACGTTTGTTCCTGGGTTACTGATACCCGACCAGCCACCAGGGTTATTGCGATCAGTCTGGACCAAAGCCCAATCACGCGCCTTGATCGGCAACTCGCCGCGCTCGCCATATTCACCAGCGATTGACCAGTTCCAGTTATCGCCGGCAGTGCCGAAAAGCGCATTAACATTCCAGTCGCCGTCTGAGCCGTCGACGTCCTGAAAGGATCCGCCGATTTCCAGTCCTTCAAAACCTTCACGGGTGAAAAAGTTAACCACACCACCTATGGCATCAGAACCGTAAACTGCGGCGGCGCCGTCTTTGAGGATTTCAACTCGACCGATGGCGTTCATTGGAAACGCACTTAAATCCAGACCGGATTGCTCAGTGGCTACGTGTCGTCGGCCATTGATCAGCACCAGCGTTCTGGATGCGCCCAAACCACGAAGGTTCACAGTTGCGACACCTTCATTCGCTGCCCCGCTGGTCGTGAACTGGTTAGTTTCACCCAGGTTGGCGGCGGTCACACCGAGAGTTCGAACCATCTCGATAATGGATGGAGAGCCCATCTTTACAAGGTCGGCATTGGTTATGACATCAATGGGCAGCTCTGCGTCTTCTGACGAACCCTTGATGTAGGAGCCCGTGACAACGACCTCCTCGATCTGCTCTTCAGCCCAGGCTGGCAGCATTAAAGTGCTACTCAGGGCCAGCGCAACCGCCCCCATCGTGGCACGTTTCTTGAAAACTTTTGTCATCCTTATCTCCCCTTAGATGATTTTCATGCACTATTTTGGCACGTCGCCGCTCAACACTGGACGCCGTTGCACCAATCTAGTAAAAGCCACGAGCATATGCAAGCACTGTTTCGCCGAGAAAAAAAGAAATAGTTGCGGGCTAAACGCGGTCTCGAAGCCGTCCCTGGCCAAGATGGTGTCATCCTGATCACTCTTCAACATAAGGGGATAACCAACGGTACTGGGGCACTGGCACTGGTACTGGTAATGGAAAGGAGGTATCCATGATTAGGTTTGGCGCTCTGGGCGCAGCGAAAATTACACCCGATGCACTTCTCAAGCCCTGTGACCAGGAGCCGCTGGCAAAGGTTAGGCTGATAGCAGCCCGCGCGAGGCTAAGGGCTGAAACCTTTGCGTTGCAGCATAAGATTGAGGGCGTCGCCGACGATTATGCCGCCTTAGTCAATGACCCGCGTATTGACGCAGTCTATATTGCACTGCCTATCACTCAGCATCACGAATGGACGCTCAAGGCCCTCCGCGCTGGCAAGCATGTCTTGTGCGAAAAATCCTTTGCCAGCAATCGATTTCAGGCGCAAGAGATGGCGAACCTTTCGGCAACGACAGGCCTGATACTGATGGATGCGTTTCACTATCGATATCACCCCATCTTTGAACGTGCCAGAGAAATCTACCACTCGCAGAGTTTGGGTAGGATCCTCAACATTCATGCTGAGTTCAAGGTACCCATCACAGATCCTGAGGATATTCGCATGAACTATGCGACGGGGGGCGGCGTCACTATGGATATAGGTTGTTATCCCATCTCATGGGTTCGACACCTGACGTCGATGGAACCCATTCAGATCGCCGCCAGCGCTGAGACAGGACCGAAGGACGTTGACCTTTTTCTGGCGACAGAGATGATCTTTCCTGGCGAGCTGGCAATTACCACCGTCGGTGATATGCGCGCCGGCGTCAAGGTGTCAGCATTTATCCAGGTGATCGGCGAAGCTGGCACCATGCGGGTCAATAATCCTATCGCACCGCATTTGGGCAGTCACATCGAACTGCAGCTCAATGGCCAAACAAGCCGCGAGTACTTTTCTCGACGCACCACCTACAACTATCAGCTGGATGCCTTTATCGCGGCCATTAATTCGCGCAGGCAACCCCTAACAGGACCTGAAGATGCGGTGCGACAAATGACTACCATAGACCGCTGTTATGAGGCTGCCGGCTTGCCTCTCAGAGGTCTTTAGCCATCAAAATGAGACAGGACCGATTCGGCCGTTTTACTCAGCGCTTCTTGAGTGGTTCTATGCGAGTCATCGCGAGTCATCAGTAACGGCTGCCGCTGACCGAAAGCGTTAACGAGGTTGCCGACTGCCACTGCCGTTTTGCGACCGACAAGGTTTTTTGTGTAAACTACTCGACCCTGAATCTAGGCCGACTCGCACGAGTTACAGCCCTGCGTTTCCCATCACGAGTTACCGATCATGAGATCCGTGCCATGAACCCGCCGAACCTGCCGCCAGCGAATGCTTCGATCGTGGTCTGCGCCCTGTACCACTTCACTGACCTGCCCGACTACGAGCGCTGGCAACAACCTCTGTTAACCCTGATGACAACCGAGGGACTGCGAGGCACGCTGCTGCTCGCTGCCGAGGGCATCAACGGCACCGTCGCCGGATCCAGGGCCGGTATCGATGCGCTATTAAGTCTGCTTCAGCAGGATACTCGGTTCGCGGGCTTAAGTTACAAAGAGTCCTTTGACCGCGAGATGCCTTTTTATCGACGCAAGGTCAAACTTAAGCAGGAAATCGTCACCATGGGTGTCACTAACCTGGATCCGCGGAATATCAGAGGTACTTATGTCAAGCCAAGGGACTGGAATGCCTTAATTTCTGACCCTGAGGTCACTGTCATAGATACTCGCAACGAGTACGAAATCATGATCGGTACCTTTGATCATGCGATAAATCCCCACACGACGACCTTCAGGGAATTCCCTGCCTATGCTGAGCAACATCTCGACAAGACGGTTCATAAAAAAATCGCGATGTTTTGTACTGGGGGCATTCGCTGTGAGAAGTCCACGGCCTATTTGAAGGCTCAGGGTTTTGAGGAGGTCTACCACCTGGAGGGAGGTATCCTTAAATATCTGGAAACCGTGCCAGAAGAAGACTCCCTGTGGCGAGGTGAGTGCTTTGTCTTTGATAATCGGGTTACCGTCGATCATAACCTTGAAAAAGGCCAATACGATCAATGTCACGCCTGCCGCATGCCAATCGATGCGCTCGCCAGGCAGAGCAACGCTTATGTCAAAGGTATCAGCTGTCCGCATTGCATCGGCAACACATCTGCGGATCAGCAACAAAGGTTCGTCGAGCGCCAGCGTCAGATTCAATTGGCGCACGCGCGCGGCGAAAGCCATATCGGTGAAGATGCTATTGCTGACATGGCTGAGAACAAGACCGAAAAAATCGCACGAAAAACGCAGGAGCGGAACAAAAACCAGAATAAGAACCAGAATAGGCACCGACCCTGAGCCCCCAACCACCCGCCAGGTTTACTCCCTACCTTTGACGAACTGCACCGCCCTAGGAATTTGTAATGCCCCATCGAGGTAGGCCCTTGCCCCAAGAGACGAAGCGTTGCATCTCGCCGACAACCTTGCAAAGATACGGCCATGGACAAGTACGAGATTAGACATCAATTCGCCGCCTATGTAGCCAGGCCAGACGCTGACATAGCCCTCGACATGGCTGCTTTGCTGATTGCCGCTGAGTCAGAACCAGACCTTGATATCGACCTGTACCTCGACTTTCTGGACCAGACAGCGGCGCGCTTTAAAGCTGACGTCGATGACAGAACCCATCTGGATATATCAGTCACCAGTCTGAATGACTTTATTTATCAGGCTGAAGGCTTCAGCGGTAACATTAAAAATTACTACGAACCGCGTAACAGTTACCTCAATCACGTGATCAACACCCATCAGGGCATACCTATCACATTGGCGTTGATCCATATTTGCTTAGGTAGACGTTTACAAATTCCGGTACATGGCATCAGTTTTCCCGGTCATTTCCTGGTTCGCTATGGGCAAGAAAAGCAGGTGATCGTCGATCCCTTCAGTGGCCGAGTCTTAAGTGAGACCGACTGCAGCACACTGCTGAAGCAGATCGCCGGACCTCGAGCAGTCCTGCGGCCAGAATATTTTGAGGTTGCGACCAACAAGAGCATTCTGATCAGAATACTGGACAACCTGAAACAGATTTTCTGGCGCAGCCAGGCGTGGGATGAAAGCAAGGGCTGCATTGAGCGCCAACTCTTGCTGATACCGGAACGCCAGGAGTTCAATGTCCAGTTGGGCGCGGTCTATGAACGACAGGGTAGAATTGACCTGGCGCAGCATACCTACGCGCTGGTTCTTGAAGCTTGCCAAGACCCGGATATCAAAATTTTGGCCAGCAAACGTCTGATCGCCATGGGCACGAGCAAACCGGTTATTCATTAGGCACTCGCGCGCAAAACGCCGTTCATTGACCGCCCGATTCAGCTCTGGAGCAGTTCCAGCGCCGCTTGTGCTCGTCGCGCGACGCCATTTTTTTGCTTCTCCAAATCGACATCACGATCTTCCCCCATTGCGCCCATCAGATAGCGCTTGTAAACACCTTGGCCAATGGCTGCCAGCCGCCAATGAGAAAATGCACGATAGTAGTTAATCTGACTCAGATCCCGGCCGGTATTGGTGCTGTAGATATCGCACAACTCCTGCCGCTCGGGATAACCACCAACGGCGGTCGGTGATTGATCTCCCTCTCCCTGCAACTCGACTTCGCCAGGTGAAACCCAGTTGTTCAATAAATAGCCAACATCTGCCAGCGGATCACCAAGGGTGCAAAGTTCCCAATCTAAAATCGCACAGACATGGTCTTGCTTGACGATCATATTACCCAGACGATAATCACCATGGACTATGGTCGCGCCGACCTGAACCGGCATCGTTTCCGTGAGTATTCGACAGCTTTCTTCCATCTCTGGAATCTCATGGGTTTTGGACGCTACCCATTGTTTAGTCCAGCGATTGATTTGGCGGGATAAATACGCCTCCTTGCGTCCCAGGTCGCCCAAACCCACATCATCAGGATTAATGCTATGCAGCTTCGACAAGTTATCAATCACCTGCAGACCAATCCCTCGCCGATGTTCCGCGGCGATCTTGAGGCCCACGACTGAGTCGTTTAATACCAGCCCATCAATATAATCCATCACATAAAAGGGTGCTTCATTGACCTCTAATTCACGACAAAGGCCGTAAGTCTTAGGTACCGGCAAGTCCGCATGCTCCAGGGCACTGATAATTTTGTATTCACGCCCCATGTCGTGCGCACTTTCGAGAACATGCCCTAATGGCGGACGACGCAGTACACACTGCTGACCCTGACTGTCAACGCACAGAAAAGTCAGATTAGAGTGTCCGCCAGCGATCAGCGAAAAAGTCATGGGCGCCTGCAGATGCGGCACATTCTCGGCTAACCACGCCGTTACTTTGTCACTGTTGATCCCTTCCACCACTTTCGTACTCCTTAAATTCGCTAATAAAAAACATGTACCTGAATTTCAGTCACCTCTCGTCTCCTGCCTCGAATCCCCCTGCTTGGAATGAATCGACAGGGCTATCTGGCGAGCTCAGGGCCAGGCTCACAGCAAGTAACTCATCGAAGCTTTGCTGCAAGCACTGCACCAGTAGATCTGGATCTGGCAACATTGCTCGACAAGAGATAACACTGATGTTGACTCGCCCACAATAGCTAAAAATTGCCACAAATAAACCTACACCATCCACAATGGGTCCCAGACCATATTCGGCGACCAGCTGAGCTTCACCAAGATAAAGTGGAACCTGTGGTCCTGGAACATTGGTGACCACACAATTAAACAGGGGTGGAACTCGCGCCCCGAATCTCGCTCGAGTATAAAGCCGCACGGCCGATGCTGCCAGTGTCGCCGGCACTGACTCGGCCAAAGCCAACAGCCAATCGGCTCCCCAGCGCTTGACCGCCAACTTGGACTGGCCAGCAAATTTGTGAACTGCCTTGAGGCGATCCAGTGGATCGGCAATGTCAGTACCCAGTGCTACCGTCATCGCTGCGACCCGGTTACCCAACGCCTTGTCTTCATTTCTAAGACGCACTGAAACGGGCACCATCGCAGTGAGTGAGAGTTCAGGTAATTCATTTTTGAGCAAGAGATAGCGCCGCAGAGCGCCACCACAGACCGAAAGCAGCGCATCATTGATCGTGGCGTCCTCAACTCGAGTCAGTATCTGCTGCAGATCAGACAACGGCAGGCTGCATCGACCAAAGACCCTGTCGGCGGTAATGGTCCTGTTGAACCGAGTGACAGGTATGGGTTGAGCCGAGCTCGGTTGGCAGTCGCTGGCGTCCGGGCAGACACGCAGCATCGTCGCCATGGCACCGGCAAATACCGCCGCATACCTTAACGGCTGAAACAACAGACTCGGGAGTGCTCTTTGCGCCAGCTCCAGCGCGCTGGGCACAGGCTCGCCGTGCCAAGGAATTGTCGGTAAAGGCATTGTGACATAGGGCAATGTGGCATGCAGAACAGTCGTGATCTCAGCGCCTGAGATGCCGTCAATACATGCATGATGAATCTTCGAGAAGATAGCGAATGCACCTTTTGGCAAGCCATCAATACCCTCCAGCCCGTCAATCACAATCATCTCCCAAGGCGGCCGATTGAGATCAAGGGGCTGAGCATGGAGTTTTGCCGTCTGCAAGCAAAGCTGACCCCAGTCGCCAGGCGAAGCCAGACGCAGGTGTCTGACATGGTGACGCAGGTCAAACTTCGCATCCTCAATCCACCAGGGGTGATCGAGATTAAACGGCACGCTGACCAAGCGCTGGCGAAAGTTTCTGGCCAGGTGCAGACGCGTTGAGATAAATCGCCGAATGGCCCGAAAGCGCGTCGACTCGGCCAGCGGCGTTGACTCGGCCAGCAGAGCTGGGGCAGCATAAATACACAAGGCGCCAATGTGCATGGGTGCTATGGATGTTTCCGCGTAAACGAATGCGGCATCCTCGCCTGAAAGCTGTTTCATCGCCGACCTCCTGTCAGAATGATTGAAACCTGCGACCCAATGGCCCGCCACATTGCGCAAGGCGCAAGACTCGAGCAGATTTATCGATCCGCCAGGATCCCAAGATAGCTCAGGGTTCGCCCTGGACTATAGATCCTGATTGCAGTAACTGCTCGACTTCCACTGTCGAGTAACCAATCTCTGCCAGGACCTCACGACTATGCTCGCCAATCGCCGGGGCCTCAGCTGGCACTCGCTTAGGTCGACCAGCGACGTTGATCGGACTCGCCACTGTCCACTGATAGTCTGGGTGAGCTGAGTTCGTCTTAACGATGACCTCATTTTCGATCAGATGGGCATCGACAACGACCTCACTGTTTTTTTCGAGAACGCTAAAGGTCACCTGCTCTTGATCGAGCCTACTGACAAGCTCATCCAGCTTGAATCGCGTAAACGCCGCAGCAAACATCAATTTCACTTCATCCCGTAGACGCATGATAGCTGTGATATCAGGAAAACGGGGGTCAGAGATCCACTCAGGATGCCCCAAGGCTCGACAGAGTCTCGGCCATTCCCGCTGTGGTGCTGGGCCCACCAACACCACATAACGATCATCCCGCGTCTTGTAGGACACAACGAACGGACTGCGGTACCCCTGCTGCTCGAGGATCGCCGCCAAATCATAACCGGCGATCACACCCTGCAGGTGCATACCGTTGGACCAGGCGCCATTGGCCACCAACGAAGTCGACACGCTGGCCCCTTTACCCGTGCGCTCGCGGTCATACAAAGCCATCATAATAACGCCGAACAAGGACATGGCACTGGCATGGTCACCGACCCCACCGACACCATTCACTGGCGCACCACTTGCAGGTTTCATCATGTCCATGATGCCGGTTCTCGCCCACCAAGCCGCTAGATCAAAGGCTCGTTTGCTTCGATCCGGCCCTCGTGTGCCGTAGCCGGTGATCTGGGCAAATATCAATCGCGGATTGCGTGCTCTCAGGCTTTCATAGTCGAGTTCATACTGAACCAATTGTTCAGCATTAAAATTGACCACCAGCACATCAGCCTGATCAATCAGACGGTGCATCACCGCCCGGCCCTCGGCCTGCTTCAGGTCCAACGCCAAGGCACGCTTATTTCTCGAGGTCAGCTGCCAGTTGTAGTCGGTGCGATAACGGGCTGCCAGGCTACGGTACGCATCTCCCGACGGTGGCTCAATCTTGATGACATCCGCACCAAAGTCAGCCATCACCGTTGTGGCTGCCGGCCCAGCGACATAGGATGCTGCATCAATCACCTTTAAATCCGCCAACATATGGGTCATTACTTATCGCTCCACAACTTATCGCTCCAAAACTCTGCCCATCAACGCCGCTTCGCGCCCAGGGTCTGATTGTCTTCATCTTTCGCGAGCAGGACAAACCGATTAGGATTGCATCAGCGCGCGAGAATCCCTATCTTAACCAACTTTAGTCGGCACGATGGGTGCCTCACGACATATTACTATAACGTTTTTCTGTCACGTTCCATCATCTGGCGAGTTTTTGGCGCCGGCGATGAAACCGACCAAGCTTTTTTAAGGAATCCAAGGGAGCCACGTGAGCATGTATAACGCTTTGAAGACCGTCTGGAATGAGTTGACCAGTCCAGGACAACCTTTTGCCATCACCTCTGTAGAGGTTCGCGGCCAATCCGTCAAAGCCTATGCCGCTGCGCCGCCCAGTCTTCGCGAGGTATGGCTGGCCAGCGCAGCCTTTGCTGACAGAGACTATTTGGTCTATGAGGATGAACGCTGGACTTACAGCGACGCTCATCGAGACGTTGCTGCCATTGCCAATTGGATGGTGCAACGTGGGATCAAGCAGGGCGACCGGGTTGCGATCGCCATGCGCAACTATCCTGAGTGGTTACTCATGTATTGGGCCTGCGTGTCTCAGGGTATCGCGGTAGTTGGTGTCAATGCCTGGTGGGTTGCCGGGGAACTGGCTTATGGGCTGAGCGACTCGGCACCTAAGTTGTTGATCTGCGACCAGGAACGACTGGAACGGTTTAATGAAATAAAGGATCAATTTTCTGATCTGCCGGTTGTGGGCGTGCGACTATCGACCCCAGCTGCAGATGTGATCGATTTCAGTGAGTTGGTTAAAGCCGGCGGCGAGTTACCGGCGGTCAATATAGATCCGGACGATGATGCCTGCATTTTCTATACGTCAGGCACCACCGGTCGTCCTAAGGGTGCCCAGTTAACCCACCGGGGTTGTGTTAATAACGTGATGAATCTGGCGTTCTGGGGTACTGCCATGAGTCATTCTCTTGCTCGTGCCAATAATCTGCCAGCTCCAGATCCCAGTGTCGCGCCTATTGCTGCCGGCTTGATTACCACACCCTTGTTCCATGTGACCGCCAACAATTGCATGTCTCAGGGCACTACTCTGTCAGGAGGAAAACTGGTTCACATGTATCGCTGGGATGCCGGTGATGCGCTCAAGATTATCGCCAAGGAAAGAATCACCAGCATGTCTGGTGTGCCCGTCATGTCGCGCGAATTGATTAATCATCCAGACTTCGAAAAATATGACACATCCAGTTTGCTAACAGTTTCAGGGGGTGGCGCTCAGGTTCAGCCTGATTTGGTCGGAAAAATTGACCGCGCGGTTAAAACTGCTCGTCCAGGCACGGGCTACGGGATGACAGAAACCTGTGGCATCATCACTTCCATCGGCGGCGATTTCTTCGTGGATCGCCCAGACAGCTGCGGCCCTGCTATGCCAAACTTTGATGTCAAATGCGTCGACACCAATGGCAATGAGGTGCCTCAGGGCAGTGTTGGTGAACTCTGGGTCAAGGGTGCCTGTGTCATCAAGGGTTACTTGAACCGCGCTGATGCTACCGCTGAATCTATCACAGACGGTTGGCTTCACACTGGCGATGTTGCTCGTATGGACGCCGATGGTTTTCTTTATATCGTCGATCGCATCAAAGACATGGTATTGCGTGGTGGCGAAAATATTTACTGTGCCGAAGTCGAGGCCGTGCTCTTCAACCTGGATGCTGTCAAGGAATGTAGTGTCTTTGGGGTACCAGACGACCGTTTAGGTGAAGAAGTTGGCGTCGCTATTGTATTGAAACCGGGTACCACGCTGACTGCTGCCGAGATCCGCGCTCACAGCGGCGCGCAAATGGCAAAACATAAGATACCACGCTATATCTGGATTCTTGACCAGCCTTTGCCTCGTAACGCCAGCGGCAAATTTCTCAAGCGCGAACTTAGGGAATCGTTAGCACTGAAGGACGCCATTTAAGCTGCTGTTAGCCGCGACCATCTGGATCGAATCTCGATGGTCGCAGATTAACATGAGGCTTGCTGTTGTGGCGCTGGGTATCAGACTGCCGGCTTTTAGGGAAGGGGCCCGGTTTCAAGGTGCTTTGGGCGCATTCCCCGGCTTGCGCTTACCCTTGGTCGGCAGTGCTGGAATCGTTGGCAAGCCCGTATGCTGGGTTCGAAATAGTTTGCCGCCCTTGAGACCATGCGGCTTACTGTACTGCGTCAGGGGAATCAGGTGCATCTTGCCATTACCTATCAGGTCCTGACGGCCCATTTTCTTCAGCGCTTGCCGCAACATTGGCCAGTTCTCAGGATCGTGGTATCGAAGCAAGGCCTTGTGCAAACGGCGTTGCCGAGTGCCTTTAGGAATGTTCACCGTTTCAGAATCACGACCAACCCGCTTGAGCGGATTTTTGCCAGAGTGATACATAGCGGTCGCCGAGGCCATCGGTGACGGATAGAAGGATTGGACCTGGTCGGCCTTGAAGCCGTTGCGTTTCAGCCACAATGCCAGATTCAACATATCTTCTTCAGTCGTACCAGGATGCCCGGCGATAAAGTAGGGTATGAGGTACTGTTCCTTGCCCGCCTCCCGTGAGAACCGCTCGAACATCTCCTTGAACTCATCATAGGTGCCAATTCCGGGTTTCATCATCTTGGACAAGGGGCCCTGCTCTGTATGCTCCGGCGCTATCTTTAAATAACCACCAACATGCTCGGTCACCAGCTCTTTAACATACTCGGGGGTTTTGACCGCCAAGTCATACCGCAGACCCGAGGCGATAAGCACCTTCTTCACGCCTTTGATATCCCGCGCATTGCGATATAGCGAGATCAGCGGCGTTTGGTCTGTATCCAGGTTTTTGCAGATATTCGGGTAGACACATGACAGTCTTCGACAGCTGGATTCAATCTCCTTGCTCTTGCAGGCCAGTCGCCACATGTTGGCAGTCGGACCACCCAGGTCAGAAATAACACCCGTGAAGCCTGGTGTTTTATCACGAATATTCTCTATTTCATCAAGAATAGAGGCCTCTGAACGGCTTTGGATGATTCGGCCTTCATGTTCAGTGATGGAGCAGAAACTACAACCACCAAAACAGCCGCGCATGATATTGACTGAAAAGCGAATCATCTCATAGGCGGGAATGTTGGCATCACCATACTGCGGGTGGGGAATACGCTGATAGGGTCTTTCAAAGACCCAATCCATCTCTTCAGTTGTCAGAGGAATGGGGGGTGGATTGAGCCAAACATAGCGATCCCCATGCGCCTGAACCAAGGCTCGAGCATTATGCGGATTAGTTTCGCGATGCAGTATTCGAGAAGTATGCGCGTATAACAGCTTATCTTCTCGAACCTGCTCATAGGCCGGCAATCGAATGTAGGTTAATTGCTGCTGGCGGGCCGCTTCCGCAGGATCCGTCAGGCGAATGACGGCCATCTTTGGCTCAACCGTATCGCTCACCTGATCTTCAGCAAGGGTCGATGCATCGATTTCATGCACATCGGTGGGTAACGATGAGATAGCGAAAGCCGTGCCGCGAATGTTACGCAGTGACTCCACCGGTTCGCCCTGGGCCAGGCGATGAGAGACCTCAATGATGGCGCGCTCGGCATTGCCGTACAACAGTAGGTCAGCCTTGGCATCGAGTAAGATAGAGCGCCTGACTTTTTCACTCCAATAGTCAAAGTGGGCTATGCGGCGCAGGCTGGCCTCGATACTGCCAATAATAATCGGCACCTCTGGGTATGCCTCGCGGCAACGCTGGGAGTAGACGATTACGGCACGATCCGGTCGCTTACCACCCACATTGCCTGCTGTGTAGGCATCATCGTGACGAATCTTTCGATCCGAGGTATAGCGATTGATCATCGAGTCCATATTACCCGCGGCGACCCCGTAATACAGGTTCGGCCGG
>Ga0255753_1004446_pt1 | contig 13947 bp, 5 predicted proteins | sample 041ome_10_FD_179953 | JGI IMG/M metagenome (GOLD analysis project Ga0255753, IMG submission 179953) | Coastal salt marsh microbial communities from the Groves Creek Marsh, Skidaway Island, Georgia - 041412US metaG (version 2) | ecosystem: Environmental > Aquatic > Marine > Intertidal zone > Salt...
CAATTTTTGATAATCACCTAAGCTAACCTCAGTTGTTCCAAAATGCTTTAACATATGGGCCTTAGCGTTTTTAAAAGCTTTAACCAATATAGCGGGTGGAATTATCTTTGGTGCAGGCAATGCATCATAAAAAGGATATAATTGATGGTAGAGGATTAAATAAGTTCCTGCACCTAAGGAAGATGCATCAGTCTTGCGATCCCATTGCTGCACACGTTCAATCAATTCACTTATCTCAGGGTATTTCTCAGCATTCAACAAATCGAGGTAATTGATGTCCATCCAAGAATAAGTATAGGGTTTTGGCAGTTGATTGTCGTATTTAATGCTTTTAAAATCTGCATAGGAAACCTTTTCTTTGTCTTCAATTAAGTTCTTTAAGCGTGTAGAACGGTTGTTGTGGTAGGTTTCAAAACTCATGTCTTTAGAAAAATCAGCCCTCTTTGGGTTATTTTCTTCATCAGAAGAGAAAAATGGACTGTGGTTGGCATTGTAAAAATAGCCAGAAGAAGGTTGAATGACTTGGGGTAAATCCTCAATATCGTAGGTGGATGACCATAATGTCTTTGTCGTGTTTCCAGGGACAACCTCTTTCCAGTTATAGCCTTCTGCACGCTTGGGAATCAATCCGTTTGAAATATAAAAAATGGTGTCGTTCTTGTCGGCATAGCCAATGTTGTATCCTGGCAAGGCTTTCATTTTTAGAATATCGTAAAACTCGCTAAAGGAAGTGGCTTTGTTCATGCGCCACCATTGTTCTAGGCCTCTAATTTCGTATAACGCAGGAGTCCGAACGGCATAATAGCCAGACTTATTTTTTAGGGTTGGTCCAAAGATACTAGTGTAGTATTTTCTTGAAACCCTAATAGGAATTCCAAATACCTTGATGGTTATTTTTGCTTTGTGTTCTTCTAAGGTCAGGTAGTTGTCATCAACCTTGTACTGAAGTTTATCTTTTGGATGCATTTCCAATTTGAAGACATCTGTTTTGTCGGGATAATTTACTGTATGTGCCCAACCCAAGTATTGATTTGCACCAATGAGAATATTGGGTGTTCCTGCAAACAAGGCACCAATGATATTTGTTCCCTCTTCACTGCACAAATGTGCTTCGTACCACGAAACAGGTCCATCGAGTGGTTGGTGAGTATTGATCGCTAAATAGGTGTTTCCGTCGGTGGTTTTAGCACTATTGAAAGCAAAGGTGTTGGATCCTGTGATTTCTTCTTTTGGCGCTTCTAGTTTGACGGAATTTTCAAGAATACGTGAAATCCAATAGTCACCACGAGAAGAAACAAATAGCTGTAATTGTGCATAGCGCAACATCATTTTAGGTGTAATGGGGAAAAGTGCAGCATGTAATACCTCCTCGGGATGTGTTTCGGCATAGCGATTGAATCCTTGCGCATAACCCTCAACAACTTTCTTGTATTCGGGGCTTATTTTTTCGTCATAGTTTGCCTCAATAAATTCTTTTGATCCGATAAATTGGCTGACAAAATCTGGTCCAGCACCTCTTTTTCCAAGATGTTCACTGAGAAGCGCATTACCGGCTAGATAAGCTTCTTGTATTGTTTTAAAATCATCTTCTGCATGTGCCCAAGCAAGTCCATAGGCAACATCTGCATCCGTTTTTCCGTAAATATGCGGAACACCATAGGCATCACGCACAATTTCAACATCAGTAGGATTTATTTGTGCGGATAGGGAGTGTGATAGAATTAGAAAGAATAGGAAGTGCTTTAACATTTTTATTTTCTATAAATGTACAATTTTGAATTCGTTTTTTAATTAAAATTATTTACTATTTTATGAAATGCTCAATAATAAAGCAAATTATTTATGATAAAACTCATTTATTTAATGATTTATTGAAAATAACACATTAAATTTTTATATTAGCACCGCTAACTAAACCAAATCACATGAAAAAAATAACCTATTTATTTTGCACATTCTGTGTGCTTTTATGTTCCTCCCTTTTTGCACAGACTTCGGTTTCAGGGACTGTGATAGATCAAGAAGGGAATCCAATCCCTGGGGCAACAATTATAGTTTCTGGAACCTCCCAAGGGACTACCACAGATTTTGATGGTAATTTTACCTTAAATGTTGCTGGCGATGCCAGTTTGGACATTTCCAGTATTGGATTTCAAACCCAAACTATAGCAGTGAACAATCAATCCAATCTATCTATTGTATTGGTAGATGATATTTCTGAATTAGATGAAGTATTTGTAACGGGTTACTCGTCTCAAAGCAGAAAGTCAATCACCGGTGCAGTTGCAATTGTAGATGTAGGTGCTTTAGAAAATTTACCTGACCAATCTGTATTAAATCAATTACAAGGTCGAGTTACAGGTGTACAAATTGGCAAAAGTGGTGGACCTGGTGGTGTTCCACAAGTACGTATACGAGGATATGCGAACGTTTCTACGAATAGTAATCCACTGTATGTAATAGATGGTGTACAAACAAATAGTGCTGAAGTTTTTAATCTAATTAATCCATCTGATATTGAGAGCATTCAAATCCTTAAGGATGCATCTTCAGCAGCCATATACGGAAGTAGAGCTAATAATGGTGTTGTGATTGTTACCACAAAAAAAGGAAAAAAAGGAGCAGATAAAGTTTCGTTTAATATAAATTTATCCTCTGCCTATCAAACCCCTAGAAAGGAAGCTTTTCCAGACTTTATTACTCCTCAGCAATATGCAGATTATCTATGGTTACAACAAACTAATGCAGGAAACGATTCTCCTTCTCATTTGCAATATGGTACTGGAAGCTCTCCTGTTCTGCCTAACTATCTAACTCCTGCTGGATCTTCAACGGCAGATTTATCGACCTATGCATTGGTTCCAGGACCAGACAACAACCCAATTAAGTTGGCTAATAAGCAAGGAACAGATTGGATTGATGAAATCTTCGCCCCTAATTTTTTAAATACCATTAATATTAGTGCTGGTAAATCAACGGAGGACAGCAATTTTTATATTTCGAGTAATTTATCCTCTAATCGTGGGATTTTAAGGTATACTTCATTTGATCGATATAGCTTAAGAGCAAATAGCGATTTTAAGGTGGGTGATCGATTTACCTTTGGAGAAAGCCTAACTGTGGCATATTCTGAGAGAAAGGGGAGTGCTGGAAACCAAGAAGAAGGTGGACCAATCAATCAAGCCCATCGGATACAACCAATTGTTCCTGTTAGAGATGTTGAGGGAAATTTTGCTGGTACAGCTGGGGGTGGTTTAGGAAATGGGTCAAATCCAGTAGCAGCCTTGTACCGTGATAGAAATGATATTGCACGTACCATACGTGCATTAGGAAATTTTTATGGAATCGTCCATTTTTCAGATGACCTCAATTTTAAATCTTCTTTTGGATTTGATTACAGTTCAACGAGTTCTTCAGATTTAATTCCTCAACGTTTGGAAGATCAAGAACAGCAAACAACAAACCGATTTACGGAGTGGAATGGAGTATTTAGCGAAACCACTTTTTCTAATACCCTAAATTATTCTACTAGTTTTGGAGACCACACCATTAAACCCCTTATTGGGATAGAATTTAATGTTCGTAAGAATAGAACTTTTTTTGGCTACAGAAGTAATTTTGCTTCTGAATCGCAAGATTTTTTATACTTAGACGCTGGTCCTGCTGGAGATCAATTCAATGGTGGTGGAGGAAGTCAAGTGTTTTTGTTTTCATATCTATCCAAAATAGATTATACATATAAGGATAAGTTTTTCGCATCGGCTTCAGCTCGAATAGATCAAAGCTCACGTTATTTAAAAGAAAACAGAACGGGCGTGTTTCCAACAGTTGGGCTTGCATGGCGTTTATCTGAGGAACAGTTCGTTCAAGATTTAGATATATTCGATAATATGCGGTTAAGATTGGCCTGGGGGCAATCTGGAAATAGTGAAACCCCTACTGGATACCCTACCGCTTCTTCTTTTGGACTTAATGGAACAACAAATAATTATGACATTGGAGGAACAAGCTCAAGTGCATTAACCGGTTATGCATCTAGTATAGACGGGAATCCAAATTTAAAATGGGAAACTGCTGAAACTTTTGATTTGGCTTTAGAGTTTGGATTATTAAATAACGATCTTAATATTGAAGTTGGTTATTACAATAAAATATCTAGAGATTTATTGGTAAGGTTAACCCGTCCAGCAACAGCAGGTTTAGCCGAGGATCCATTTGTAAATATTGGAGAATCTTCCAATAAAGGAGTAGAATTTGCTATAAATTATAATGGTGAGTTAAGTGATGGTTTAGGGATACAGGCTGGGATAAATATGTCATTCAATAAAACGGAAGTTACGGGATTAAACCCTGATAATGCAGATCAATTTCTTCCAACGTTTGATTTTAGAGGTAATACCATTACTAGAATCCAAAAAGGATACCCAATTTCTTATTTCTATGGTTATGATGTTGAAGGGTTTTATAGTAATCAAGCTGAAGTTGATGCTCTCGAACAATCCAACGGAGTTGTGGGAGGATTTAAGTACAGAGACGTAGATGGCGATGGAAAGATAACTGGAGACGATCGTACACAGATTGGAAGCCCACATCCAGATGCTATCTATGGAATTAATTTAGGTTTTACTTATAATCAATTTGCATTATCTCTCTTTGCAGATGGTACAATTGGAAACGAAATATATGATTTTAAAAAATATTTTACAGACTTGCATTTTTTTCCAGGCACATTGAAAACCTCTGTTCTTGATTCCTGGTCTCCATCTAATCCAAATGCTACAGTTCCCTTGATTAGTAACAATGTAACTGGTCAAGAATTGCCAAGCTCTTTTTATGTAGAAGATGGATCTTACCTTAGAATGCGAAACATTAACCTTAGTTATACCTTGCCAAATTCGGTAAATTCAAGTTTAAATATTGCTGCTGCAAAAATTTATTTTCAAGTAGATAATGCCTTTGTCATTACTAATTACAGTGGGTTAGACCCAGAAATAAATGTTTTAAATGATCCAAATAACCCTAGAAGTGATCAAAATTTAGGGATTGATCGTGGGGCTTATCCAAACCCTCGCTCATTTATTTTAGGAGTAAACATTAGTCTTCATTAACCATTAAAAACCATAAAAATGAAAAAGCACATATTCGTTAATCTTCGATGGAGATATTTAGTTTTTGTCGGAATATTTTTTATAACATTTTCCTGTGATGAAAAATTAGAAACACAACCACAGGGTGTACTCGATCCCCTAACTGTAGTTTCTTCAGCTGAAAACATTGATAATCTTATCATTGGTGTATATGGGATGCTCAATGGGTACAACCCTTCTACGGGATCCGCATGGCAAACTTCAGTCACTAATTGGGTTTATGGAGACATTACCTCAGACGACGCATACAAAGGATCTGAACTGACTGATCAAGGGCCTGCTTTGGAAATTGAAATGTTCTCACACACCGAATCCAATAGTTATTTTAATGCAAAATGGCGTGCGCTTTATGAAGGTGTTAAGCGTTCAAACGATGCATTACGTGCATTAAATAATTCAGAGTTTCTTTCTGCTGATGCTAAAGCTGAACGCATTGCTGAAGTTCGCTTTTTACGAGGCCATTTCTATTTTGACCTAAAAAAGATTTTTGATAATGTTCCTTATTTAGACGAGAATTCGGAAACCTTTTTCGTAAAAAACTTTGGTGGTGAAGAGTTAACTTGGGCGCATATTGAAGCAGACTTCCAATCAGGTATAGATAATCTACCTACCACACAGGCGCAGAGTGGACGTCCAATTAAAGCAGCTGCATATGCTTATTTAGGTAAAGCACTCTTATATCAATCTAAGTTTTCGGAAGCTAAAACAGCCTTTGATTGGGTAGTAAACAGCAATGCTTTTTCGCTAGTATCTGAATATGAGGCAATATATGATCCCTCGAAAAAAGCTGAAAATACTGAAACTGTTTTTGTTGTTCATCATTCCATAGGCGACGGAGCTGCAGGTGATGCAAATGGTGATTATGGAAGTATTCTTTCCTACATTCAAGGTGGCCCAGGTGGTTGCTGTGGATTTTATGTTCCAACACAAGATATCGTGAATGCGCATAAAACTCAAGGCGGACTGCCTCTACTGCCTTCTGCTGATGGAATTGCAACCCATAATGCTGCCCCTGTTAACAGTGATTATGGTATCCCATCTGATGCTGCATTTTCTCCTTATACTGGAGAAGTTGACCCCCGTCTTGATTTTAATATAGGAAGAAGAGGTATTCCATTTAAAGATTGGGGAGTTCATCCAGGAACAGACTGGGCTCGTGACCCAGTTGCACAAGGAGTTTTTTCACAAAAGAAGCGATTTATTCGTAAAGATCAAGATGCTTTCGCAGGGAATGGAGCGTGGGGTGAACAGACAACAGCAATAGATTACCATATTATTCGCTATGCAGATGTATTGCTTATGCTAGCTGAAGCAGAGGTTGAAATAGGTTCATTGTCTAGAGCTACTGAATTAGTAAATATGGTTCGAGAAAGGGCAAAAAACTCAAGCTATATACAAAATGAAGCTGGTAATGCTAACGCTGCCAATTATTCTATTGAATTATACCCAGATTTTATTTCTCAAGATATTGCTCGTAGAGCTGTTCGTTTTGAGAGAAGATTAGAATTGAGTTTTGAAGGTCATCGCTTTTTTGACTTAGTTCGCTGGGGGATAGCTAAAGCAAGAATTGATGATTATAAAGCATTTGAATCTTCTTTTAATCCAAATGGGACGGGATACATTCCCTATATCAGTAACATTAATTTTACTGTAGGTAAAAATGAATATTTTCCTATTCCAGCAGGTCAAATTGATTTAAGTTCTCAAGGGGGAGAAGCTACTTTACAACAAAACCCTGGGTACTAACATTAGCATAGATAATAATTAATTCGATTATTTATTTTAATAACTAAAGCTCCATATGGGGCTTTAGTTTTTTAACTCATCAAACATGAAAAACATTATTATATCTGCTCTTTTCATTTCACTGATCTCTTGTGGCAAAGAATACAGATTTGTACTACATCCTTCTTCCTCAAGTGGTGTTGAGTTTAACAATCAGGTAATAGAATCAGATTCGCTTAATATCTTATCCTATGAGTATATGTACAATGGGGGAGGAGTTGCCATCGGTGATTTTAATAACGACGGGAAAGAAGACCTCTATTTTACAGGGAATATTGTTGATAATGCCCTCTATTTGAACCAAGGAAAATTTCAATTTAAAGATGTTTCTATAGCCTCTAATACGTCATGTTCTGGAAGTTGGTGTATGGGAGCTTCTACCATAGATATCAATCAAGATGGGTGGATGGATATTTATATCTCAGTTACTGGTAAAACAGAATCAAACAATCTTAAAAATATACTTTTAATCAATAAAGGTCTAAATAGTGATGGAATACCTCAATTTGAAAATCAAGCGAAGGCCTATGGCTTAGATAGTGATGCTTTTTCGATCAACGCCTATTTTTTTGATTATAATAACGACGGATTATTAGATGTTTATATTATCAATAATCGTTTTGCAAATAGGGGAGAAGTATTGAATAACCGCAAGTCAGCAAAAAATTTAATCACTAAAAATATTAATCAACTATACCGAAACATCGATGGTAAATCTTTCGAAGATGTAACAGAAACAGCAGGTGTTCTAAATGATGGTTTTTCTTTGTCTGCCTCTATTCTTGATGTAAATAAAGATGGTTGGAGTGATATTTTTGTGTCCAACGATTTTTCTTCAAGCAGTGTTTTGTACGTTAATAGGAAAGACGGCACCTTTATAGAAGACACTGGCCAATACATACAACACCAGAGCTTTAGTTCAATGGGAGTTGATGTTGCAGATTTTGATAATAATGGCGATGAGGATCTTATCTCTCTAGACATGTTGCCTCGCACACTCAAGCGCACAAAACAAATGTTTTCAAAGACGAATTTTCTTTTCTATGATTTATTAGATCATTATAATGAAGAACCTCAATACATGAGAAACTGTCTTTATGTGGCTAGCAATAATAATTACAACGAAATAAGCCAATTGGCAGGAGTGCATAATACAGATTGGAGCTGGTCACCAATTTTTGCCGACTTTGATAATGATGGAAGAAAAGATTTATCTATTACCAATGGCTTTCCAAGAGACTTGACAGATTTAGATTTTATCAACTATCGCAATAGCTATTCCAGTATCCTAGCTACTACACATGATTACCTTGATCATATCCCTAGCGTGAAATTATCTAATAATGTTTTTCAAAATAATGGTAATTATGAATTCGATGAACGTACATCAGATTGGGGGTTAAATAGACCTTCCTATTCACATGGTCAAGCTACTGTTGATTTAGATCAAGACGGGGATTTAGATTTAGTCATAAATAATTTAAATGATATAGCTTATGTCTATGAAAATAAAAGTAATTCAAAGAACAACTTTATTTCTGTTAATCTAAAGGGACCTCTGGGAAATATAAATGCATTGCATGCAAAGATTACTATATATTATGGTGACGGTAAAATGCAATTTTTAAGGCAAAACCCCTACAGAGGGTATTTGTCAAGCTTAAGTAGACAATTACACTTTGGTTTGGGAAATCATAGTATAATTGATTCCTTGAAAATTGATTGGAATAATGGTCAAGTATCTATAATAAATGATATCACATCCAATTCCTTCTACACCTATGATTATCAGTCAATCCAGCATTATCCCAAAAAGGAATCTCTAAAAAGAACTCCTCTATTTTTTAATTCAAACGATTTATTAAACCTAGATTTTGTTCACAGAGAGAATGAAAGTTATGATTTCTTTCAATACGAATTGCAGCACAGAGTTTTCACAAATGAAGGGCCACCTATTGGTGTAGGTGATGTAAATAACGATGGGCTTGAAGATATTATTCTCGGAGGAGCAAAAGGGCAGGAAACGATTTTGTATATTCAAAACACCAGCATGCAGTTTGAAGCTGTTTCATTTAAAGAAATTGGCAAGAAGCAAGAAGTTACTGCCTTAGCACTATTTGACCTTGATAATGATAATGACATGGATCTTTATTTGGGTTATGGACACGATGGATCTAATGACAGTTTGCAACGTAAAGATCAAATTGTGTTAAATGATGGGAAAGGAAATTTTAGTTTATCTGAATCTTTGCCAGATACATTTGAAGTTACCTCAAAGATAATTTCTCATGATTTTGATCAAGATGGTGATATTGATTTATTCATAGCTTCTAGATTGAAGCCAGAACAATATCCTTTATCTCCACAATCCTTTTATTTTGAAAACATGAATGGTATTATGGTCAATAAAACAAAAGAAAAGCTTCCTTTGAATGGATTTTTAGGAAGGATAGCAGATGCAGAATTGATGGATGTTAATGGTGATAATCGGTTAGATATTATTTTTACTGGAAATTGGATGGGAATTGATGCCATTATTTTTGGAGAGGTAAAGGCTATTTTAAGATCAAATATTTTAGGAGAATCTCTAAACGGCTTATGGAATTCTATTGAGGTTAATGATCTAGATAATGACGGAGATATGGATATTATCGTTGGGAATCATGGGTGGAATACTCCATATCATGCATCTGAACAACATCCATTGAAAATGGTTTATGCAGATTTAAATGGCAATGGTCGACCTGATCCTATTATATTTAATTACCAAAATAAGGACTATTTCCCCATTCATCTTCGTGATAATTTTTTAAACCAATTGCAGCATAAGAAGAAACAGTTTAACACATACGCACTTTATGCGAGCGCAGCATTTGATCAGATTTTTTCTGAGGACGAAAAGCAACAATTACTGACTGATAATGTGCATACTTTCTCAACATTAATTTTTGAAAATCTAGGAGAAACATATAAAAAGCACACGCTGCCAGTTTCGGTACAATTTTCGCCTAGTTTTGATTCAAAAGTGATTACATTAAATAAAAAGAAATATATACTTTTTGTTGGAAATGATAATATGTTTGAAGTGTTTACTGGGCCAAAAAACGCCTATCAAGGAGAGCTTATTGAAATAAGGAAAGACTTTAGTTTTAAGCGAATTCCTCCATTTATTTCTGGCATCTCAATTCCTGGAGCTGCAAAACACATCAAATCAATTGAGGTTGGGAAAAATAACATTTTACTAGTTACTCAGAATAATGATAAGTTGCTAAGCTATAGTATTAATAAAACACAATTTAAATAAGATGATTATGAAACAGTTCAATTTACTTTTCGCTAGTTTAATTTTTTGCACTCTTTCTTGTGAATCCTTATCCGAATCACATTTAGAAAAAATTCCATTGATTCCTATTGCAAAAACCACGCTTCCAACGGGGGGGCATTTTTATATTAAACCTGGAATTGGAATAGATTTTAACAAAGAAGATTCTACTATTGCACCAGTCATTAGAGCCCTAAAAACTGCTTGGAAATCTTCCACAAATCTTAGTTTAGATGATAAGAAGAGTATAAGCACAATTCGTTTTATTGAAGATAAAACTTTGGCAAATGAAGCTTATTCATTGGAAATAGAAGCAAAAAGTATTTCGATTATTTCTTCCACAAACGAAGGTTATTTTCGAGGTATAAAAACCTTAGAGCAAATATTGCTATTTCAATCCGCTAAGGAAACCGAATCAATTCCATTTACGTTGCCTACAGGGGTAATTAGTGATAAAGCACGTTTTTCGTACAGAGGATCAATGTTGGATGTTTCTCGTCATTTTTTTAGTGTTGAAGATATTAAACGTTATATTGATTTAATGGCTTTTTATAAAATGAATTATTTGCATTTGCACTTATCTGATGATCAAGGATGGAGGATTGAAATTAAAAGCTGGCCAAATTTAACTCTACATGGCGGTAGTACTGAAGTTGGTGGGGGTGAAGGTGGCTTTTATACCCAAAAAGATTATAGAGAAATTGTTGCCTATGCAGCAGAAAATTTCATCACTATTGTTCCTGAAATTGACTTACCAGGACATACGAACGCCGCATTATCTTCTTACCCTGAATTAAATTGTGACGGAGTAGCTCCTCCGTTATACACAGGAATGGATGTTGGATTCAGTAGCCTTTGTGTTGATAAAGAAATTACGTTTAAATTTATGGAAGATGTGATTAAAGAAATTGCTACAATAACTCCTGGTCCTTATTTTCATATAGGCGGCGATGAATCGCATTCAACTAAAAAGGAAGATTACAGAATATTTATTGATCGTGCACAACAAATCGTTCAAAACAATGGAAAAATCACCATGGGCTGGGATGAGATACAATCTACCACATTGTTACCAAACACAATAGCACAATATTGGCATAGTGCAGAAAATGCGCAGAATGCTGTAAAGCAAGGAGCTAAAATTGTTATGTCCCCAGGGTCTCGAGCTTACTTGGACATGAAATATGATAGCTTATCACCCTTAGGGTTAAAATGGGCTGGATATATAGATGTTAAACATGGATATGACTGGGATCCAGCTACCATTGTTAATGGTATAACAGAAAAGGATATACTTGGAATAGAAGCCCCCTTATGGAGTGAAACCATTGAAGATTTTGATGATTTATCCTTTTTGGCTTTCCCAAGACTATTGGGTTATGCTGAAATTGGTTGGGCAGATAATCACCAGCGAGAGTGGGAAGATTACAAATCAAGACTAGCGGAACATGGTGTCCTATTAGAAGAATTAAAAATTAACTATTACCCTTCACCAAAGATTTCATGGAAAACTAAATAGGATGCCGTTTAAAAGCTTCTATTGCTTTGTATTCAGCAAGTCCAAGTAGATTGTATTTTTCTGCCGTTTTTTGGTTTCTTTGTTCAGCACGAACCCAAAATTCTCTTTTATCTTCTCCTTGGAACATTACTTTATCCTTTTGCGATTGATGGAATAAAATTGCATTTCGTTTTTGGATCACTTGATCTGGACTAAGTGGAATGGCCATTTCTATCTCTTCGATGGGCCATTCTTGCCAAGCTCCTCTATATAGCCACAGCCAGCAATTTTCCATAAAGGGCTCATCCTTTAAATTCTTTAAAGCCATCAATAAAATATCCAAACAAGTTTTATGGGTTCCATGCGGATCAGCCAAATCGCCAGCAGCAAATATTTGATGCGGTTTTATAGACATTATTAGATCCATGGTGATTTTTATGTCAACTTCTGTTGGTTTATTTTTCATGATCTCTCCAGTTTCGTAAAAGGGCAAATCTAAAAAATGTAATTGATCATCAGTCAAATTTAAAAAGCGTGCAGCAGCATAACACTCTGAACGTCGAATGGCTCCTTTTATCTCTCTTATGCGTTTCTTTTCAACAGGATTGGTTTTTTCCGAAAAAATATTATTCTTAAAATAAGTCAATTGTTTCTTAAGTTCTGGTGATTTACATATGGCTTTTTGAGCAACTTCTATAAATTTTATTGCCTCATCATCAGAGACAGCAATATTACCAGAAGTTTGGTAGGCAACATGGACATCATGTTTTTGATCGATTAAACGTGAAAGCGTACCACCCATGGAAATAACATCGTCATCAGGATGTGGGCTAAAAATGAGGCATTTTTTCTCAGCGGGTTGAGCTCTTTCAGGACGTTTTTTTAGATCATCAGTTGGTTTACCCCCGGGCCACCCAGTGATTGTTGATTGGAGTTGATTAAACATCCAGATATTTAGGTCATAGACAGATTCTTTTGTGTTTCCTAAATCTGACAGTCCATTTTCATTATAATCACGTGTGGTTAACTGTAAGATTGGTTTATTTACTTGTTCAGATAGCCAAATAATTGCTTTCTTTTTAAGTAAATTATCCCAAGCGCATTGTTGAACCAACCAAGGTGTTCTGTATTTAGTCAGCTCTTTACTGGCTTCTTCATCCATGATTATAGTGCAATTCTGGTGCTTTTGAAGGTAAGAAGCAGGGTATTTATCACTAATGGAATCTTCAATTGTTTGAGCAATTATTGAAGCTTTTTTATCTCCCCAGCCAAGAAGAATAATTCGTCTGGCATTTAAAATTGTTTGTATTCCCATTGTAATTGCTTTCTTGGGAACATGGTTTAGGCCATTGAAGTCATTTGCAGCATCCTCAAGAGTAATTGGGTCTAAATGGATTAATCGTGTTTGAGAATTAACGTGGGAACCAGGTTCATTAAACCCAATATGCCCAGTTCTTCCGATGCCCAGTAATTGAAAATCAATTCCGCCATGATCTTTAATCTCTTTTTCATAGGCTAAGCAATCTTTCTCAAGGGTGTTGCTCAACTTACCAGAAGGAATAAAAATATTTTTTTGTTGAATGTCAATGTGCTTAAATAAATGAAAGTTCATGAAATAATTATAACTATTCGGATGATTTGGAGGTAAACCAATATATTCATCTAAGTTAAAACTAACAACATTTTTAAAACTAAGACCTTCATTGCGATGAAGCCGAATTAGTTCTTCATATACTTGAATTGGAGATGAGCCGGTTGCGAGTCCTAAAACACATTTTTGGGGATTAGATTGAATGGTGTCTGCAATTTCTTTGGCCACCATTTTTGAAGCGATTAATGAATTTTCAAAACAAACATTATGAATTTTTTCAAATCGAGTAACTTCTGTTGCTCCAGGCACTTGATAGGTAATACTTATTGGTGAAGACATGGGAGTGAATTGATGAGATTTTTTTAGTCATGGGGATGGAGAATAGGCAATTAAAATACAACAGAAAGATAAATTCTATAGGCTAGATACACACCTGTTATTGTCCATATCCACCAACGATTTTTTAAATACCATTCCATAATTTATTTTTTTAGTAAGTTATCGATTTCTTGGGCGAGTACAAAATCTTTTTGGGTGATAGCTTCCACATCATGGGTGATCAGCGCGAAATGAATTGTTGTGTAGTCGATGGTTATCTTTGGAT
>Ga0255753_1004449_pt1 | contig 13938 bp, 28 predicted proteins | sample 041ome_10_FD_179953 | JGI IMG/M metagenome (GOLD analysis project Ga0255753, IMG submission 179953) | Coastal salt marsh microbial communities from the Groves Creek Marsh, Skidaway Island, Georgia - 041412US metaG (version 2) | ecosystem: Environmental > Aquatic > Marine > Intertidal zone > Salt...
GAAGAAACCATACCAAGATGTGGTTGATGATTATTTAGATTCATTGGTAGATGATGGTATCATTACACCAAAGAATAGACAATTGATTTATAAAACTTGGAAAGCCAGAATCCCAAAGATTGGTGGCCTTCCTACATTAAAATAATATGGCTAGAGTATTAAGAGTATTTGATTTTGATGACACACTTGCAAAGAGTGTATCGTACATCTATGTAAACCACAAAGATGGGACAAAGAGTACCTTATCTCCTGAAGAGTATGCTAAATACGACCCAAAGTCGGGAGATGAATACGACTTCAGAGATTTTAATCGTATGTTGAATAAACCACAACTCATCAAGAAGAACTTTAAACTACTCCAACGAATGTTGACAAGTGGTGACAAGAAGGTGACTATTCTGACCGCAAGAAAGTTGGCATTTCCAATCCGATATTGGTTCAAAAAAGAGTTGGGGTTGGATGTTTATGTAGTTGGGTTAGGGAATAACGACCCAAAAGCAAAAGCTGATTGGATTGAAAAACATATTGAAAAGGGATATACTGATATTGCATTTATGGATGATTCAATCAAAAATGTAAAGGCAGTTGGTAATCTACAAAAGAAATACCCCGATGTTAGAATCAAATCCGTACTCGCTGTGGAACATCTTTCACAAGATGAGACAAGAGAATTGTTAGAAAATTACATCTCTGACCAAGTTGAGTCATATTTATAATCAGTTGTTCCAAAAAATATAGGATTTCACAATGGCTGCTACGCAAAAAGAAGTATTAGAACTTATTCTTTCTGAAATTGCTACTATGAAGACAAAGCTTCCTAATGGCGAGCTGAAACGCATGGAAGAGGCAATTCGTGACCTTCGTGATAATTACACTACATTGAAAGAAGATGTGTCTGATATTAAATACACTCTATTGAATCCAGAAGATGGAATCATCGTACGCGTCAACAAAAACTCCGATTGGAGAAAAGAACGCGAAGAAAAACAAAAATACTACGATAAAATCGTAACCGAGTTTGAAAAGATGAAAGATTGGAAAGATGGAGTAACCAAAGCACTTTGGATTGTCTTCACCGCTTTGGTCGGAATTATCGGATGGATTTTATCAGGCGTAATGCCAATGTAATTTTATTAACTTTCTCTAAACTATTTATGGAAAACTACGAACACCTTGCAATGGGAGAAGTTTACGACATTTTGTTGTACAACCCCGATGTGGATAACGTAGTTAAAACAAGTTTGATAAATAACCTGTTGGGGTATTATACTGAAATTGAAGATTATGAAAAGTGTAAGAACCTTCACGAATTAAAGATGGTTATGGAGAAAAAGAATGAGATTGATAATAAAAAGAATAAGTGATGAAGTAGAATCCATTTCTGCTGATTTTATACTATATGTCCAAACCGAGACCGATACATCAATTCACGCAAGAGTATGTTCAGAAAAAGAACTTAATGTACACATCGAGAACATCAAATCAGAATACGATATTAAAGAAACTATTTACTTTGACCTTTAATGGAATCACGACTATATTTATTAAATGATGACATTCACTCCTTTAATGAGGTAGTGTTTGTCCTCAAACGATATTTAGGATATCCAACTCTTCAAGGAGCATCAATTGCAGAGATTGTTCATACCAAAGGTAGGTGTGAAGTCAAATCCGGACCTCTTGAAGATTTGGAACTCCTAAAAGAAATGTTACTGAAAGAAGGGTTTAACATAACAATAGAAAACGACTATGAAGGGTACTGAATCACAAGGGTTAGGTGACACGATTGCAAAAATCACATCCGCTACAAAGTTAGATAAACTTGCAGAATCAATTGCTAAAGCAGCTGGTGCTGATGATTGTGGGTGTAAAGCAAGACAACAAAAGCTAAACCAAATGTTTCCATATAATAGTGGTAGAGAAACCAAACAATTCCCAACCAAGGAGTGATGATGAAATTTAATTTGAGAAAACTAATAATGGAAGTAATCACCGAGGAACAACTCGATGAAAAGTTGATTACATACAACAATAGAGCACCTTATGGTCAAGTGGTATTTTTAGCTGGTGGTGCTGGTTCTGGTAAAGGATTCGCAGGTTCTCACTTCTTGGATTCGGCTGGTTTCAAAGTTCGTGATGTGGATGAGATGAAGAAACAACTTCAGATTCTAAATCGTTTGGGTAAAACTGATGTAGAAACCATTGTAAGAAAATATGGTAAGAGCATCAAACCAAGTGATATGGAACATATTAATAAAGTATTTGGTTTAGAGACTAAAAAAGGTAAGAAGGTAACTCTTCAGAACCTTAATCTTAAAAACCCAGACCACGTTATGGCGCTTCACCTTTTGGTAAAGGCAATGGGTATTAAAGACAAGTCACTTGCTAATATGTTGGGTGCTGCTAATAATCCAGAAGTTCTTCCAAATATTATGTTTGACATTACTGCAAAAGATTTGAGTGACATCACCGATGTTTTACCTCAATTAAAAGCAGCAGGGTATGACCCAAAGAATGTTCACTTGACTTGGATTCTTACAAATTATGTCACGGCAATGGATAATAATAAAGGAAGAGCTAGAATGGTTCCTGAAGATATTCTATTGAAAACTCACGAAGGTGCTGCCAATACTGTTTGGTCGTTGGTTACAAGAGCACTTCCAAAAGGAATGAATGGTAGAGTCGATGTGATTCTAAACAACCCAGAACATACTGTATTCTATAAAGATACTGATGGTAATTCCGTAAAAGGTATTGCTAAAGGATTTCTTTCACTTCCTGTAAAGAAAGCTGGTAGTGGTATCATACCTGAAAAGGTGTGGAAGAACATACTATTTGATTGGGTGAAACAAAACGCACCTGATTCAATTACTAAAAATATGGAATAAATCTAAATTTAAAAAGTTATGCAAACACAATTATTAATCGTTGATGGATTCTACACCGATGTAGACGCAGTTAGGGAGTTCGCACTCCAACAAGAATTTTCAGTTCAAGGAAACTATCCTGGAAATAGGACTGTTTCATTCTTGAACGATTCAATAAAAGAAACTATTGAAAATATTGTAAGTCCCCACGCCGGAAAAGTAACGTACTGGTCAGAAGACCAATACACGGGTGCTTATCAATATACAACCTCAAGGGAACGTAGTTGGATTCACGCAGACCAAACTACAAATTGGGCCGGTGTGTGTTATTTGACTCCAAATGCACCACACACGGCGGGAACTGGTATATTTAGACATAAAGAGACTGGATGTATTAGGACACCTCGTTTAGAAGATGGCTCGGTTGATAGAGTTTTGCTTGATTATATTGGTAAAGATTCACAAGACTTAACTAAATGGGATTTGGTTGATATCGTTGGTAATGTTTATAATCGTATTGTATTGTACCGTGGTGACTTATTTCATATGTCATTAGATTACTTTGGGCAAGACAAATATGATGGTAGACTATTTCAGACATTCTTCTTCAATACGGAGTATTAATTGAACTATTCTCACAAACATAAGTTTGTATGGGTAGCCCCATTTAAGGTGGCAAGTAGAGCAACTGCTGATTTTTTCAGAGAATATTCTGACCTCAATCCGCATTTACCAACCGAGGACAATCCTCGAATGATATTTACACATACTCAAAATTGGCCAGATGAATGTCCATCCGATTATTTATATATTGTAAATGTGAGACATCCATATTATAGATGGGTTTCGTATTGGAAGCATGATAGAGTTGATACAACCGAATTAGAACCAAATACACCAGACCCATTAACAGCCTTGAAAAGTGTTACTGATGAAAGATGTAATGCTTGGTCAGAGTGGAGAATTGTATCTGAACATAAGATAGACCATATAATTCATGCAGAGTCAGTATTAGAAGACCTTCGTAAATTACCATTCATTCCTAATGATTTTGAATATGAATTCAAAAAATCAAGTAGAAGGCCTACACAAATACCAGTAGGTACTACTTGGGATGAAGAAGAACTTCGTGAGTTAGTATACAATAGATTCAGACAAGACTACGATAATTTGGGGTATGGTAAATGGGATAACTACGACCATTTATGGGATTGCAGTCCAAAACCTGTGTTAGAGCAAAGACCATCTAAAGAATTCCCTACAAAACTTTAACAAAAACTTAACATTAAACATTTGGATTTTCAAATATTTCTTCGTACATTTATAATGTAAGATTGAGAGATATGAAAAACCAAAAGACATTAGAAGCCCTCCGCAAGAAAGCCGGATTGGGTATTTGTGAAAGTTCAAGAATGCCAAACCTTAACAAGGTTGGTCAGTTACTAAATGAGTTAGGTATTGAAAACTCTTGTCTTGAATCAAGTTGTGAAAAGTGGAGTTCTGCTGCTGGATGTAGATACTATACTTCTGGTGGTAGTAGAACTTATACCGGATTTTGGTTGAGAGTTCCTCAAATCAATATGAATATTGACTCGACTGACACTTACTACTCTTGGAACACGAAACACTACGCTAAAGAGTTGGTAAATTTAATTGATAGTAAACTTTAACATAAACTTAACATTAGAAGTTTGGAATTCACAAAATTATTCACTACATTTATAATGTAAGATTAAGAGATAAAAGTTATGACAGTTAAAGAGTTTTATTTAGAGAACTACCCAAGTGATGAGATGGGTGCAGAAATCAACGAGAACGCAACCTTGGTTGGGTTACTTCATACACTACATACCAAATGTGATGTCTACCAATACATTGGTGTCGATGATAGTATTGTCAGAGAACGAGTTTTCGAGGAGTTGGCAAAACAACTTCGATTAAGTTACACTACCATCTACGACTTGTGGTTGGATAATTAAAAAGTGAAATAAAATTAAATAGTTTATGAAGACATTTAAAGACATTAAGTTCTTCGACTCAATGGGAGGTCGATTAAAGAGTAGTACCGAATTCGATAACGGATTTGAGTTAAGTGTAATCGCGGGTGAGTTTGCTTACAGCACACCTCGTGAGAATAATATGGACCCGGATTTCTTTAGTGAGTTTGAGGTGGCAGTATTTAATTCTGATGGTGAGTTTACTCGTGAGTTCTTCCCTGAAGACCACAATGATGATGTATTGGGATGGCAGACTCGAGCGGAAATCAACACATTGATGTTGTTAATTCAATCAAAAGTTTAACAATTTCTTAACATTGAAAGTTTGGTGGTATAGAATATATTCACTATATTAGTACTGTAAGAATGAGAGATATGAAAGTTATGAAAAACAAGAAAATCCAAGTCCAAATCAACAACGAGATGTACGAATTGACTGACAAAGCGATTCGTAATTATGCCAGTTACGAGAACAAAGAAGGTAAGTACCTTTACATCAGTCAAGCAGAGGCTAGTTCTTTAGTACGACAATACGTTAAGAAGAAGTATGGTAAGAAAGATGTGGTAGTGAAAGTAAGTTCATCTTCTTTCTCTATGGGTAACTCACTAACTGTTTATGTCCACGACAAGTTGGGTCGACCAGTTTCACAAGAGATTTACGAAGACATCGAAAACTTCGCTAACCTTTGGGAGTATGGAAAGTTCAACGGAATGTACGACATCTACGAAGACTACGAAAATAGTGGTCTTACCTCTGACAACGGAACTGAAATCAAAGCCGGTGTCAAGTATGTCACCGTCAACAACCGAGCCCGATTCGGTACGATGGAGGCCATCCTTTACGAAGTGATTGAGGAAGGTCGTGAGTTTGGAGAGGTTACCAAGTTCTACACCGACTCTTCTACCAAGAATCAAGTTGGTCGAGCTAAAAAGGTTCTTTCTGAAATGGGTAAGATTTAACATAAACTTAACATCAGAAGTTTGGTAGTTCAGTAAACATTCACTATATTAGTACTGTAAGATTAAGAGATATGAGAAACGTGATTTACATTTTAGGCGCCCTTGGGATGATGGGGATTGGTATCGGAACTATGACTGGCCATGTCCAAAGTCATATCAAGTTTGAAGACCCACTCAATGAGATGGTGTTTTGTTTGTTGTGTTTGTTGATGGGAGTCACTACTCTATTTAATGTTAATCTAAAGAAGAAATAGTATGTTGGTTAATCTATTAGTGAATTGTCAGTATTACGAGAACTACAATGTCGGACCCGAAGGGTTCGGTGATGTCCCCCATTGGAAACCCAAGGGTGGTCATTACTTTTTGATGCCGATTGATTCGGAGGATGTGTTTTACGCTGAGCCAGAGGTGTTGAAAAGTGCAATCAACAATTTGTTGGAGAAACACAACTCAATCGCTGAAAAGTTTGAGTGTATTGACTATGAAATCCAATGGGAAGAACCCACTCGTATTGAGGGTTTACAAGATGAACTAAATACTCTTTTAGATGAAATGGCAGTATAGAGAGATGGGGTCTCGTGACAAGAAGGGTAAGTTGAAATACTACAAAGTCACGGTAGAAGATTGGAAGATTACAAATTGTGAGTGTCCAGCTCGTGAGTTCCGTAGATACACTCCTTGTAAACATATGAAACGACTATCAGAAAAGATGTCACATTTAACAATAATTTAACATTAAAATTTGGGTATTTAAAATATATTTCGTATATTGTACCTGTAATGAGAGAGAGATAATAAACTATGAAACAAAAGACAATTTTCAGCGACATTGATGGGACTTTAGTCCACCAAGTTAACTTTGAAAATCTTGACCCTTTTACTTCTAAAGCTCTGCCTGGCGCAGTTGAGATTCTAACCAAGATGTACAAACAAGGTCACCACATCGTGTTGACTACTGCACGACCTGAAGAACTACGAGACCTCACTATTCAAGAGATGGACTTGTTAGGAATTCCATTCCACCAATTGGTGATGGGTATTGGTCGTAGTGAACGAATCCTCATCAATAACAAGAGTAACAAGAATCCAAAAGAGAAACGAGCTACCGCTATCGAGGTTCACAAGAATGGTGGTCTTGAAGGTTACGGATTATAATTCCCTAATTATTTCCACAAGGAGACCGATATGAGTGAAAACGATTTAATTGAATTGGGGTTTGAAAGAACCGATGAAACCGCAGAATCTTGGGGTGGTGATAACGATTGGTATTACTATGCATTAGACTTGGGTGGTTTGACACTAATTTCAAACGCATCCGATGAATGGGATGCTGAAGGTATTTGGGTAGAGATTATGGAAACTGAAATTAGGTTTAAAGGTTCAGGTGACCTTTGGGATTTGGTTGATATTCTCAAAAGAAATTTGTAATGGAGTTACCTAAAGTACGAGATGTAAATAAAGGCAAACGCCGACTAAAAAAACATAAGTATAAACTATACGATATGGTTTCGTTCAAGTGGATTGCTGAACGAGAGATTGGATTTATTTGTGATTTAAAAACCAATCGTGAGGGATATGCAACATATGTGGTTCGTTCAGTTACACGAATTGGGAATATTTATTCAGACATGGAAGTGGATGACCCCACCGACCCATATAGTTATATATCAACAATATTAACAAAAAGTATTACTGATGGTGAACAAGCTCTTATTCAGGAACGAATCAAGTCCTACCGACAAAGGAATGGTGAACTTCCAAGAACACAACCCAAGCGCACATCTAATGTCGATGTTAATGAATTGGATGAAGCAATCAAAAAACAAAAACAATTCGTAAACGGCGAAAAGTTTTGGTAATGTCGGATTTATTTTGTATATTAGTAAATAATAAAGGAAAAAAAAGTTATGAAGTATCAACCTTTGAATGACTATGTGTTAGTCAAAACAATCAAAGAAGAAGAGAAAACTAAAGGTGGTCTCTACAAACCCGCTGAAGGTAAGGAACAAATGAAAGGTGAGGTTCTCGCCGTAGGTGGTGGTATTTACACATCTAATGGAACACTCATTCCAATGAACCTAAAAGTTGGTGATGTGGTAATTGTTCCAAATACAGGTATTCAATTAAAATTGGATGGTGAAAAATTCAATCTATATCGTGAACAAGAAATTTTAATGTTAATCAATGAGTAAGATTGAATATTTGATGGATGACACTAATCACGAAGATTTCGTAGATGATGCATATTGGTATCAAGAACATCAGAAAAAGGATAAATACGAAAGTGATTACGAAGATTTTGATGAATGAGAACTCTAATCTACGGAATATCATTATTTCTACTTGGTCAGTCAATGATATGGTTTCAAACCAATGGTCAGTTCATCTGGCCTTGGTTTAAACGAAATCCATTCATTGTGTCATTAGTAGCTGGAACTGTAATCAGTTATATGTTTATCATTGCAACACGATATGTGGCTGAATTTTATGGTGGGTTATTGTGGCCTGGTAGATTTATTGCATTCGGTACGGGTATGGTATCATTCACATTCTTGACCTCATATTTACTTGGTGAGGGTCTTACCGCAAAAACAATAGTATCATTAGCATTAGCATTGATTCTCGTTACAATTCAAATCCTATGGAAATCGTAAATAAAGAACTACGCAGACACGCATATATGTTGATGGATGCTCGTAAGGTAGTTTATTCAAATCCAATTCACCTTCGTGGTATTGAACCTTGGGAAGATAAAAAACGATTACACCAACTTTGGGCACGAATCCGAGAGTTGGGTCAGTTAATGACAATCGATGACCTCCAATTTTTGGAAAGTATACACGAAAAGTATTCAAAGTAATACTTATATATAAATGGAACTTAAATGAGTAGTTACAAAAAAGGAACAAAGTTGCCGAATGGTTATGTGTTAGGAAAGGGGAGAACTCCACTCAACTTTACTGAAGCACAAATCCGTTATGCAATGAAGAATTCTAAAAGTTGTAGTGGGGCTGCTCGTTTCTTGAATATATCACTCACTACCTTTCAAAAATACGCCAAATCATATATTGATGAAGAAACTGGCAAAACTCTATGGGACTTACATAAGAATCAAAAAGGAACTGGTGTTAAGAAACCATACAATGTAGACAAGGGTAAGTATGCACTCCAAGATATATTGGATGGTAAATACCCTGATTATTCAGTTTATTTACTAAAGAAACGATTAATTCATAATGCTCACAAATCAGAACTTGACTTCAAACACCAATGTCATTCTTGTGGGTATGATGAAAAACGACTCTCCGATGGAACTATTCCATTGATACTTGACCACATGGATGATGATTGGACAAACCACAAGAAGGATAATATCCGATTCTTGTGTTATAATTGTTTTCATAATCTTCGTGGTAATCTTCGTGGAAGACAGCCGGAGTGGAGAGCCGAACAAATAAAAAAAGCAAAGAAGAAACAACAAGAAAAACAAAAAGGAAAATAAGTTATGGGTAAAGAAGTATTTTATGGTTCAGAGTCACGAGCCAAATTGTTGGATGGTGTAAACTCACTTGCTGACGCGGTGGTAGTTACATTAGGTCCTCGTGGTCGTAATGTAATCATTGAAACGGACACTACTCCACACATTACAAAGGATGGTGTTACAGTTGCAAAATCAATTGAGTTCACCGACAAGACTAAAGACTTGGGTGCACGAGTAATCAAAGAGGCAGCACAACAAACTGCTGATAACGCAGGAGATGGTACAACCACATCTACCGTATTGGCTCGTGAGATTTTCTCTCAAGGTATGGATGCAATCGTAGATGACTACAACCCTATCGAGTTGAAACGTGGTATGGATTTGGCTCGTAAAGATATTGTAGAGTCACTCCTTGAAAAAGTATCGACCAAAGTAGAAACCAACGACCAAATCAAACAAGTTGCAACTATCTCCGCAAATGGTGATGAGGTGATTGGTTCTATGTTGGCTGACGCTATGGCTCAAGTAGGTCGTGATGGTGTAATCACGGTTGAGGAAGGAAACTCAAGTGAGGATGAACTTACTATCGTAGAGGGTCTTGAATTTGAACAAGGTTACCTATCACACTACTTTATCAACAATCAAACAAAATTGACTTGTGAGTTGGAAGACCCAATGATTTTGTTGTACGATGGCCGTATTGCAGAAATGGATGATATCGTGGGTATCCTTGAGAATGTATCAAGTAAAAACCAATCTATTGTAGTAGTTGCCCAAGAAGTAGAAGGTCAGGCATTAGCTACTATGGTTGTGAATGCTGCTCGACAAACTCTAAAGTGTGTTGCTATCAAAGCGCCTGGGTTCGGTAACGAACGTAGTGAGATGTTGAAGGATATGGCTGCATTGACTGGCGCAACTCTCTTTGGTGGAGTTGGTAAAGAATTAGAAGACATTACAATTGATGATTTGGGTTCTGCTGACCGAGTAATTGTGAACAAATCTAAATCAGTAATCATCGGTGGCTCGGGTGATTCAGATGAAATCAAACTTCGTATCGACCAAATCAAACACGAGATTGATGAGTCTTCTTCGGATTATGAGAAGGAGAAACTCCACAAACGATTGTCTAAACTCGCAGGTGGTGTTGCTGTTCTTCGTGTAGGTGCTGAATCTGAAATTGAGATGAAAGAAAAGAAAGACCGAATCGATGACGCTCTCTTGGCTACCAAGGCTGCTATCGAAGAAGGTATCGTGCCAGGTGGTGGTGCCGCATTGATTCACGCTTGTCAATTGTTACCCCCACCCCAATCAATGAGTGCTGGTCAATTGATGGGATACACTATCATTATGAACGCATGTGCTGCTCCATTCAAGGCAATTGTTAAAAACGCAGGTCATCAAATTGAAGATTTATCACTTGACAAATTCAAAGAACATAATTATGGTTACAATGTAGTAACTGAAGAATGGTCTAATATGATTGAGGCAGGTGTAATTGACCCAACAAAGGTAACCCGAACCGCTCTTGAAAAGGCTGTTTCAGTTGCATCTACATTGTTAACTACCGAATGTATGATTGTCAACGAGCCGGAAGAAAAGGGTGAATCGAAAGCTTAAAAAATATAATCTAAAGTACGAGTATCTAAAACTTGAAGAGGAAGAGATACGAGAAGCGTTGGATAAGTATATTGAAGATTTTGAAAATAGATTTAACAAATACTACACAACACCACCATCTTCTTCAAAAAATTCAAAGGAAGTTTGGGTAAACGAAGAAACGGGGGAGGTTAGAGATACACCTCCCCCTTTTGATGATTTCTTTAAGGATTACGAAAATGCAAAAAAACAAGCTGAAGAATCTGAAAAACGTAAAAAAGAAAGACTTCAAGAGTTAAAAGGTAGACCCGAAAAAGTGAAGAGATTATACAAGAAATTGGCAGCAAAGGTTCATCCCGATTTGGGTGGCTCAAACGAACTATTTCAAAATGTTAATAGATTCTATGAGGAAAACAATTTGATGCAATTATTGGTACTTGCTGGAGAATATGATATATCATATGAAGTTGATGATTCTGATTCAAAGGTTCTTGAAAAAAACTTGAAACGGAGATTGAAAGAATGACATCAACTTTGGCTTGGGCTTGGGGTAATGGTGATAATAAAATTAAAAAAAATGTAGTAAAGGAAGTCGAAAAACAAACGGGTTGGAAAGTAGACCCATCTGTATTACCGGATGAGTTAAAAGAAAAACACGAAGAACCAAAACTATTAGATTCAGGAAGTAAGTTATGATTATACTTGGTATTTCAATTGGTTATGATAAAGGAGCTGTTCTCATAAAAAATGGAAAAGTTCTAATTGGTATCACCGAAGAACGTATTTCAAGAGTTCCACGCGATGGCGCATTTACGACAAAGTTACCACTTAATTCTATAAAATATTGTTTAAATTATGCTAAATTAACATATGATGATATTGATTTATATGTGTGGAGTGCTTTGGATGATAAACACAATTATTCAAATGCAATATATGAACTCACGGATGTACCTAAATCAAATATAAAATTCATACCACATCATTTGGCTCACGCATACGCCGGATACGCTTCAAGTCCAGAGGATGAAACATATGTATTGGTTTCCGACAACTATGGTAGTATCATAAATTCAGGTGGTGACGCCGACAACTGGTTTAGAAAGTATGGTATTGAAACTGTTGATACACGAGAATTACCATTTGATTGGGCCGAATCGACAACTCTTTATCATTTTAATAAAGATGGTGCACGAGAGGTATTCAAAAATTGGGTACAAGTCTCCGATGAATTAAAACGAACCAATATGGCCTCCATCTATTCAAGAGCCGCAAGACAATTGGTATTTGATAGAGATAATTACACATTTAACATTGAACATTTAACTCAATTGAGTTCATACTCCGAACCAGCTTGGGAGAAATTACAACCCGAAGTTTATAGTGAGGTTGAAGGTAATCATGAGCTAATTTATTCAAATATCAATTACTCATCCGATTTTAGATTAAAAGCAAATGTCGCAGGAATTTATCAGAGAGACCACCAAAAAGTAGTTGGTAAATTAATACAAGATGTTAAAAAGAGTATGGACATCAATAAATTATCAGTTATTGGGTCTTTATTCAAAAATGCAAGAACAATGCATAAAGTTATGTCTGATTTTAAAACTTTGGACATACACCTACCATTGTGTATAGATGATGATTCGATTTCATTAGGATGTGCTTTGTGGGGTGCTTGGTATGTATCATCAAGTAATTTGAAGTTACATACACCATTTTTAGGTAATCCTTATAAAGACCATGATGCATTTGCATCATTTGAAGAATTAGACCATATTTTCCAAAATGATGTTAGAGAAAAGTATTTCATTAAAAAAATGGATACTCAAGATGAATTGGAAGATGAGATAGTTGAACTCATACTAAATAATAAAATAGTGGGTGTGTTTAATGGTTCATCTGAATTCGGAATTCATCCTCTTGGTAATCGTAGTATATTGGTAAACCCATCTCATCGAGTTGGATTGGATTATATGACAATGAAAGCAAAAGAACAACAATGGTGGTTAAAACACAATGTTATGGTTTTGAAGGATTCATTGTCAGATGTCATTAAAAAACCAATAAAAGCACCCACTTCAGTATTGAGTGGTAAAATTTATGCTAAATGGAAAGGTGTAGTTCCAACAATTATAAATCATAAAGATGAAATTAGATACACTACAAGTGATAGTTCAAATTCTACATTGATGCAAAATGTATTGGAAAAGTTCTACGCTAAATCAGGCATCCCTATGATTACAAACATACCATTGAGTGTTGCATTAGAACCTATGGTTGAAACGCCATATGAAGCACTCCGTTGTATGTACACTACAAAATTATCTGCACTTTGTGTAAATAATGTTTTGATAATTAGAAAATAATTTGTATATTTGTTATATGGAAAACAATCAAATATTCATTTATTGGGATGAACTCCCAACGCAAACGAGTGGTTCAACTAAAAATTAATAAAAGATGGCAAATCACGTTACGACTTGGATTGAAGTCAAGTCAGACAAAGAAGAGGTCTACCAACATTTGGTAGATATGTTCCGAGGCTCTACTTGGGAAGACCACGGACAAACACTATGGCTGTACAACAAATTGTACAACCTACCGGCAGATTCGGAAGAATATGACCGTGAAACATATACCGAACGTATGGGTGCGAAGTGGTGTTACATTGATGAGGTCTCAACCGATAACCAGTATTTTGAGATGGTAACCACATCAGCATGGGATTTTTGTGATGGGGCAATTATGAGATTGCATGAAATCCTTTCAGCAATTGATGAAGATGTTCTAATCCGATTCACTTACGAAGATGAGTCACTTGACCCAGTAGGTGGTGGTGGTGTATTCCGTGGTGAGATGGAACACTATCGAGAAGACTTGTCTCACCTTTGGGAACAAGAGCAAAATGAAGATGGTGACTACGCAGATGATATGTGGGATAAGGTAGGTGATACCAAAAACGAGCTTATGGTTGAAGCTTGTGATGATTTAATGTTAATGAATGAAGAAGAAGAAGATGAAGATGAAGAATAAA
>Ga0255753_1004452_pt1 | contig 13930 bp, 10 predicted proteins | sample 041ome_10_FD_179953 | JGI IMG/M metagenome (GOLD analysis project Ga0255753, IMG submission 179953) | Coastal salt marsh microbial communities from the Groves Creek Marsh, Skidaway Island, Georgia - 041412US metaG (version 2) | ecosystem: Environmental > Aquatic > Marine > Intertidal zone > Salt...
AAATGGCGGTCAGCAAATCGCCGCCACCAGCAACGCCATGTGGTCGTTTTGTGTGGCGGCGTTCGGCCAGATCATGCCGGCTGATTTTCAGGTCGCTGATACCCTGCTCGGTATTGGCAATGCCGGTGGCAATAACAGCCTCGAGCAGCGGGTTTTGTTGGAGCATTTTTCTGCCTGCCTGCGTGGCGTCCGCAACGTCCGTCACAGGCATGTCGGTCAACAGGCCCAGTTCAAATTGATTGGGTGTGACAATATGCGCCAATGGCAAAAGCCGCTGCTGCATGGTGGCGACGATGGCCGCGTCAACATATAGCCTGCCGCCGTCGCCAAGCACCGGATCGAGAATATATCGACCGTCTGGCCGCGCCGCCTGCCAGCTTTTGATGAGCGCCTCAATCGGTGCAATTTGTCCGGCACTACCCAGGTAACCGGTCACGATGCTGCCAATTTTCGGCAAAATATTCAGCGCATTAAGTGACTGTAAAATGTCGATAAAATCTGCATGATCGAGTGAACCGCCAGCGTTTATGCCATAGCCGGGATGGGCTGCCAGCGCGATGGTGTCAACGCGCAAAGGCTGCATGCCCAATCTGGTGATCACCGGGGCGGCAACACTATTGCCAACGCAGCCATAGGTCACTGCAGATTGTATCGACAGAATTTGTTTCATCGCCATTGTTGTGCCGTGATTTCTGGAAAAACGCAAACACCAAAAAATCTCTGACAGAAACCGTGTTTGGGCACCAGATTTGACCCTTTCACATTGACTATTTTGCCCGGACATCTCATATAATCATCTCGGGGATCTGATGCTTAATCGAGGGCTGTAATGGCGAAACCGCGTCCGTTATCACCACATCTGCAAATATACCGGCCACAATTGACATCGGTAATGTCAATTTCGCACCGGGCAAGCGGCGCGGCGTTGGCAGCCGGCACCCTATTGCTGTGCCTGTGGCTGGTGGCATTGGCGGCTGGTGATCGCTGGTATGGGGTGGCGGCGCTGGTGGTGTCGCATCCGCTTGGCCAGCTTGTGTTATTTGGCTATTCGGTGGCGTTGATTTACCACGCGCTCAATGGTGTTCGGCATTTAAGCTGGGATCGCGGCATTGGTCTGACCATTCCGGCGGTGTATCGCAGTGGCTGGATTGTCCTGCTGCTGACTGTGGGGATCACCGCATTGCTATGGACAATCGGGATATAGAAACCAGGTCATATGATGCAGGGTAAAACGCACAAACAACATGGATCAGCGGTGCCACATTGGAAGTGGCAAAGATGGAGCGCTATGCTGACCTTGCCGCTGATGGTCTATTGTGTCTATCTTTTGGGCGGTTTGGTGTCGCTTGATTATGAGGCGGCGCGTCAATTGATCGCGGCACCGTCAACAGCTTTGCCACTGGCCGTTCTGATTACAGCTGGTATGTTTCATGCAGCGCTGGGTATTGCGGTGATTATTGAAGATTATGTGCCGCTGGCGCGTGGCCGTAACGGCTTGATCCTCTGCGCAAGAATAGCGTTAGGGGGAATTGCGCTTGTCAGTCTAACGGCATTGGCGCTGATTACATTTTGACATAGGTCTGTTGGTTTTATTCGCCCAGCATTGGAAGGTTTATTATGACTGCATATGAAATAACTGACCATGAATATGACGTTGTTGTCGTTGGTGCTGGTGGCGCCGGCTTGCGTGCGACCCTTGGCATGGCCGCAGGCGGGCTGAAAACCGCCTGTATCAGCAAGGTGTTCCCGACCCGCTCGCATACCGTGGCGGCCCAAGGCGGTATCGGTGCCGCCTTGAACAATATGGGTGAAGGCGATAACTGGCAGTTTCATATGTACGATACCGTCAAAGGGTCAGACTGGTTAGGCGATCAGGATGCGATTGAATATATGTGTCGTAACGCCATTCCCTCGGTTATCGAACTGGAAAATTATGGGGTGCCGTTTTCGCGTACCGAAGAAGGCAAAATCTATCAGCGCCCATTTGGTGGCCATACGCTTGATCATGGCAAATCGATGGCACGGCGCGCCTGTGCCGCTGCCGACCGTACCGGCCACGCGATTCTTCATACGCTATATCAGCAATGCCTGAAATATGCGGCGCATTTCCATATCGAATATTACGTTCTGGATCTGTTGATGACAGATGCGGGTGAATGTGCCGGGGTTATCGCGCTGTGTATGGAAGATGGCACATTGCACCGGTTTTGGGGACAGCAGACTGTGCTGGCCACCGGTGGGTATGGGCGGGTGTATTTTTCCTGCACATCGGCGCATACATGTACCGGTGACGGCAATGCGATGGCGTTGCGGGCTGGCTTGCCGCTACAGGATATGGAATTTGTCCAGTTTCACCCGACCGGCGTCTATGGTGCCGGTGTATTGATCACCGAAGGGGCGCGTGGTGAGGGTGGCTATCTGACCAATTCCGAGGGCGAGCGCTTTATGGAACGGTTTGCGCCAACAGCAAAAGATCTGGCCAGCCGCGATGTTGTCAGCCGCGCCATGACCATAGAAATCAATGAAGGCCGCGGCGTTGGCCCGAATAAAGACCATATTATGCTGCATCTGGAGCATATTGATCCTGATACCTTGCATGTGCGTTTGCCCGGCATCACCGAAACCGCGCGGATTTTTTGTGGTGTTGATGTGACCCGCGAGCCGATCCCGGTATTGCCGACCGTGCATTATAACATGGGCGGCATCCCGACGAACTATCATGGTGAGGTGTTATCCCCAACCAAGACGGACGAAAATGCTGTGGTGCCGGGGCTTATGGCGATTGGTGAAGCGGCCTGTGTATCGGTACATGGGGCGAACCGGCTTGGCACCAATTCGCTGCTTGATATTGTGGTGTTTGGCCGCGCCGCCGCGCATCGGGCCAGCGAAACAGTGACAGCTGGCGCAGCGCTGGCGAAGGCGCCGCAATCTGCTACCGATAAAGCGCTCGACCGATTTGACCGGATGCGCCATGCGAATGGCAGCGAGACAGTGGCGCAGCTTCGTCTTGACATGCAGCATGCCATGCAACGTCATGCGGCGGTATTCCGGTCGAGCGAATCGCTGACAAGCGGTGTCCAAAGCATGGATAAAATCGCCAGCCGGATGGGGCATATTGGCGTTGCCGATAAATCAATGATCTGGAACACTGATCTGATTGAGGCTCTGGAACTGGACAATCTGATGGGACAGGCGCTGGTGACGATCCGCTCAGCCGATCAGCGTCAGGAATCGCGCGGTGCGCATGCGCATGAAGACTGGCCCGAGCGTGACGATGAAAACTGGATGAAACATACGGTGATGTGGCTGGACGAAAATAATAAATCACAGCTTGGCTATCGTAAGGTGGTGATGAACACCCTGAGCAATGATGTGGCCCCTATTCCACCAGCACAGCGCGTGTATTAGGCAAGAGCGAAAGAGGACTGTTATGGCCGAATTTAGACTGCCTAAAAATTCAACATTGACCAAGGGCGTGACGCATAAAGCTGACAATGCCGCGCAAAATGTAAAGACTTTTGAAGTCTATCGCTGGTCGCCTGATGATGACGCCAATCCGCGTATCGATAGTTTTGAAATTGATCTTGATCGCTGTGGGCCGATGGTGCTGGATGCGCTGATCAAAATTAAAAGTGAACAAGATAGCAGCCTGACCTTCAGACGGTCTTGCCGTGAGGGCATTTGTGGATCCTGTTCGATGAATATTGACGGCACCAATACGCTTGCCTGTCTGAAAAGCATTGATGAGGTGAAAGGCGCGGTGAAAATTTTTCCGCTGCCGCATATGCCGGTGGTGAAAGATCTTGTGCCGGATCTGAGCCAGCCATACCGCCAACTCACCTCAATTGAACCATGGTTGAAAGCAGACACCGCCCCGAGCGACGGCGAAGAGCGTCGTCAATCGCCGGCCGATCGGGAAAAGCTCGATGGGCTGTGGGAATGTGTTTTATGCTTCAGCTGTTCGACGGCATGTCCGAGCTATTGGTGGAACAGCGATGACTATCTTGGCCCGGCGGTATTGCTGCAAGCCTATCGCTGGATTGCTGATAGCCGCGATGAACACAAAGCGGAACGGCTGGAATCGCTGGATGATAGTTTTGCGCTGTATCGGTGTCATACCATTATGAACTGCGCAAAAACCTGTCCAAAAGGTTTGAACCCGGGCAAGGCGATTGCCAGTATCAAAAGCGAGATGGCGCAACGCTGATGCAATGACCGATCCGGTAGACCACCCGCAGCGATACCCAAGCCATCACTTAGCCAGAAAAATTGCTAACGGCGATTTATCGCCAGATGCGGGGCAACAGGTGGCGGCCGAAAAGCTGGACAGTCTGATTGACCGGCTCTGTCATAACCAGTCGCGAAACTGGATCACAAAATTGTTGCGCCCATCCCAGCCAGTGACCGGCCTTTATATCTATGGTGGTGTGGGTCGCGGCAAAACCATGTTGATGGATATGTTCGTCTCCAGCTTGCCGCATCACCCGACAGCACCGACCGTCTGGCGGTTGCATTTTCATGATTTTATGGTGCTGGCACAGGACAGCATCCATGCGGCACGCCAAGCCGGTGATGATGACCCGATCGAAGCCGCGGCAAAGCTGCTGGCGGCGCGCGGGCAGGTGCTCTGTTTCGATGAAATGGAAGTGCGCGATATTGCCGATGCCATGATTCTGGCGCGGCTGTTCTCGACGCTTCTTAACAGCGGTATTACGGTGCTGGCGACCTCTAACCGGCATGCGGATGATCTCTATAAAAACGGGCTGCATCGTGATCGGTTTTTGCCATTTATCGAACTGTTAAAATCCCGCTGTGAGATGTTTGAGTTGGCCGCCGGAGTTGACTGGCGCGGCTCGGTTCTGGCGTCAATGCCGACCTGGTATCAGCCGCTGAATGCGGCCAATCAGCAATGCCTTGAAGCTGCTTTTCAGCAGCTGGCGGGTGATACAGCAATGACCAGCGAAACCATCCGTGTGGCCGGGCGTGATATCATCATCGACAAGGTGGCTGGCGATATAGGTTATGCCAGCTTTGCCAGCCTGTGTGATGTGCCATTGGCGGCACGTGATTATCTGGCGATTGCCGGGCGATTTGCCGGGCTGGTGCTGGCCGATATACCGCAATTCACCGAGTCTAATGAACATCTGGCGCGGCGCTTTATGTGGCTTATTGATGCGTTATATGATCGTGGCCGGTTTCTGGTGGCCTCGGCGGTGACAGATATTGAAACATTATATGTCGGTCATCAATGGCAATTTGAGTTTGACCGGACCGCATCGCGGCTTGGTGAAATGGTGGCACGAGGCCAGCCAGATAAGGTCTAGTTATGTTGCTATGGGTCATGTCACTATTGGGCGGCGTATTTTTCCACAGAGCCGGTGATTAGCCTTGTATGTATTTGCATAGTCCGCTACACCACAGCGATACGCCGTTGCTGCAAGATTGTGATTGCCCAGAGCGGCGTCATTCGGATTGAGCAACAATGGAAGTGAAGCATCATGGCACGACATAAAATCTCTCTAATTGGCGCTGGTAATATTGGTGGCACATTGGCTGTGCTTGCCGGTTTGAAAGAGCTTGGCGACATCACCCTGTTCGATATCGCCGAGGGTATTCCACAGGGCAAGGCGCTTGATATTGCGCAATCAAGCCCGATTGAAAGATTTAATGCGGCGGTTACCGGGGCGAATGATTATGCCGCTTTGGCTGACAGTGACGTGGTCATTGTCACCGCTGGTGTGGCGCGCAAGCCAGGCATGAGCCGCGATGATTTGATCGGTATCAATACCAAAGTGATGAATCAGGTTGGCGCTGGTATCAAAGAACATTGCCCGAATGCTTTTGTTATTTGCATCACCAACCCGCTTGACGTCATGGTCGGGGTTCTGCAACGCGCCTCGGGTCTGCCGGCGGCCAAGGTGGTTGGCATGGCCGGGGTGCTGGATTCGGCACGGTTCCGCCTGTTCCTCGCAGAAGAATTTAATGTATCCGTCGAAGATGTGACCGCCTTTGTTCTGGGTGGACATGGCGATACGATGGTGCCGTTGGTGCGCTATTCAGCTGTTGCCGGTATACCGGTTCCCGATTTGATTAAGATGGGGTGGTCAAGCGATGCGCGGATTGCCGAGATCGTCCAGCGAACACGCGATGGCGGTGCTGAAATTGTTGGCTTGCTGAAAACCGGATCGGCTTTTTATGCGCCAGCGTCGTCAGCCATTGAAATGGCAGATGCCTATTTGAAAGACAAAAAGCGCCTACTGCCTTGCGCCGCCTATGTCGACGGTGCTTATGGGCTTGACGGTCTGTATGTCGGCGTGCCGGTGATTATTGGCGCTGGCGGTGTTGAACGCATTGTCGAAATTGATCTGAATGCGGACGAACAAGCGATGTTCGATAATTCGGTTGGCGCGGTAAAAGCCCTGAATGATGTTGTTGACGGGCTGGCATCATAAGCGCCAAAAATCATCAATCTCTGCTATGGCGCAGCCGGGGTGTTGCGCCATACGGGCTGCCGTCATTGCAGAAGATTTGCTGAAATTGTGATTTTAACTGCGGTCTGACTTGAAATACAAAAATTACCGCATAGACTGATGTGCAGTTTTTATATTTCGCGATGTATTGGAACACGACCTGCCATGGATGATGCTGCTTCGACTTTGAGTGACGTGAGCGCAGAAATTGACCTGAGCCTGTTATCGGGCGCGAATGCGACATTTATTGCGGAAATGAACCGTGCCTGGCGGGCTGATCCAAAATCTGTCGACCAGAACTGGAACGCTTATTTCGAGGCGTTTGGCGATCTGGCCTATGGCGGCGATGAAGCTGAGTCTGGCCCCAGCTGGGGGCGCGCGCCAAGCCGGGTTATTGGCGCGGTAGACCCGGATGCCTCGATCAAGGCGGTGGCCGAGGGGCATGTATCCGGGCGGACGATGAATGCCACAGATATGCGCGCGGCAACGCTTGATTCCTTGCGCGCGGTGATGTTAATCCGCGCCTATCGTATCCGCGGCCATCTTATCGCTGATCTTGACCCGCTGTCACTTGAAGACAAGCCGCTGCACCCGGAGCTTGATCCGAAAAGCTATGGGTTTGGCGATGATGACTGGGATCGTCCTATTTTCATCGATCATGTGCTTGGTCTGGAAACCGCAACGCTGAGTGAAATTATTGACCGGCTGCGGAAAACCTATTGTGGCACAATAGGCGTTGAATTTATGCATATTCAGGATCCGGCGCAAAAGGCCTGGATACAGGAACGTATCGAAGCCATCGGCAACCAGACGGATTTTACCGTTAAAGGTAAAAAAGCGATCTATGAACGTCTGGTCGATGCAGAAGAATTTGAACGCTATCTGCACAAAAAATATACCGGCACAAAACGCTTTGGGATGGATGGTGCCGAGGCAGTGATTCCGGCGCTGGAACAAATCTTAAAGCGCGGCAGCCAGCTTGATCTGCGCGAAGCTGTCATCGGTATGGCACATCGTGGTCGTTTGAATGTGCTGCATAATGTCCTGCAAAAACCGTTTCGGGCGATTATTTCGGAATTTTTAGGCAACCCGGCAAACCCGGAAAATGCGGGTGGTTCGGGTGACGTGAAATATCATATGGGGGCCTCGGCAGATCGTGATTTCGATGATGCAGGTGTGCATCTGTCACTGGCGCCGAATCCATCGCATCTTGAAATTGTTGACCCGGTTGTTGTCGGGCGGGTGCGCGCAAAACAGCAACAGCGCGGTGATCATGACCGCACTCAGGTGCTGGGCATTTTGCTGCATGGTGATGCGGCTTTTGCCGGTCAGGGTGTTGTTGCCGAAACATTTGCCTTTTCTGCGCTGCGCGGTTACCGCACGGGCGGCACAATTCACATTATTATCAATAATCAGATCGGCTTTACCACGAGCCCGTCATTTTCGCGGTCGTCACCCTATCCGACCGATGTCGCCAAAATGGTTATGGCACCGATCTTTCATGTGAATGGTGATGATCCGGAAGCCGTCGTTCATGTGGCGCGTATTGCGACAGAATTTCGGCAGGCATTTGGTACCGATGCGGTCATTGATATGTTCTGCTATCGGCGTTTTGGCCATAATGAAGGGGACGAGCCAGCCTTTACCCAACCATTGATGTACAACGCCATCGGCGCGCATCTTTCAACCCGTGATCTTTATGCCCAGCGGCTGGTTGATGAGGGCATTTACGATCAGGAAGCCGCGCAACAGGTTGTTGCCGATCGCATCGCCTATCTTGATGCCGAGTTTGAAGCGGGCACCAATTATCTGCCGAACAAGGCTGACTGGCTTGAGGGCAGCTGGTCTGGCATGGTCACCGCGCATGGCGAGGACAGGCGTGGCGAAACCGCCGTCGAGCTCGATAAATTGCGGCAAATTGGTGCCAGCATGACAACCCCGCCTGATGGTATGACGCTGAACAGCAAGTTGCTGCGGATTATCAAAGCACGCGGAGATATGATTGCCAAAGGCAGTGGTATTGACTGGTCGACGGCGGAACATTTGGCGTTTGGATCAATTTTGATGGAAGGCAATCCGGTGCGATTGTCCGGCCAGGATTCATGTCGCGGCACATTCAGCCAGCGGCATGCGGTGTTTGTTGATCAGGCCAATGAGGAACGCTATACGCCACTCAATCATCTGAGTGAAGATCAGGCTGATTTTGAAGTGATTGACTCGCCGTTATCCGAAGCCTCGGTGATGGGGTTTGAATATGGGTTTTCACAGGTTGAGCCAAATGCGCTGGTCATGTGGGAAGCACAATTCGGCGATTTTGCGAATGGCGCACAGGTGGTTGTTGACCAGTTTATCTCGTCTGGTGAGGCCAAATGGTTGCGGATGAACGCGTTGGTTTTGCTGTTGCCGCATGGCTATGAAGGGCAAGGCCCGGAACATTCATCGGCGCGCCTTGAACGTTATCTGCAGCTATGTGCCGAAGATAATATGCAGGTGGTGAATTGCACCACCCCAGCCAATTACTTTCACGCTTTGCGGCGTCAATTGCGGCGGAATTTCCGCAAACCGCTTATTGTGATGACGCCGAAATCATTGTTGCGGCATAAAGCCTGTGTGTCGGATCTGGCCGATATGGGGCCGGGAACGACCTTCCATCGGCTGCTGGACGAGCGTGATACCCAGGTGCGGCATGGAAAGGTTAAGCGGATCGTTCTGTGTAGTGGCAAGGTGTATTATGATCTGGCCGCTGCACGCGATGCTGCAAAAGCGTGGGATATTGAGATTTTGCGGGTTGAGCAGCTTTATCCATTCCCGACTAAAGCTGTCAAAGAGATTTTGTCAAAAACCCCCAAGGCGAGCGTCGTATGGTGTCAGGAAGAGCCAAAAAATATGGGCGGCTGGACATTTGTGCGTGATTACATTGAAGACATCATGGCTGAGACTGGCATGCAGCAGCAACGGCTTGTTTATGCTGGCCGGGATGCGGCAGCGTCGCCGGCAACCGGCACATTATCGCGGCATAACCGGGAACAGAATGATTTGGTTGCAGCCGCGCTTGATCTGCCGAGCCAGTCAAAATCATAGGGTGTTGCTGGTAAAGTCATAGGGTATCGCTGGGTAACAATTGTCATTGTAATAACCGCAGCAAAATAAGGCACCACGAGGAGGGCGCTGGAAATGGCCATAGAAATTACTGTTCCAACTTTGGGCGAATCGGTGAGCGATGCCACGGTCGCGCGTTGGATAAAAGCCAGCGGGGATAATGTGGCGGCCGATGAACCCATCGTCGAACTCGAAACCGACAAGGTTACGCTGGAGGTGCCGTCACCCGTCGCTGGCCAGCTTGGCGACATTGTGGCGGCCGAAGGGGCGGTTGTTGAAGTTGGCGCTATTCTGGCGCATCTCGAGGAAGGTGCGAGCGCTGCGCCGGTAAAAGCCCCCGAGAAAAACCAAGCGAAAGCCCAAGAGAAAGTTTCAGAGAAAGTTTCGGAACAGCCATCGGCGCCTGATCTGGCTGCCGGCACGCCAGCGGCAACATCAGCCAATGATCATTTGTCGCCAGCTGTGCGGCGGCTTGTTGCCGAACATAACATCGACCCGGCGCGCCTTACCGGTACCGGTGTTGGCGGTCGTCTCACCAAAGCCGATGTGTTGAACGCGGTAAATAAGCCCCGGTCAGCACCAGCAGTGTCAGAGCTGCCGGCAACACCGCCGCGCGCGCCATCACGGGATGTGGATGCGGCACGTGAAGAACGTGTGCCGATGTCAAAATTGCGCAAAATTATCGCGAGCCGGTTAAAGTCAGCCCAAAATAATGCCGCCATGTTGACGACATTTAATGAAGTTGACATGACAGCGCTGATGCAGTTGCGGACAGATTTTAAAGATGCATTTGAAATGGCGCATGAAATCCGTCTGGGGTTCATGGGGGTATTTGTTCAGGCGGCGATTCAGGCGTTGCGCGAATTTCCGGCGGTCAATGCGGAAATTGATGGCGATGATATTATCTATAAAAATTACTATAATATCGGCGTTGCTGTTGGCACCCCGCAAGGTCTTGTGGTGCCGGTTATCAAAGATGCCGGTACGATGGATCTGCCCGCGACCGAACAAGCCATTGCCGATTTTGGCGCCCGCGCCCGTGAAGGTAAAATTGCGCCAGATGAAATGGCTGGTGGCAGCTTTACCATATCAAATGGTGGGGTCTATGGGTCGCTGATGTCGACGCCTATTCTGAACCCGCCGCAAAGCGCTATTTTGGGTATGCACAAGATTGATAAACGCCCGGTTGTGGTCGATGATCAAATTGTGATTCGGCCAATGATGTATCTGGCACTATCTTATGACCACCGTATTATTGATGGCCGCGAGGCGGTGTCGTTCCTGAAGCGGATCAAAGATGTGGTCGAAGATCCGCGGCGTTTGTTGCTTGGTGTATAACACAGCAGTGACGGGCAGCGGCATCGGGTAAAAAACAGCAACAAATGATGGGCTGCAAGCATGAGCGATAAAAATTTTGACCTGATTGTGATCGGCGCCGGGCCTGGTGGATATGTGGGGGCGATTCGTGCGGCGCAATTGGGTATGCGTGTGGCCTGTATCGAAAAACGCCCCACCCTTGGCGGCACCTGTCTGAATGTCGGTTGCATTCCGTCAAAAGCCCTGTTGAATGCGTCGGAACATTATGCCAATGCAGCGTCGGGTCATCTGGCCAGCATGGGTGTGGCGATTGGCGCGGTAAAACTGGATTTGCCGGCGATGATGCAGTCCAAAGACGATATTGTGTCGGGTCTGACAACCGGCATTGATTTTCTGTTCAAGAAAAACAAAATCACCCGGCTTGAAGGCAGCGCACGCATTGATGGTGCTGGTGCGGTGACGATTGTCGATGGCAAAGATAAAGGCAGCTACAGCACGGATAAAATCATGATTGCGACCGGCAGCCATGCGTCCAGCCTGCCGGGGATTACCATTGATGAAAAACGCATTGTCAGCTCGACCGGCGCGTTAAGTCTGGATAAATGCCCGAAAAAACTGCTTGTCATTGGGGCTGGTTATATCGGGCTGGAACTTGGCACTGTCTGGGCGCGGCTGGGGGCTGAGGTCGAGGTGATCGAATTTCTGCCGCGTATCCTGCCCGGTATGGATGATGAAATTGCCAAAAAATTTCTCGCCATTGCCAAAAAACAAGGGGTGTCATTTCGCCTGAGCACCGCTGTCAAAGCGGCGAAGACATCAAAAACCGGGGTCAGTTTAACGGTCGAACCTGCGGCTGGCGGTGCGGCAGAAACGGTGACAGCCGATATTGCACTGGTGTCGGTCGGGCGGCATCCGGCAACTGACGGGCTTGGTTTGGAAGCGGCCGGTATCAGCCTGACGGAGCGTGGCCGTATCGCGGTTGATTCGCGGTTTGAGACAAGCCTTGATGATGTGTTTGCCATTGGCGATGTGATTGACGGGCCGATGCTGGCGCATAAAGCCGAAGAAGATGCGGTGGCGGCAGTCGAAATGATGGCTGGCCAGCCGGGGCATGTGGATTACGCGCTGGTGCCCGGCATTGTCTATACGGCACCGGAGATTGCCACGCTGGGGCAAAGTGAAGAGGCGCTGAAAGCGGCAAAGACCGACTATAAAAAAGGCGTGTTCCCATTTGCCGCCAACAGCCGTGCCCGCGCCCAGGGTCACAGTGATGGCTTTGTTAAAATTCTGGCATGCAGCCAGACCGACAAAGTGCTTGGTGTGCATATTATCGGGCATGAGGCAGGCACGGTGATTCACGAATGCGCCACCGCCATGGCGTTTGGCGCGTCGGCCGAAGATATTGCCCGCACCTGTCATGGTCATCCGACATTGAATGAGGCGGTGAAAGAAGCCGCATTGGCTGTCGATGGTCGTGCTATTCACATATAACTAGCGCTGGGCAGCTATAGCTAGCGTCGGGCCCGGGGATGGGTATCGCGGTGCAGCCGGATAAGATGGCCTTCATCAACCTCGGTATAACGCTGGGTTGTTGACAGGCTGGCATGTCCAAGCAATTCCTGAATGGCGCGCAGATCGCCACCATTGCCAAGCAGATGCGTGGCAAAGGCGTGTCTGAGTGCATGCGGCGTCACATGCGCTGGCAGATCGAGACTGGCCCGCAAATCTTCGACAAGACGTTGCACCGCGCGCGGCCCAAGCGCGGCCCCGCGGCTGCTGACAAATAGCGGCCCGGCGGTGCCAGCATCGAACGGACATACCGCCAGATAATCATCAACCGCCTCGGCGGCGGCACGCAGCACCGGCACCTCACGGGTCTTGCCGCCCTTGCCAAAGACGCTCAGCCAGTCGCCAAGCGGGGCGTCAGCGCGGCGCAATGCAAGCGCCTCGGAAATACGCAACCCGGCACCATAAAGCAGCATTAAAACGGCAAAATCACGTTGTTTGACCCAGTCAGCGCCACGCCGTTCAAAAATAGCCTCAAGTAATGATCTGGCGTCATCTGCGGATAGCGATTTTGGTACCGAACGGGCTGGTTGCGGCGCCCGAAGCCAGCTCAGATCAGGCACATCAAGCAGTTGCCGACGGCCACAAAAGCGGAAAAAGCTGCGCAAAGACGCGACCCGCCGCGCAATCGTTGTGCGTGCCAATTGTCGCGCCGCCATGCTTGCCAGCCAGCCGCGGAACAGCTGCCGGTCGATCATCGCAGAGGCGGTCGGCACGGTGCTGGCATAGGCAGAAAAATCGTCAAGGTCGCGGCGGTACGCATCCAGCGTATTGTCACCATAACGCTTTTCCGTCGACAGCCAGTTCAGCCACGCCGTGCGATGCGTCGCATCAATCATCGCAATTCAACCAGAGATTCAAGCCGTGCTGCCAAGGTCACACCAATCATTTCAGCCAGCAAGACCAGTAAATCACTGCCCAGATCAGGTTGAAAACTTGTCGGGTGGTTGCCGGCAAGCAGTAACACACAGTTTGAAACCGGTGCTGGCAAGCGGTCTGGCAAACGGATCAATGCGATGCTGGCGGCAGGCTGGCCCAACAAAGTGGTGCCGGCATCATTTGGCGCGCCTAAATATATGGTGCGGCCCTGTAGTGCGGCGGTGATGCGGGCGGCTGGCTGAACGTCAAGCCCGGCCGCCACGATGCCGGCCAGGCTGGTTTCCGACTCGATGATCAACAGAGCTTTTTGTAGATCGAAAATCGTTGGAAATTCGGCGGAGATGACATGGCATAACCCGGCCAGATCGGTGCTCGCCAAAAGCGCCAATGTCGCATGATGAAGCCGTTTCCAGCTCACCATATTCTCGGCGGCGACATGCAACAGCGATTTGTGCGCCAGACCAAGACGTCTGGCCTCATCACGCGCGCGCGCGGCCAGAGCCGGACTCAAATCAACGATATTTGCCATATCCGGGTCTGCAATATCCGGATTTACCATATCAGGTTTAAACTGGCCCAGATGGGTGTCAGTATCGACA
>Ga0255753_1004453_pt1 | contig 13929 bp, 12 predicted proteins | sample 041ome_10_FD_179953 | JGI IMG/M metagenome (GOLD analysis project Ga0255753, IMG submission 179953) | Coastal salt marsh microbial communities from the Groves Creek Marsh, Skidaway Island, Georgia - 041412US metaG (version 2) | ecosystem: Environmental > Aquatic > Marine > Intertidal zone > Salt...
TCAAAACAAAGGCAAATTTTTTCAACGACCAAAAGACGAGTCAAATCAAATGAACGCGAAGTCGTGCAATCGATGTGTATTTCAAAGTAGTGTTTATTATTACTAGTCAAAGCAGCGGCAATAGTAGCTATGTGGTATTGTTGTGTTCTTTTTTTATTATACATCCGTATGCGCCGAACGCTGGGTTCCGTTTGGCGTCGTCGCGGTACCTCGTTCTCTCTGGCTTTCGTGACCGAGCGAATGGCCTCGCTTCTTCCGGGATCTCGACGGCGTCGCTTGGATTTCACACCCGCCGTACATTTTCCTCTGGAAATTGGAAAAAGCTTTCGCGATGGCTTCTTCCACGTCGTGGTCGCGAATTCTCGAGTACACTCTGACTTTGCGTTCTAAAAAGTTGGTCGGCAACAAGGAGGAGACTTTCGATCGGTCGATGTGGAAGGATTCTTCGTCGGTTAATTCTTGGAAGAATTTCACTCTCGAGACTGGATCTTTGTCTTTCATGGAGTAATCGATTTTGACGTTGTGAACGATGATCATTTCCGGTTTCAAGCCGCCCGGTATGGTGTTGCTAGTGCTATTGGATTCGTACGAAGTGGAGATATCTTCCTCCGTGACGTCTTTGAAATCGCTCAAATACTCCTCCGGGACCGTGTATTCGTTGACAAAAACGTACAAATCTCGTTTTCGTAATCGTTTAATTATATCGCGCGCTTTTTGTAACTCTGGTTCGTTCGAAAATTCGATTTGTTTCACGATCGTATCGTCCAGTTTAATAAACTCTTTCGGGTCTCGAATGGCGTGCGATATTCGACTGTTCCATCCAACGTCTGCTTCGACCATGGCGTCTACAATCATATACTCCACCGCCTTCGCTTTTTTATGCGTGTACACCACGTGGTGCATATTTGCGCGCATATCAAACAATCTGTACACGTTGTATACCTCGCTCGCTTTGAAACAAATCTCGTCGTCGATGACTTTCATGAACGAAATCAACCGGTTCATGTCTACCGAAGCGGATATGCCGGTGTTTTTCGAGTCTCGCATCAAATACTCAAACTTATCCACGTCCACGCTGTTTCTTTTATTCGCCACGATGTCGAACAAAAACTTATTCTGTTTATACCCAGAATCGTTCGAACTGATTAAATCTTTCACTTTTTGGACTATTCTAGGCGATAAGTCGACGCCGTTGTCCTCGACCAGCCACTCGAACATATCACACGACATGTCCTCGTGACTCCACTTCTTTGCCTCGGCTTTGCCTAATCTCAGCGGTAAAAACTCGTTATCGAACACGTGCGAATACGGCCCATGGCCTAAATCGTGACATAAACCGGCTAATTGAACGCATAACTTATCCTCCGCGTCCCATTTCAACGATCGCGTCGACCTCGTCAAAGTCTCGTACACGTTGCTCGCCAAGTGCGACGTCCCCAACGAGTGTTCAAACCTATTATGCGAAGCTCCCGGAAAAACGTAATACGCCGTCCCTAACTGCTTCAACTCCCTCAACCTTTGCATTTGCGGCGTATCGATCACGTCGCACAACTTCCCGCTAAAATACATGTGATTATGCACCGGATCGTTCACGACTTTCCCTTTATTCCTTTCCCGTGATTTCGTGTAATAATCTTGCACGATGAGGGGTTCACTCGCGCGTAAAATGTTCGGGTTCTGTCGCATTTGCGACATTGGTATTTCACCAGAAATGTTGATGTTGTTCTCCTCGTCCTCTCGCACTTGCGACATGGGTAAGTACGGCTCGTCCGGTAAGTTATCATCGTCCACCACTAAAAGTCTTCCATCGTCTTTATTCTCATTCTTAGAAGTCGTTGTCGTATCATCTGCGCATAAAAATTCAATTTTTAAATCAAACTCGTAAAAACAAAAAAACGTACCGTTATTATTCACCGCTTTGCTATTGCTCCTTCCTCCTCCCTTTTGTTTCTTCTTTCTCTCCGGAGTGTCGTACGCTAAATCCTCCTCCTCGTATTCTTGGCTGCTATACCCAAAGACTCGTTTAGACTTCATCTGCAATTTTTTGCTTTTTTTTTTTCTTCTTTTTTTTTTTCTGCGATGAATGAAAAAATGTGAAGAAGAAGCTTGTTGCTCGAGAGAAAAAAGAGATGAAAATGGACAGACAGACAGACAGACCAAAACAACAACGAGAGGGAAAAAAAGCAATCGAATCCAAAATCGTCACATTAGTACTACTACTACTTTATAATAAGTAATACACACAGAACAATAATGACGAATAATAATCTCATCGCGTCGCTCCTGAGAGACGACAAATCAAAGATGGCCACGTTAATCGCGTGCGGCGCGAGCGCGGTGGCGTTGATTTATTACAACCGGGAAGTTCGGAATCAAATCGCGAATATTTTCATGGTGCGTTTTCTTCTTCTTCTTTTCGTCGTAGCCGTCGTCTTTCGATGGTCTTCTTTTATCATCATCATCATCTCTTTGATGATGATGATGGTGGTGATGACGATGCCTCTGCTCGCGTGTGAGAGAAAAACACGAACGCGTCTTATCTTTTGCGAGTGTTGATATTGCGCGAGATGGACGACGCGTGTTGTCGCGCGAGAGAGAGGAAGATGGAGAGTGGATAAACCTGAAAAGCGCGATTGGATTTTTGGGTCCAAATTCTCTCTCGCCGCCGTCATCATTTCATCGTTTCATCTTCATCGGAGAGGCTTCTTTTTTCTGGTTTTGATGTGACTCTCTCTCGTTCGTTCTCACAAAACGCGAGAAGTCGACGCGTACGCTCTGTTCATAATGCATGCGTTTGTATTCTTATTTACTGACCGACCGTATTTCTCTCCTTTTACAATAAAAAAAAACTTAATAGGGCGCTGCGGTGGCCACCTCTGGACCAGGCGTCTTATCTGGCAGCACGAACAACGCGGCGAGTAAGAAAGAAAGCAACGGGGACGCCTCCGATGGCGGCGATGCGGAGAACCAACAGCAACTGATGATGCAACAGATGCAGCAACAACAGCAACAAATGCAAGGTGGTGGGATGCCTGGGCAAGAGGAAGAGTTATCCGCGATTGAACGATTTTGTACGGACGTGACGGACGAAGCGAAGAAAGGGTTGTTGGACCCGTTGGTCGGGAGAGACGACGAGTTGAGAAGAGCTATTCACGTCTTGTCCAGACGAACGAAGAATAACCCGATTTTGTTGGGCCAATCTGGTGTTGGTAAGACGGCTATTGTGGAAGGTTTGGCGCAGAGAATCGCGACTGGTGACGTGCCTTTGTCGCTGAGAAACGCGAAGTTGTTGGAGTTGGATTTAGGCGCGGTTGGCGCCGGCTGTCAAATGCCGGGGGAGTTTGAAGAGAGATTGTCTATGGTCGTGCAAGAAGTTGTCGACGAAGCCGAGAATCAGCCAGTGATTGTATTCATCGACGATATTCACAACTTGATTCCGCCGCCGCCGAATGGGAACAACGGGTCGGCTATTTTGAAACCGGCGTTGGGGAGAGGTTTGTTGAGGTGCATCGGGTGCACGTCGGTGGATAAGTTTAAGAAATCCATCGAAACTGACGCGGCTTTGGAACGTCGATTTCAGCAAATTCCAGTGGAAGAACCGGACGTTGATTTCACCGTTTCTATTTTGCGCGGGTTGAGACCGAGATACGAACAGCACCACAACATCGCCATCTCGGAAGGCGCGTTGTTATCGGCGGCGCAGTTATCGGCCAGGTACGTCAGCGGACGTCAGTTACCAGATAAGGCGATCGATTTGCTCGATGAAGCCGCCGCGGCGGTTAGAATGAACAAATCGTCTAAACCGGAAGCGTTAGACGTGTGCGACCGAAAAATAAAGCAGTTGCAAAAAGAACGCAATCAGTTGTTGTTGAAGCAAAGAAGCGAAAACGCAAAGGCTGGTCAAAACAACATCGCCGCGGCGGAATTGCAAAAGCTCGCCGCGCAATTGCACGACGAGAAGAAGAAACGAAAGGAGCTGCAAAAGAAAGTTACGAGTGAAATGACGTGCATGAACGCGTACAGACAAGCGCAAGCGCAGTTGGCGTACACGGTGAGAAAGATTCAAAACGCCAACGCCAAAGTACAGTTGGCCTCGGCCGCGGACGCGCCAGACGAGTACAAAGCTCAACTCGCGAATTGCAAGAGCGACCTCGCCAAATTGGAAGCGGAAAAAGAGCGCGTGGAAGACGAGGTGAAGAAAGCGGAAGGCGAAGTGTTGTCCTTACAAGGTGGTGGGGTGATGTTGAGAGAAGAGGTGACGGATGCAGACGTCGCGACAGTCGTGTCCAGATGGACCGGCGTACCGGTGGCGAAATTGGTCTCTTCGGAGAAACAGAAATTGTTGCAATTGGAATCGGAACTTCACGAAAGAGTCATCGGTCAAGAAGAAGCGGTCACATGCGTCGCCGAAGCCGTGCAACGCTCGCGCGCGGATCTCGCCGATCCGAATGGGCCGGTCGCCTCGTTCATGTTCCTCGGTCCGACTGGCGTCGGAAAGACAGAATTGGCAAAGGCTTTAGCATCGTATCTCTTCAACTCGGACCAAGCGTTGGTGCGTTTGGACATGTCCGAGTACATGGAAAAACACTCCGTGGCTAGATTGATTGGCGCACCGCCAGGCTACATCGGCTACGACGAAGGGGGCATGCTCACCGACGCGGTTCGACAAAAGCCGTACTCGGTCGTCTTGTTCGATGAGATTGAAAAAGCGCACGTCGATGTCTTTAACGTCTTGTTGCAGTTGTTGGATGAAGGCCACGTGACGGATACTCAAGGTAGAAACGTTTCGTTTAGAAACTGCTTGATTATCATGACTTCGAACTTGGGTTCGGACGAAATGAACTACCAAAACAAAAGAAGAGGAAGAGGTAACGTGAAAGACGCCGTCATGCAACACGTCCGATCGCACTTCAGACCAGAATTTATCAACAGAATCGACGAGTTTATTTGCTTTGAATCGCTCAACCATTCGCAAATCGAAGAGATTGTCCAATTACAACTCAAGAACTTGTCCAACAGAGTCGATGGCCAACGCATGGCGATTGAATACGACAAATCCGCGGTTGAATATTTGGCGAGAGAAGGCTACGATCCGCAATACGGCGCTCGTCCGGTCAAACGTGCCATTCAAAAACAATTGTTACAGAACTTGTCCACGGAAATCTTGAAGGGCAAATTCAACGAAGACGATACGATTTTAGTCACCGCGGATAGACACGGCTTGTGCCTCGCCAACGGTCAAAAGATTGTGCGAAAAATCTACGACATCACCGAAGCGAGCGACGACGACGAGGACGAGCTTTAGAGATAAAACGATGAACGATCAACACACAACTGCTACAGTACTGCGAAGAAACAAAAACAACAACAAAACATCATAGAAGAGTTTGGCTTTTAAAAATAATCACAAATATTATCTTGAATCTTGAATTGAATGAATTGGCACGCTAAGTGCTTCCTTATTATTTCTTGTTCCTCCTCTCCTCGTTTCGCGTCCCCCCCAACATTTTTTTCCCAATTAAAACCACCCCTGATAAAATCTCTTTCGACACGCTTCAATCAATCCACAATCACGCAGTGTGACTTTCTTGGAATATGATATCACTAATTTGCATCTACTGGATTTCTATCTCTCTCTTTGTTTTAATATCGTTAAGAAAAAAATTGGTTGGTTCCGCCTCCTCTCGTCGCAGAAGATTTTAAGAACACACTATTTATGTTAAACATCATTGTTCGGAAACTTTGCCTTTATAAGAAAGAGCGACGATTACAACTCGTCTTTCTTCCTCAACTGCTCCAACTGCTTCAAAATAGCCTCCCCTTTATTCAATGCCGCCTCTCTTTTCTTCCACGTCGCGACCTTGGTGTTGTGTTCCAGCTTCGCCGCCTTCATGTCTGACTTTATCGTCTTCAACTCCTCCGATCGTTTCTTCAACTCTTCCGCGATGTCCGCGGAAGTCTTCCCGTCGAATTTCTCAATCAACGCGATTTCGTTCGGTTTGCACGCTTTCTTCGTCTTCACGTCGCACTTCTCCACGTCTAAGGTTTTCTTCGTAAACGCGAGCATTGCGTCGAAATCTCTCCCTTGTTGATAATCCTTCCCTTTCTTGTCCCCTGCGAGGAAGTATTTAATCGTCGGGTACCCTTGCACGCCCATTTTCTGACACGTTTGCGCGCCATCCGCGGTGCAATCCACGTCCACGATCATCACCGACGCGTGATCTTTGTATTTACTGCCGAGCTTGTCCCACGCGGGTTTCATGCTCTTACAGTGGCCTCACCAAGGCGCGAGAAATTTCACGAAGACGTTCTTGTTCGATCCTAAAACCGCGGAGTCGAAATTTTTGTCCGTCGCGAGGAACGCGGAAGCGTTCACTCCTTTGAAAGAGCTCGGGGAAAAGGTAAAGGTGAAAAGGGCGAAAATGAGGAACGAGAGAGAGGATGATCTCGTGTAAGTCGTCATCATCCTTGATTAATTACTATTTGTGTGCTCTCTTTTGTGATGAGTGTAGTCAGAGAGAGAACACGAATACAATTCTGGCGAAATTGATGAGAGATCGAAGAAGAGAATTTTTTGGTCGTCTTGGGCTTTAAACGTACGAAGAATTGAAATATGAATTTGAGAACAGCGCGTGTCGCGTTGATGATGTCTTATTGTATCCAGTACTGGATACCAAAAATAAACGTACGCTGTACACTTTGCTCCAACTGAAGGAGCGGTTTTTACATCTTTATACAACATCTTTATACAACATCTTTATACCGAATAAACGAGATGAATAAGAATATACACAAAAATTACGAGGACCGAATGAAGGGTTTGATAACAGACATTTCACCCATCCATCCCTCTACAAAACTTTTCCCGGATAATTAACCTAAACCCGTCAAAAGAGAAGCCCGTGTGTTGTTCGCATAACATTACTCTCTATAGCCTGCGATATGTTAACGCAGGGGCAATTGAGCTGGAGCCGCAACACAACGGGCAAATTCAGGTTTACCAAAAGTCAATTGAAGAAATGAAACACATATTGGAAATGTTCCCATCGAATTGCAGTTGCGCGTGCCAACACCCGCATCACCATACTCTCGTGGATTCCAAAAATTTGTATTATAGCAAATTGGTGGATTGTGATCCGCTTGGGCAACAGACGTCCACAATCGGTCTCCGACCTTTCCACTTGAAGATATACTCACCTGATCACTATCTGATCCCGGATCACTACCAGATTCTTGTGCAAGTGCGGCAAATTCGGGAGTATACTTAAATGTATCAACTATTAATGCAGCATTTGCATCATTGGGGCGGATGTCAAGATGCTCTGCACCATGTTCCTGACAGAAGGTAGCAGCTTCTACTCCTGTCAAACCTTGCCATCCCACTCCACCCCACCCAAATCCACAAAGATAAACAATTGGTTCAATTTCACATGTGTCACCCGTCCATCCCGATGCACATACGCAAATCCAATTCGTCCCGTTGTATTGTAACTTATCCCCACCGGGAGGCACACATTTTAGCGGTTTACTATTTTCCACTTTTGTTTGGAGCTCCGAAATAACGCTTTCTAGAGAAACTTGTGGCAATGGTGGTTCAATTTCACATGTGTCACCCGTCCATCCCGATGCACATACGCAAATCCAATTTGTCCCGTTGTATCGTAATTTATCACCACCAGGGGATACACATTTAGGTGGACCAGTGCTTTCACTCGGAGGTGTAGTACTTGTGGCGCTAAAGTTACCCTTGATATAGAAGGGATGTCCACTCGTGCTTTGGCATGAATCAAATATCCCTGATGAATAGAACCAGCATGAGTTGCCACCGATGTGTCCCCAAGCTACGCAAGAGGTTTCTGCTGTACAAGTATTGCAACAAACGTCTGCGTCCGTCCCGTACTTGGTCATGTTTTCAATGCGAGCGACAGCACCGCAATCGCGTGATTCTTGCGAGTACAGCGCACACCCAAGTGCTGGTGGTGTTTCACAGGTCAAACCTGACCAACCATCTTCACATAGACACATCCACTCTGTTCCGTTGAAATACTGACTTTTACCGCCAGGGGGAGCGCACTTTTCAGGATGAACTACCTTCTTACCATAAACAAAAAGGTTGGTGTTCTGCACGTGCACGTCTCCATCGTCGTTCAGAATGCCAACCGTCCCATTTTTATACTTAACCATAGGCCAACCTGCGTAAACGAGACGCGGTACGATTAAACACAAGAGAAGTGTAGTGATCGTGCACATTTGAGCGAAAGAGGTATGATTATTCATGATCGAACCGAAGGATCTGGCGTTTCACAAACGCTCAGTTTAAAACCACTTTGAGAGTGCGCAGTTTCAATTTTCAACGGTGCCGGTTGTAGAATGCTAAAAGAAAACTTGCACGATACGCTTCCAAAGGTAACGTAGATTCGAAAAAGTATGCGTGCTTCGTTATACAGGTGTTCAGGACACGAATGTGGTATGTGGTGTAATCGATCGAGCAAAAGATACCAGTAATTATCTGCGTGGTTAAGAGTGCGGATTCAGCTTGAAAGGAGGTCTTTTTCCCGAAAGGTCGCGATCAAAAATATTCTTAACATGCTTAAGGGGACGCGTCAAGTTCTCGTAAAATTTTATTACAACTTACTACAAAAGGAACTGTGTGATGATGAGAAAAAGTGATAGATATTTTCTTCTGTCTTGCAATTTGACAAAAACGCAAATAATAAAATTTGTTTGCTTGAGAAAAATTCTTCGGAAGAAGAAGAGAAATTTGATGTGATGTTAAGATGATGGGACAACAACAAGGCGAAGAAGAATTCAAAGAAGAAGAAGAAGGAGTAGGAGGAAAAGACGACGACACGAATGATTTTGATGGCAAAGAACTCGCGTCAGAGTTACTCAGAATCATCTCCTCGGATTTCTCTTTAAACGAGCTGGCGTTTGTGCCTCCGTGGAAGCATTTGAGAGAGTTGTTAGGGGAAAAGTTTGCCGACGATGAAGAAGACGAAAACGACCGAAAGCGGTTAAAGTTGTTTTATCGCTCGTTTTGCGTCCGAGAACATAAACTGGCGATTAACGCGCACGTTATAGTGCCCGTATTAAACTACGTGTATTCTCAGTTGAGGAGGAAAAAGGACGAAAAGAATGACGATGATGCCTTCTTGGATGATGATTTGAAAGTACTTTTATGCGTGCTCACTGGCGACAGTTTATCCGGTTGGAACGTGAGAAAAAGAAGAGTCTTGGAAGCGTTGGAAAAGGACGGTGACACGACGAGTGATGATCAAGAGAAGAATAGGATGAAAGAGATGGAACGAGAAATGATGTTTGCCACGTTCGTACAAACAAAGTTTCCAAAGTCCACGGCGGCGTTTGCGCACAGAAGGTGGGTGATTATGACGTGTTGTTTTCACGGCGGCGGCGCGGAGAGAAGGAATCACCTAATACCAAGAAACGCGCGAAGGGATACGACGATGTTATCATTATTGTTATTAAATAATGTATACGAACGAGAAACTCTCGCGTGCGAACAAACGTGTCGACGGAAGCTGAGCAATTACGCCGCGTGGTCGCACAAGTTGTTCGTCTTTGAACTCGTCCATGTGAAGCAAAACGTGAACGAACCGGATGAGCTCTTGGAACGGGCGAAGAGCGTCTTGCGAGAATCAAAAACAAACATTTCTTCCTCCGATCCGAGCGCGTGGCATTTTCGACGCGCAGTAATTCGCTCAGTTTACGATCGACTACTTCACTACGATGCAGTGAAGAAGAGATTCTTCGATGAAGTGATCGTTGACGAATTCCGTTTCGTGCGCGAAAAGATTGCGGCGTTTCGCGGACGGGAAACGCTATGGCACCATCGTAAAACGGTGTTGGCGCATGTGCTCCTCAAATGCTCCGATGACGACGTTCGAAACGAAATCGTCACAGAGGAAATAGAGTTTGCGATAAATAATAATAATAAGGCAGACGAAATCAAAGTGCGAGACGTGCCGTGGGCGACAAAGTACGAAGACGGGGATGAAGCTCGCCTTCTTGCATCCTTTAGTAAATACGTGTGTACAATATTTAGTCGCTTTTGCAAAAAGTTATAGGTATGAATTAAAGATGATAGCAATATATAGAGAGTGTTAGCGTATTAATATAACAATCGCTTTTTAACGCGCAGCCATTTCCCTCGCACCGTCCAGCCACGGGTACTTCTGCGATCGTTCGATTTCAAACTTGTCGATTTGGTCGTTCTTCAACATCGTCAATCCAACGTCGTCCAAGCCATTCAACAAGCAGTGCTTGCGGAACTCGTCAACTTGAAAGGAAATCTTAGAACCATCCGCTCTCGTGATGGTTTGCGCCGCGAGATCGACTTCTAGCTCTTTCATCTCGTTGGCGTCTTGCATCAACGTTCTCACCGTCGGTTCGTCCAAAACAATCGGCAACATGGAGTTCTTGAAGCAGTTGTTGAAAAAGATGTCCGCGAAGGAGGTGGAGATAATGCACCTGATTCCCAAATCGTTGATGGCCCACGGCGCGTGCTCTCGGGAACTGCCGCAACCAAAGTTATCGCCGGCAACTAAGATCGAGGTTCCTTTCCATTCTGGTTTGTTCAAGACGAAGTCCGGTTTTTCCGAGCCGTCGGCGTTAAATCGCATTTCGTAAAACGCGCCAACGCCCAATCCGGTTCGTTTGATGGTTTTCAAAAACTGCTTCGGGATAATCATGTCCGTGTCGATGTTTTGCAAGTCCATCGCAGCGGCTTTACCTTTGAGCGTCGTAAACGTCGGCATACCACTACTACCGCTGCCAGATTTCGCTTGGTCCACTCTCGGTCGCGGCGGCACGATGGATTGGTTTGTCAAAAAGTCCTTGTCGACTTTCTTCGGGACGTCGTCGCCAGTCAAACCGGCACCAGAACCGATTTCTCTGACATCGCACAACTTACCAGTAATGGCCGCGGCAGCAGCCATGGCTGGCGACACCAAGTGCGTTCGGCCGCCGTTCCCTTGACGACCTTCAAAGTTTCTGTTTGAAGTCGAAGCGCATCGTTCACCCGGCAACAACTTATCCGGGTTCATGGCGAGGCACATGGAGCACCCCGGTTCTCTCCAATCAAAACCGGCTTCAATCAGGACGGTGTGCAAACCCTCTGCTTCGGCTTGGTCCTTGACGATACCCGAACCCGGGACCACCATGGCGTACACGGAACTGGCAACTTTCTTGCCTTTGGCCACGGCGGCCACGGCTCTGAGGTCTTCAATTCTCCCGTTCGTGCACGATCCGACGAACACCTTGTCAACCGCAACGTCCTTCATTTTTGTCCCTGGAGTCAAACCCATGTATTCCAACGATCTTCGCATCGCGTTCGCCCTGGATTCGTCAAAATCGTCCGGGTTTGGCACGACGCCGGAAATGCCGACGGTATCTTGCGGCGACGTTCCCCACGTGACGGTCGGTTCAATATCCTTCGCGTCAATAACCACAACCTTATCAAACTTGGCATCCGCATCGGTACCTAACGTTTTCCAGTACGCCACCGCCTTCTCCCAAGTCTCACCACTCGGCGCCATCGGTCTGCCTTTCAAGTATTCGTAGGTGATCTCATCCGGCGCGATCATTCCGGCTCTCGCGCCAGCTTCAATCGCCATGTTGCAAATACTCATTCTCGCTTCCATGGACAACTCACGAATGGCTTCGCCAGAAAACTCGATGACAGACCCGTTACCCCCGGCGGTACCAATCTTTCCAATCACGTGCAAGATCAAATCTTTGGAGGTGACGCCATCCATCAACTTGCCGTCGATTCTCACGTTCATATTCATGCTCGGCTTTTGCAACAACGTTTGCGTGGCCAACACGTGTTCGACTTCACTCGTCCCGATACCAAACGCTAACGCACCAAACGCACCGTGCGTGGCCGTGTGGGAATCCCCGCACACGACTGTGGTCCCCGGCAACGTAAAGCCTTGTTCCGGCCCGATGATGTGCACGATTCCTTGTCTCTTGTCTTCCATCCCGAAATACGTGATGCCAAAGTCCTTCACGTTCTCCTCCATCTGCACCACTTGCACTCTCGATTCCATCTCCGTGATGAACGTTTCCACGCTTTCAAACTTCGATCGGTCCGAAGTCGGGACGTTGTGATCCACCGTCGCCAACGTGTTGTCCGGTCTTCTCACGTTTCTCCCGGCTAAACGCAAAGCCTCGAACGCTTGCGGCGACGTGACTTCGTGCACCATGTGTCTGTCGATGAACACTAACTTTGTCCCGTTATCTTCCGTGGCAATCGTGTGATCGCGGACAATTTTGTCGTACATGGTCATGCCAGCCTTCGGGGAGATTGATGAAAACAGAGAAGCGCGGCGATGGGAAGTTGGATGTCTTCCAATTTTAATCGCCGCCAACACAGATTTCTTTTTTCCACTACTCGTCATCGTCGAGGAAGAAGAAGACAAAGAAGAAGATCTTTTTTGCGAGGAGGAGGAGGACAATCCACTGTGGACAGAAACAGGACGAGAAGAATTCATCATCGCGTCGTTTGGATGCGTGTATAAATGCGACAGTAAAGTAGTTTTCTTCTTCTTAACGATGTTAAAAAGATCGCCGCTCTTTGTGTTTGCGCTTTAATTATTATGAAGAAGTCAAAGTTCGTCGTTTTAGGAGGAAATTTTTTGTTTCTTTCTCGCGCGCGAGCTAAAAAAAAAATATCTGAGAGGCCAGATCTCACAAAAACACAAGAGAGACAGAGACAAGCTTTTATATACAAATTTATATCACAAACATCGACTATTATATACAGAGAAGAAGACAACAGACACAAATAATACAAAATTAAAAAGGCCCGACGCTTTCAAACTCGATGAATTCCACCGGTTCGTCACCGATGACGCGAGCTTCGTGCCCTGCTTCGCACAAGTAGCACATACCCGCCTTGGCGACGGTTTCCGTTCCGGTTTCGACGTCGGTCATTCCAAACGTACCAGATTTAATAAAGCCGACGTGCCTGGCGGGACACGCGGTGAGATGTTGTTTATCTTCCGGTAACAACGCTTTCGCCCCAGTGGCCCAGGTCCATCCAGGCTGAAGGTAACACACCATGCCTTTCGCTTGTTTGTTACCGAGAAAGCACACGCACGCTTTCCCGTTTTTCATCTCTTTGGTCGTGACGTTCGGGTCGTCGAACCGTTTCACGTCGAACGACGCGTTGTTTTCCTTCGCTTCTTCGGAAGTGTCGCCGATCATGTACGTGGACGCGCCTCCGGCCGAAGCGGCGCCTTCGACTTTCGAGACGATTTCAAACGCTTCCACGTCCGATTTCGTTTCCGTGAAAATGTGTCCCGGTTCAATCAAGTAAGAGTCGCCTTCTTTTATGTCAAACTTCGTCCCATCGTCCATGACGACGTTCAATTCGCCTTTCACGCAAATACCCACGTGTCTGGTTTGGCACGTGGCCGGCGCGCCCGGGAGGATTCCCATGCAGCTTTTCCAATCCACGCCTTTCGTCACTTCGATTTTCATGCATTGACACGTCCCAAAGTCAACCACTTTGGCGTTCACTTTTGGATCTTCCGCGGAAGGCATTTGCTTCAAAACGGACGGTTCGTCGAACGATTGCGCTTTAATGATCCCCATTCTTAATAACTATTTTTCAAAGTTTTCTTCTTCTTCTTCTTATGTATGTATGTCGCGTGTTCGTGATGAATACTATACCCTTTGTGTGTGTGTGTGTGTGTGTGTGGCCGAGTTAATTGTGCGCTTAATTTCACAATATTACGTCATTTTATTCTCTTTTTTTGTTCCCTTCCTCCTCTTGTGAGCACTCTCTGTCTTTCCTGAGTGATGAGACAAAACGACAGACTCTTCTCCCCCGCATCAGTATTAATTATTTTCTCTCGCTCTCTCTCTCACTCTCTCTCTCTCTGTTTTCTTCAGACCACACACTTC
>Ga0255753_1004463_pt1 | contig 13914 bp, 16 predicted proteins | sample 041ome_10_FD_179953 | JGI IMG/M metagenome (GOLD analysis project Ga0255753, IMG submission 179953) | Coastal salt marsh microbial communities from the Groves Creek Marsh, Skidaway Island, Georgia - 041412US metaG (version 2) | ecosystem: Environmental > Aquatic > Marine > Intertidal zone > Salt...
AGAAAGATAGTATTGACTAATATCGAATCTAGTTGAATGGAAGAAAAATACGTTAATTTTTATATGCGTTTTCACAAAGCATTTCGGAACAAGAAATCTAATTCTCTGTTAGAACTGAATCAGTCACTGTAGAGTAGTTTCGTTTGCAGAATTAATTATTTGGCAATCTAAATAAATCCTCTACCTTACATCCAAGTGTTTTAGAAATTTTTAAAGCAAGAACAGTAGAAGGGACATATATTCCATTCTCAATTGCATTAATACTTTTTCTAGAAACATCAGCACTCTCAGACAACTCTTGTTGCGTTAATCTTGCATTCTTACGAAGTTCCTCAAGATTGTTTAGAAGTTTTTTATGATCTTTGCCCAAAATTATTTCTTTTCGAAGTCTTCAACTGCATTTGTTAATTCTTCACTTGTGTTTGGGTAAAGATAACCAGCAATTATTTGTCCTAAACCAATAGCGGCAACTAGCGCCCCAACACCCTTGAGCACTGAACCTAGGAAAAATACACCAAATAGAAACAGACCCACGCCAGTAAATAATGTAACAACCCCAGTTCTTCTATAATCAATTGGTTCTTTTTTTCTTTCATCAAGCATGTTGATCATACCCTCTATCTTTGAGGGATCTTCTAGATTTTTAGATATCTCTAAAATTGTTCTATTTCTATCCTTGCTTTCCAAATACAACCAAATGAACACCGATACCGGGATTATCATTCCTACAAGTATTCCTAAAATTGGTATTAAATCATCCATAAATATTCTCCAGCAAACTAAATGTAACGTAAACTTATCACCAATAATATGAGAAGTAAAGGTTACAAGTTCATTGTTGTATAATTTTTTATATAGATAAAAAATATATAAATTTGTACAAGAAATTTATTCTGCAAACGAAAACAGTCAGTAACGGTGGAGTAAGAAAAGATTGATTTCTTAGGAATTGATGATGGAAATGAACTGGACAGCAGTTGGCTGGGTTATAGACATGATTCTTAACGGTTTTGTGTGGCTGGTTATCGCAGCGATTTTTCTTACATTAATCGATGTAACTGACACATGGACAAGAAAAGCTATTAAATGGATGGATAAAGCTGATAGATTGATAAGAGAATTAATAGATCAATTGTTTGAATGGATCCAAAAAAAGAATATCAAAATAATCTCTAGTATTATATTGCTAACCATCCTTGGTGTTCTTGCTCAACTAGGAATAATACCTAAGTTGATTACTTAATATAAACATAATGAAAAAATTAATATTAATAATCTTGGTGCTGTTTCCCTTCAGTAGCTGGGCTCAAGTAAAACTTGATGTCCTTTTAGATGGCCTTCATCAAGATGCACATGAGGGAAACTTCGAGGCCTACTTTGCCCGCTACAGCCCTAAGGCTGTTTTTTTAGGAACAGATAAAAAAGAGCGCTGGACGATAGAGGAGTTCAAAGCCTATGCTAAACCAGCCTTTGCAGACGGCCACGGGTGGACCTATGTGGTGGTCGAGCGTAACTGGGAGGGAGCTGGAGATACGCGATGGTTTGATGAAATTCTTCTCAACGAAAAGCTAGGACATTGTAGAGGGACCGGAGTAGTCGAGTTGATCAATGATGAGTGGAAAATAGCTCATTATGCATTGACCATGCTTATTCCTAATGCCATAGCTGAAGAGGTGGGCTCCAAGACCAGAGAAACCGATAAGCTGCAATAATTTATTTCAAAACCAGAATTCTTGCAGAAGAATTTTTTTACGTATTACTTTTTGCTCAAAAATGCTTTGAATGCTATTTCTCTCACAGGGCCAAAGCCCTTGACTTTTTCAGATCGCGAAAGGAGCTTAGCAACGCTGGATAATCTTTTTCCTTCTGGAAGAGTTGAAATGTTTGCTAAGTCTTGGAAGAAGATTTTTTGGTGTTTTAATGCCAGCTTTCGATCTTTGGAATGCTTCATAATATCCAGAGGCGATCCCCTCAAAAATTTTAATGACCTTAAAAGATAAAAAATTGGCAATGCTAAGTATGCTGGCACCTTGAATTTTTTAGGCCGCTGAGTTTTTTTATCTTTAATAAAAGATAACAAGGGCGGAGCAAGATAGAAGTTAAGATTCAAATACTTATTTCCGTAACTGGTAACAAGCTCTTTTGATCTTTGCAAATGAAACTCAGCAACTTGATATTCATCTTTTATGGCAAGTAGCCTGTATAGCTCTTTGCCTAAGCGAACCAATGTAGGCTCAGAGCCAATTTCATTTTTTAAGAGTTCTTTTGCTTCAGAAAAGCTACTAATATATTTTTCAAATTCTTTTCTGCCATATTGTTTTAAAAGCTTTTTCCTAGAAGATAGAATGTATTCAAGCGTCTCATCTGGACCATTTTCCAAAATATTTCTAAATATTGGTTGTTGTGGATTTTGAACATATGCCCTGCCTAGGTTAAAGCAATGCAGGTTGTTTGACACTCCTGCTTTATTCAAAATAATGGCCGCTTCAATGCTTTCTTTTTTCAGGGGTATAAGTCCTGCCTGAAAAGCAGCTCCCAACATAACCAGATTTGAACCAATGGCATCATTGCTTAGACGCTCTGCAATATTTGATGCAGGCAGCAAGCAAACCAACTCATAAGAAGATTTTTTAATTAAATCAACCGTTTCTTGCTCCATAAACTCAAGATCTCTATCTTTAACAAAATCTGCTACCGGAGAAAGGGAGGAGTTTACAACAGAGTAAGTTTTAGATTTAGAGAATGTCTCTTGGATTTCTTCTTTTGCTGCAACCACAGGGTCACAAGCCAGAAGTAAGTCAGTGCTCGCGGGCGAAATTTTGTGACTAAAGGGTACCTTTTCTTTTGAAAAAATTTTTATGTGAGACCATACAGCCCCTCCCTTTTGGGCAAGCCCAGTTAGGTCAAGGGTTGTGGAGATCTTTCCCTCTATATGTGCTGCCATCCCCAAAAGCGCTGAAATGGTTAAAACCCCAGTTCCTCCAATGCCAGTAAGCATAATGTTTGTTTCATCTCTTGGGCTGATGTCTGGGTTTTGAAGTGTTTGAAAACTCTTTGAAAGCTCTATTTTCTTCGGAACCACATCTGCGGTTATAAACGAGGGACAAAAACCTTTAAGGCAGGAATAATCCTTATTGCAATTTGCTTGATTGATCTTTCTTTTTCTTCCATTAGAAGTCTCAAGCGGCTCAATCGAAACACAATTTGATTGAATAGAGCAATCGCCACATCCCTCACATATTTCAGGATTAATAAAAACTCTTTTTATGGGATCCTCTAATAGGCCACGTTTTCTCCTCCTCCTTTTTTCCGCTGCACAAGTCTGATCATAAATAAGGGCGCTGACTCCGCTAATTTTTTTTAGGTTTTTTTGAGCTTCAATTATGTTATCTCTGTGTATTGAGAGAACATTTGTTGATATGAGGCTTTTATATTGAGTGGGGTTCTCAGAAAGTATGTAAATTTTACCTATACCTTCAGCCAAGAGCTGTCTGGTAATGCCTTTTACATCCCAGTTATTTCCGATAGCTTGACCCCCGGTCATTGCCACTGCATCGTTATACAAGATTTTATAGGTGATGTTTATGTCTGCATCAATAGCAGCCCTTATGGCTAATATGCCCGAGTGTTTATAGGTGCCGTCTCCCAAGTTAGCGAATATATGAGAATCTTTAGAAAAGGGAGACTGCCCAATCCATGGGGTTCCTTCTCCCCCCATTTGCGTATAAAGCTCTGTGCCCCTATCCATATCTACTGCCATGTAATGACAGCCTATTCCACCCAATGATCTTGACCCTTCAGGAACAAGGGTTGAGGTATTGTGTGGACAGCCCGAACAAAAATATGGATTTCTTTGAATTGGAGATAGGGCAGACTTTTGCTTCAGATGTCTTTTATTAAACCACTCCAATCTATCCAAGAGATCTGAGCTTTTAGTTGCTTTATAAATTCTTTTTGCAACAACCTCTACAATTGTTTCAAGAGGCAAATCATTTTCAGGTGGCAAAAGCCATTTATCAAACTCATCTTGTTTGCCAACTACCATTGGCCTTGCATCTTCACTCCAATTATAAAGCTGCCACTTAATTTGATGCTCTATCAACTCTCTTTTTTCTTCAACCACCAAAACATGGTCCAATCCCTCACAAAATTCTCGAATGCCCTCTGGTTCAAGGGGCCATGGCATTCCAACCTTATAGAGCCCAACTCCTAAATCATTGGCTGAGGTTTCATCTATTTTGAGCCATCTCAGCGCCTCTCTGACATCATTGTAAGACTTGCCAGATGTAATGATTCCAATTTTTGTTTTGGGCCCTTTCCAAATAGTTTTATCTATACCATTAACCCTGCCAAAAGCTTGAGCAGCAAACCCCTTAATTCTCTGCAGCCTGTGATCTTGATCTCGAGGATTGTCCTTATAGTATATGTTTCTTGATAGCTCTTCGTACTCTCCAAAAAAATCTTTTGAAGGAATAATGATATTGGCTTTTTCCAAACCTGTGTCATATACCATTGCTGCATCAGCCACATCTGATACTACTTTCATTCCAATCCAACATCCACTGAACCGACTCATTGCTATACCCAATAAACCATAAGGCACAATGTCACTGACGCCTGATGGATATAAATATGGAATAAAGGCGCTTATAAAGTTATGGTCAGATTGATGGGGAAGTGTTGAAGATTTTGCTCCATGATCGTCTCCAGCAATGGCCAAAACACCGCCATGCTTTGAGCTTCCCGCAGCATTTCCATGCTTTAAGGCATCCATGGCCCTATCTACGCCAGGCCCTTTTCCATACCAAATACCAAAAACCCCATCAAATTTCCCTCTGCCCAAAAACTCTCCTTGTTGAGACCCCCAAACAGAAGTTGCAGCAATCTCTTCGTTTAAACCAGGTTGATGAAATATAGATTTATCATCTAGAAAATTTTGTGCTCTTAAAAGCTCTAGATCATAGCCTCCTAAGGGGGACCCTTTATATCCAGATATAAATCCGGCAGTATTGAGATTATTAGATACATCTATGTCTTTTTGAACCAAGGGCATTCTTACCAGAGATTGAACTCCGGATATAAAAATCGGACCATCTCGTTTGGAATATTTGTCCAAAAGGGAGATTTTGTCGTCCAACATACCTCCTCGTACCAATTAAGACATAAATTAATTATAAACTTATATTTACGTTTTTATAAAATTTTGAGTTTATCGCTTTCTAGCAATTCTTTTTTGTGAAATTTTAATTAAATTTCTAGATATAGGATTGAAATACAACAAATAAGTTTATGATATTCCTCAACAAGTAAAAAATTATGAAACCTTTAATATTAGATTCTGCGCTAGGTACCGAGCTTGAAAATCGTGGCGAGTATCTTCCAAGTTTTAAAACATCTATTTGGTCAGCATATTGCTTAATACACAATCCAGAAGCCATTAAACAAATACATATTGACAATATAGAGGCTGGCGCAGACGTTATTACTACCTCAAATTATCAGGCTACCCCAGAATTATTAAAAAGAGAGCCTTCTGCTCCTCCATATGAGGATTTAGCAAAGCGATCACTTGAATTGTGCAAGGAGGCAATAATTAAAACAGGAGCAAAAACTATGATTGCAGGATGTTACCCCCCAATTCATGTTACCTTCAGACCGGATTTAAGCTCAAAAGAAAAAACACTAAGAAAGTTTTATGAGACATTGGGCAAAATTTATGAGAACGATGTTGATGTGATTATTTGCGAAACCATGGCATCAATTTATGAAGGCACCATCGCTGCCTCAACAGCTAAAAATTTTTCTAAAAAAGTTTGGTTAAGCTGGACAACCCGAGGAAATAAACTCAATAGACTGCCAAGCACTGAGCTGTTAGATCTTGCAATCAGCGAGGCTCTAAAATTAGATGTCGATTGTCAATTGGTTAACTGTGTTCATGCAGATACTGCAAGCATGGCAATTGATAAACTAAAGAAAGAAAAAAGTTTTGGAATTTATGCTAACTCTTCGATATATAAAAAAAATAAGCTAGAGGGGTTTGTTAGTGATTCAGATGAATGGCATTACCACAATCATCAGCCTATCAGCTCTGTTGAGTACAAAGATTTTGTTGTTGAATGGGTTGAGAATGGAGCCTCGGTAATTGGCGGATGTTGCAGAACCACAACCGATCACATAAAAGAAATAAAAAAGATTGTTGAAAAAATATGAATTGGTTTTTAATTATAGGAGCGATCATCTCATTGGTTGGAATGTTTTTTCATGGTGTGGCTGGACAAACAAAATACATGGGCATATTTATAAAAGTGAGATGGAACCTTTAATCAAATCTTTAAGCCTAGTTTCTTGGCATATGAAAACCTTAGAAATCTAATGGTGTTGGGATCATTAGCATGCGCCTTTCACCATGAATAAAGCACGGCCAGCAAATACTTAAGAGCTATCGATGAGCGCAAAGAAAGCCCACACGTTTTTGCTGAATGTTTCAAAAAAAGCAAAGCATCATGAATTTCATAAATTTCTGCAAAGCACAGAGCTCATTTCAATAGAAACAAGAACGGATCACTCTCTGTCGTTAAAGTATTTTTTAGTTAAGACAATTATTGGCCAGCAAGTTTCCACCAAGGCAGCTCAATCCATTTGGCAGAAAGTAAAAACTGTTTTGGATAATCACAAATCACAAATCACATTAAATATTTTAAAAGAACAAGGTCTATCAACGCCTAAAGCAACATACATTCTAGGAATTGCTCAAGACGAAAGCATTGAAAAAATGACGAAAGAAAGTTTAAAGCAATTATCCCTTGAGGACTTAACGCAGTTTTTTTTGAGTTTGAAAGGTGTTGGGCCATGGACCTTGGGTGTCGTGAGAATGTTTTTCATCGAAGATACAGATGTTTTTTTAGAAGGCGATCTGGGTATCAACAAAGCACTTTTAAACTTTTTTAATACAAAGAATTACTCTGGCCATCATTATTCTCCATACAGGACCTATTTTTGTCTTTATTTATGGAAGAGTCTTAATTAAAAACCCAATTCTAGGGCAATCGTTAATCAAAGGCTGCATAGTAACTTATTGTATAATTGTTGAATGTTAATTAAACAAATACCAATTAGGAATGATTTACGCAATTACATGTATTTACTAGCATGTGAAAAGACCTCTAATGCTATAGCAATAGATCCGCTAGATCATGCAAACTGTTTGAAAGTTGCTGAAGAGTTGGGTTGGACAATAAAAATAGTTGCCAATACTCACCATCACCATGATCACATTGGAGGGAATGACCAAGTGATTGCTGCAACAGGTGCAAAGTTAGTTGCGCATCAAGATGCTATGGATTCAATTCCTGGAGTAAATACGGGGTTGATTGCAGGGGATGATTTACAATGTGGAGAGATTACTTTGAAAGTCATGGACACTCCAGGGCATACCATGAGCCATATTTGCTTGTATTTTCATGGGAGTGACGAAGAACAGCCTGCATTATTTTGCGGCGATACATTGTTTAATGCGGGTGTAGGTAGATGTGATTTTGGTGGTGAGCCAAAAATTCTTCACAAAACCTTTGAAGATCAGATCTTCCCCCTTGCAAACAATGTTCGAATTTATCCTGGCCATGACTACATTGAAAACAATTTAGAGTTTACTCTTGATCGAGAGCCCGATAATAAGCAAGCCCTATCCTTGCGTGAAAAGTTTCAAAATGGTCTCAAGGCAGAAAGTTTTGTGAGTGATATAGGCCTGGAAAGAGAGATAAATGTCTTCTTTAGGTTAAATATAGCCCAGGTTAGAGCAGGAATTGCAGCAAGTTTAAATATAGAACTTGAACATTTAGACAACGAAAAAACCTTTATAGGCTTGCGTAAACTGCGTGATAATTGGTAGATCATAAGCTCAACATGCCTCAAAGCATCTTTTATAGCGCTTGCAGTTAGTGAGCATCTCCAATAGAATCAAGTTTCTTTAAAATCATGAACATGCAACTTAATTCAGACAAATTGGCAATGGCGCTGTCTTTTGTCTGTGCTTTGCATTGTCTTTTTGTTCCCTCTTTCTTTATTCTTAGCACAGGGTTTCTGGCTATTTCATTAGATAGCGTGCTTGTGCATCAGCTGTTATTGATATTTGTAGTTCCAGTAAGCTTGTATGCGTTAATTTCTGGATATAGAAATCATAAAATATCTTGGGTTCTTTTATTTGGGGCATGCGGCTTGGCTCTGCTGTTTCTTGCAGCACTTCTCGGCCCAAACATCCTAGGAGATTTTAATGAGAAAGCATTAACCTTGATGGGCTCGACCATCATTGCTTTTTCTCACTTCAAAAATTATCAAGTTTGCAGAAAACTTGACTGTGTTTGTCACGATTAATAAATCTTTAAATATATTTTCTAATGTTGAAGGCAAAGTTTTAAAAACGCATTTTCAAGAATGCATCAAGGAGCCTTTCAATGGAAATAGAGACAGCGACAAAAAAATTGAAGAAATTGTAAAGCTCTTAAAAAGATGAATCTAATTGTAAGAAATACTCACAAATACATCAGTTTTTTTATTTCCATACAGCTACTCTTGTGGACAGTTTCAGGCATTTATTTTGCATTAAACAAAATTGAAAATGTTAGAGGAGAGCAATATCGACTTCAATCGCCATCTAACTATAGTTTTAAGAACATAGAGTTTGATATTCCTGAGGCCACCTCAGTAGTTGTAAAAAAGCGATTAGATAAGACCATCATTACTGCTTCAACTGAAGCTGGGATGAGATATTTTGATGAAGAGGGGAGCTCTTTAAAGAAAATTTCATTTGATGAAGCAAAACAGATAGTTGCAGAAAATACACTGCTTAAACCAATTGCAGTTGAGGAAGTTAGTGAATCCAAAAAAGGTTCTGAATACAGAGGCAGCGAATTACCCATTTACAAAGTGATCACCCGTAATGCCAATGACAAAGAGATTAATGCATATTTAAATATTTTTAGTGGAGATATCGTAGCGATAAGATCAGCGCAATGGCGGATATGGGATTTAATGTGGGGGTTTCACATTATGGATTGGCAAGAAAGAGACAACATAGATAATATATTATTAAAAATATTTTCTGTATTAGCTTTAATAAGCTCCCTATCTGGCATTTTGTTATTTTTTAAAATTGATATTAAAAAAGAAACTTAATTGAGAGCACTATGAAAGATGCAGTAGCAGTTTTTAATGAATGGGCTGAGCTTGATAAAGATCTAGGAATGGAAAAGGGTCATGCCGATGCTGTGACTGAAATGCTAGATTTTGCTTTAAAAGAAAGGCATAGAATCAACAATAATTTCACTTTTTTAGATTTGGGTTGTGGCAACGGTTGGGTTGTTAGGAGGGTTGTTGACGATCCATTATGCATCAAAGCCAGTGGAATCGATGGCGCCGATCAAATGATTGCCCACGCAAAAGCACGCGGGAATAACGAGAATTACATTCTTGCAAACATCTATGACTATGAGCCTCAAGAAAAATATGACCTCATTCACTCCATGGAAGTTTTGTATTATTTAAAGGATCCTGAATTTATATTAAATAAAATATCTAATTCATGGCTTGCTGAAGAAGGGAGGCTGATAGTAGGAATAGATTTATATTATGAAAATAAAGACTCCCATACCTGGGAAGGAAAAGTGGGAACCAAAATGCTAATGTTAAAACAAGCAGAATGGATAGAAATGTTTGAGAGAGCAGGTTTTTCCGATGTGGAGGCTTGGCGTGCAAATCAAACTAAAGATTGGGCTGGGACCCTGGTATTAACAGGTAAAAAGAATTAAAAATTTTCAGAAAAAATTTTTCAACAACATTTAAACAAATGTAATAATTAATCTTTAGATTTTAGGAGACGCTAATGAGAATCGCTCTGTCAGTTTTTGGAATAACTTTTTTGATTTTTATATCCAGCGACCTTAAGTCTGCTGATCATGATGATGCTATGAATTTAGATCAAGTAGCACACGCTTTTGGGTGGAATTTTGAAGAGGCTGAAATTCAAACTCAAAAGGTTGCAGAAGGTCTTTATGTGCTCTTTGGAGTAGGCGGCAACATTGCAGCTTCTATTGGTGAAGACGGAGTTTTGATTGTTGACGATCAATTCCCCCAGGTCATGGATAAAGTTCAAGCAGCAATTTTAAAAGTTGGAGGCGGAGAAGTTGACTATGCTGTTAATACTCACTGGCATTTTGACCATGCTGAGGGCAACAACGCATTAGGCCCGCAAGGGACCAAGATCGTGGCTCATGCTAATGCTCGAGCAGATATGGCAAAAGGAGGAGTGATTAATATGGTAATTGCCAAATATAAACAGCAACCATATCCAGATAAGGCTTTGCCGGTATTGACATATGATCACGGAATGCAAATTCACTTTAATGGTGGTGAGATTGATTTAAAAAACTTTGCATCAGCTCATACCAATGGAGACACAGCGGTTTTTTTTAAAAAACAAAATGCAGTTCACTTGGGAGATGTTTTTAATAATTCCGGTTATCCATTTATTGATGTTGGAAGCGGAGGCAGCATCGATGGAATGATTAAGTTTTGTGAAGACACCCTTAAACTTTCAAATGATAATACTATAGTGATTCCTGGGCATGGACCAGTTACAGATACAGCAACCCTAAAGGAATATATTTCTATGTTAAAAACGGTCCGCTCAAGAGTTGCGGCATTGATCGAGGAAGGAAAAACGTTACAAGAAATCAAAGACGCCAAACCAACCGAGGACTTTGATAAGATCTATGGTCCTGAAACCGGCTCGCTTGGTTTTATCGATCGCGTGTTCACCAGTCTAAATAAATAAGATCCATTATTTTTTAAAATGTTTAATAGCCTTGACCACTTAATCATTGCCGTTGAAGATTTAGAAAAGGCTTCACAAAACTATCAACTTATTATGGGCGTACCTCCAGTTTGGAGTGGTGAGCACAAAAGCTTGGGAACCAGCAACACCTTATTTAATTTTCAAAATACTTATCTTGAGCTCTTATCTGCAACTGGAGAAGGTTTAGGTGCGGATCTTATTAATTATTATTTACAGGATACCGGAGAGGGCTTGATAGGAATGGTATTTGCAACAAATGATATTAACGACGTCCATCACTCTCTTCAAAATCACGGCTTTCTTATCGGCGAGCCAACAGATGGAGAGGGGATAAACTCGGCTGATCAAAAAATAAGAAAATGGAAAAATCTATTTTTACCACCAGATTTAACAAGGGGTATCTTTTCATTTGTCATTGAGCATACCCATGGATATTTGCCTCAACCAGAAGAACAGAAAGAATCAGAGCCTTATAAATTGGATCATGTAGTTATTAACACCAATGATGCGGATGGATTTATAGAGATATATAAAGATGTTTTTAATCTGCGCCTTGCCTTGGATAAAACCATTGAGCATTGGCAAAAAAGAATGCTTTTTTTTAGACTAAATCAAACCACCATTGAGGTTGTTGAACAAGAAGACAACCTGCCACCCAATGACAAGATGTGGGGCTTGGCTTGGGATGTAAAAAATATAGAAAAGACTCATCAAAGGCTTGTAGACACAGGCGTTGAAGTTACACCCATTCAAAAAGGCATCAAAGAAAAAACATTGGTTGCTACGGTTAAATCTCATACCCACAATGTCCCAACACTTTTAATAGAGCATCTAGATTAGTTGGATTATAGTTTTTTATTTTTTATCTCCTGTGTAATATAGTGGGCCACACATTAATAAAAACTTTAATCTTATGATTGAAATAATTCTCTACACCCTACTTTTATATTTTCTTCAGCTTTTTCTTCCCATAACACTTAAGTCAAAAATGCCTGAAGGGATGTTTGAAAGATCTAGGCGTTCAACCGAAAATCTAAAAGAGTCTTTGCCTATATTTTTGGCGTTGGCAATACTTTCAATTATTGTTGATGCTCAAACTAATATAGTGATTGCACTTTCATGGCTCAGTTTAAGGGTAATTTTTGCAGCAATATATATATCAGGATTTAACTTAAAACCCGCAAATGCTTCAGGGCAAAGAGCTCAACCATTAAGAAGCTTGGTTTGGACTTTATCTGTTGTTAGTTTGTTTATGATGGGTGCTAATCTCATTTAATAATTTTTATGTTCTCAAAGAAAACAATAATTCTTTCACTCTGCATATGCACAGCTTCATTTTTTGCAGGCTCACTGCTAGCTTCTAATATTAGTGAGGCCACCGTTCATTCTGAAAAAATTGTTTTAGGCTCAGGTTGTTTTTGGGGAGCTGAAAAAGGTTATGAATCACTGCCAGGCGTCATTGACGCAGTTTCTGGTTATGCCGATGGCAAAGGTGTTCGAGCTTCTTATAAAGATATAACTAAACTTAAAAATAAGTTTAATCCTAACAATCATGCTGAGGTGGTGGAGGTCACTTACAACAAGAATCTTATTTCTACTGAAGGATTGCTAATGCATTACTTTGAATCTCATGATCCAACTCAGTTAAATAGACAAGGAAATGACATAGGCACCCAATACAGGTCTATTATTTTGTACTCAACCCAAGAGCAAAAACAGGCAATTGACGCGATCATGCAAACCTATCAAACACTTTTATCAGCCGCGGGTTATGGACCCATTGTCACCTCAGTCAAACCCATTGAGAATTTTTACGAGGCTGAAACATATCATCAAGACTATATAGCAAAAAACCCTAATGGATATTGCCCAGATCATTCAACTGGAGTCAGATTTGAGAAAAGAAATACATTAGAAATATTAGATAATTCTAAGCTGCTTTCTGGGAAACACATCATTGTTATTGAAGCAGAGGGCTACTGTCCTTATTGTGAAAAATTTAAAGCCGAGGTTGTTAAAAATTATTTTGGAAATATCCCGCTTGTATTTAGACTGGCATCTCAATTGCAGGAATTAGAGATTAAATCACCAACATGGGCAACCCCAACTATTTTATTTATAGAAGATGGAGAAGAGGTTTTTGGTTATCAGGGCTATCTGAGCCCCAAAGAATTTTATCAAGCTCTTGGCCACTTCAAGCTTGGAGATTCAGAGTCCTATAAAGTTGCCTTTCAGCAAGGAACCGATGCAAGGTTTTGTAAAGAATATGAAATTTTTAAAAATACACCAGATGGTGTTTTTGTAGATAAATTAAGCGGATCTCCGTTGTTTGATACCAAAGACAGGTTTAATTCTTCTACAGGATGGCTTTCATTCACAGCACCAATCAAGGGTTCTGTTTATACAAAACCCGATAATAGTTATGGAATGAGAAGAACAGAGATAAGATCAGTTACATCAGACATTCATCTAGGGCATGTTTTTCCAGATGGGCCAAATGGCATGCCAAGATATTGTATTAATGCTACTGTGCTCGAATTTATACCCAGAGAGGACTTAAGCTAGCGTTAAAAATGCTTGCAAAATGATTTCTAATCAATAATATTAAACTTATCGTGATTTGATCTGATTGCCGCGATATTAAAAAAAGCGCTAAAACGGAATTTATTCCCAGGATTTAATTAGACTTAATGTTTGCTATCTAAGCAACAATTATTAAGTATATTTGTGAGGTAGAGTGAAATGAAAAGGCAATTGATAGAAAGATTAAACGAAGGCCCTGTAATTTGTGCAGAAGGCTTCTTATTTGAAGTAGAAAAAAGGGGTTATTTGGCCTCGGGTGAATTTGTTCCTATGGTTGCATTAGAGCATCCTGAGGCACTAGAGAATCTACATAAAGATTTTCAACACGCAGGCTCTGATGTGGTTGAGGCTTTTACATACAACGGCCACAGAGAAAAAATGAGGGTCATCGGAAAAGAAGAATTATTGGAGCCTTTGAATAGAGCTGCGCTAAAAATAGCAAAAAAAGTGGCTGATAATCCTATTGATGGTGGTGAGCCTAA
>Ga0255753_1004483_pt1 | contig 13883 bp, 15 predicted proteins | sample 041ome_10_FD_179953 | JGI IMG/M metagenome (GOLD analysis project Ga0255753, IMG submission 179953) | Coastal salt marsh microbial communities from the Groves Creek Marsh, Skidaway Island, Georgia - 041412US metaG (version 2) | ecosystem: Environmental > Aquatic > Marine > Intertidal zone > Salt...
GTAAGACCATAGCTGACCAATACCACGCCCAATGGGGGGAATAGACGATACTTCAATAACCAAAGAGCCGGGAAGAACCCTGCCATTGGATCTTTTTCCAAACTTAAAATATCGCAGATATTATGGCTGTCCATGTAAATCTCATAGTTTTGATACGATTTAAAATCACCATAAACATGCTTCTGGAATTCTTCTTTCGCCCAGCTCGTTTCTTCTTCAGTAGCCAAGCCAAATTTACTTTCAATTGGCATCGTAATCAAAATATCGAAAACCTGACCTTCACGCCACAGAGTGATGAGCCATTTAGCTTCTTCGCCTTGTTTACTTAAAAACATCTCGCGTAATTTAGCAGGTCCGTCTTCATATAACTTTCCATCTATTGCGACTAAAATGTCTGCTTCCTTAAGTTTTTTAACGTAATCGGGAATGGATAGACCATTTGTGGCAATTTTTAGCAGCAAACCGTTTTGATCAAAATCTTCAACCGACGGCAGTTCATTCTCAACAGCCTCATCGCCCTCAATAGCCTCTAATGTGTCTTCTTCGGACATACCATTACCCAGTCAGTTGATTAATTTTATTGTTCAGTTCGTAATTTTTCAATTACGGAAATTTCAACGGATTTGACGCTGGCTTCGGTGCTGGCTTTGGCGCACGTTTTTTAGCCTTTGCTTGAACTTCTGCCTTACGCTGCTCCTCAAGAAGCTTAGCAGCTATATCTTTTTGCAAAAGCATTAATTCATCTATCTTGGCCTCTAGTGCTTCGATTTGTGAAGACTTAACTAGATTATCAACTTCCTGCTCCATCTGATCTTCCCCTTCTTCTAGGGTTGATGGTTCAAAAATACTTTTAATTTCTGCAATTTGTTCTGATAATTTCATCTGCGTATCAAAGGATTGATCTTTCAATTCCTCTAATGTTGTTGAGGCGAAATCCTGAATAACGCGCTCTGTCTCAGTGATACCAATTTTTATGGCATTATTGTATCGAGCATCTGCTCCTGATACGTCTTCACTTGCTTTTAAAGCAGCATCTTCCAATGCGCTCAACGTAGCTTTAATCGTTTCTTGATTTTCAGTGTTGCTCTCAACTGTTTTGACAGCCTTTGCAAGCTCTCCGACGTTTTCAGAGAAAATTGCGATAGACTCAATTGCCATATTTGAATTGGTCTGCAATGTACTAAGTGCCTTATAGTACATGAAAAAACCAACAGTTAATGAAATAAGGGCCGCAGCGATTGAACTTGCGAAAATTATTGTGATTGACTGATAAATCCGCTTGGCTTGGATATTTTGAACTTCAAATTGTTCTTTTATGGTGTTGAATTCCTCTGTGACGCCTGCGGCCGTATCCGCGGCATCAAGTGCCACCTGGATACTGTCTTCAACTGTTGGTTTCGATGAACTAGTCGCCATGACGATCTCTTTCAGAAGTTTGATTAAAATTTTTCTCAGTGAAATAAGCACAATTCATGCCAGTTGTACTTCTCACTTCCTGCGATGGTAATCGTAAAGATTTGAACCCAAATTTTCGACAACCCCAGGGTCGCGAACGATCGTGAGTAACGTAATAATATTCACACTTTCCACAAGCAATCTGCATATCACTTTCGCCAATTTTCCCAAATATTTTGGATTTTGAAGCGGAATGCAGCCAACGCTGATAGAGACCCACCGATAATCCCAACTAAGCCAGTAACATGATCCCCTAAATTGTAACGGTTTATTCCCTCCTGAATCAGCCATAGGCCAAAAAGGAAAAAGACCACACTGGAAATCAATTCACCTGTAGAACGTTTTTTCTGCGACATAGTTCCATCACTTCACTTGCTGACCAATCTCATCGAATACCAACTCTTCAGGGACATCTATGTCTTGTAGAGTGGCATCAACACCCTGCTCCAACTGGTAAACATATGCGAGGATTGAGGCAACTGCGGCGTATAGTTTTTCTGATATCACAGCGCCAATTTCTCCAGTAAAATAGAGGGCACGTGCTAAAACTGGTGAGCGAACAATTGACTTAGAATGAAGTTCCGCTTGTTCCATGATACGCTTTGCCAAGATGTCTTTACCCATTGCGATAATCATAGGCACCGTATCTTCATCGGGATCATATTTGATCGCAACAGCAAAGTGGGTTGGGTTCGTAATAACAACTGTTGCATCTTTTACATTTTCAACAGCTTGGGCTTGCTGCATAGCGCGCTGGCTAGCCTCCATTTGTAGTCTTCTCATGCGAGACTTTACTTCCGGAGAGCCTTCAGTTTCTTTGAATTCTTCTTTTAAATCCTGCCGTGACATGCGCAGTTTCTGCATCCACGTGTGACGGCTCCAGATATAGTCTCCGATCGCTATGAGGCAGAGAATAATTAAAATCGATAAAATGAACAGTATCAGGATCTGATAAAGAGTATTAATACCATCATCCAAACTACCCACATTCAGATACAAGATACGAGATAAAGAATACCAAAGAAATGCAATCACTACACCTGTGAGCAATACAACTTTTGCAACTGCCTTGATAAGTTCTGCCAAACCTTTGACAGAAAATATTCTACCGAGTCCTTTAATCAAATTTAGCTTTTCAGGTTTAAAACTAAAACTCTTAGGATTAAGGCTGAGTCCATTTCCAATTATCGATTGTGTAAGTATTAAAAAGATAACGGTTGGAACACCAAAAATAGCTGAGCCAGTAAGTATAATTGTAAAGCCGCGCCAAGAATTTGCAGTTTTTACTGAAAACAATTCATCTGGATGACCAAAAATGAACAGCGATCCCCAAGCATCCAAAATATTCTTTGAGAAAAAGCCAAGTGCAGCAATAATCAATAATGCCGTTGCTGCTGATGCAAAAACCATCATCTCTTTGGAAGATAAAACCTCACCATCTTCACGCGCTTTCTCAAGCCTCCGCTGGGTTGGCTCTTCGGTCTTTTCTTGGGATTGTTCATTCTCCGCCATTGTAGCCTCCAGAAAGTACTAACCGGACAAAATTTAATGAGATATCAATTAACTCACTAAATACGAATTGAATTGCATCTACAGAAAAATAGAGTGCAAAGAATGTTCCCAAAATTGTCATTGGGAAACCAAACGAAAACAAATTCAGCTGCGGGGCTGATTTTGTAATAAAGCCGATGCCTAAGTTCATCAGAAACAAAAGGCTCACGATGGGTAAAACGATCAAAACTGCTTGTTCATAAACTGTATTTGACGCTTCTAAGCCCAATTCCATCATCTCAGTGTAACTGCTCACTACACCAAGTGGGATCGCGTCATAGCTTTTGAAAAGCAATTCAAACGCTACTAAGTGACCATTTAATGAGAAAAATAAGATAAGTAAGAACAGAGAAAAAATCTGACTTATAACTGGCGATTGTGCACCATTTGCCGGATCAATCTGTGATGCAAAAGCAAGACCAGAGGTCGACGCTATTTTCTCACCTGCCAGAATAACCGTTGAAAAGCATATTGTTAAAAGCATACCACATACCAGCCCAAGGATTATCTCTTGAAAAATAATTGGTAAAATTGCAGCGGACGTTAGCACTTCATAGCTTGGAAAATTGACATAATTCATGGCGCCAAGGCCGAGCGCGAAAGAAAATACGATCCTAACTGGCAGCGGTACCATTCGTGATCCAAAAAATGGCGAAGCCACCAAGAATGCACCAACTCTCAAAGAGGCAAGAAATAAGCAGAGCAGAAAAACAACAATGCTTTGGAATTCTAATCCAGGGAAAACGTCTGATTGCAACATTCAGAGCCCTTTCATCGCTATTTCTTCAAAAATAAAAGTGAAGTACTCTGTTAAAGTATTAAGTGTATACGGCGCCAAAAGGGCCATTGCTCCCAAAACCACAAATAATTTTGGAACGAAGCTTAGCGTCATTTCCTGAATTGATGTTGCCGCTTGTATCAAGCCAATCAATAAACCAATTCCCAAAGCGATAGCTAGAATTGGCCCTGCAGTCATAACAATCTGCCAAAAAGCATAACTCAAATATTGAACATTTTGATCGTATGCCATCGTTTCAAACCATAAAAGTTGCAGATAAAGATCCGATCGTCATCGCCCAGCCATCAACGAGCACAAACAGTAGCAGTTTAAAAGGCAATGATATCAGCATGGGGGATAACATCATCATACCAAGCGACATCAAAATCGAGGCAATGACCATATCTATTACGAGAAAAGGTAGAAAAATTAAAAATCCAATTTCAAACGCAGTCTTCAATTCTGATGTGATAAAAGCTGGTAAAATAATATTTAATGGGATTGCCTGTTCATCTTGAAACGGGCCAGATTTGGATAAATCCACAAATAGATTTAAAGTATCCGAGCGCGTATTGGCGACCATAAACTCTTTGAGGCGACCCAAACCTTCAACCAAAGCCGGCTCGATATCTAATTGACCATCAAGAAATGGTGCAATCGCATCCCGATAGACGACTTCAAAAACCGGACCCATGATGAAAAAGCTCAAAAACAAGGCAACTGCAATCAGCACTTGGTTTGGAGGGGTCTGCTGTGTGCCGAGGGCCTGACGCAAAATCGATAGTACGATAATAATACGTGTAAAGGCTGTCATCCCCAAAACGAGTGACGGCAGAACCGTCATGATTGTCATAAGCAAAAGTATTTGAAGCGACAAAGAATAAGTTGTACCGCCACCATCAATATCAGAAGCCGTGAGTGCAGGCAGGCCAAGTGCTGTTAGCGATTGAGCTGACGCAAAGTTTGAGCCTGCAAATAAAAAGATAGTGGTGCCAAGTAATATGTGGAAAATGTATTTCATGAGAGATGCCTACCCTCTGGAGCAATGACATCATCACTAAATTCTAAAATGCTTGGCTGAGCATTTCTGGCAAAAACAATTAAAATCGATTTACCATCTACTTCTAGTAAATCTACACGTTCTTTGCTCGATAAATTAAGACGAGATTTTAGGCTTATTTGTGAAGATTTTTTTTGTCTAAAATCTTCTCCATTGGCACGGAGTTTAAAAAACAACTGTACTGCTAGTAAAATTAGCAGAAAGCCTGCTACGATAAAAAACTTTTCGAACGAAATTGCCATATCTAACTCCTACATTCTTTAAGCAGAAGTTATGCCAACAATATAATATTATTTATTATCAGTTACTTATAAAAAATTTTTTTACTTTTCAAATTTTTGAAAATCCGAATTTATAAACTTTCCACACGTTTTTCGGGATCAACGATTTCACCAAAGCGAACACCAAATCGTTCACCGACCATGACTACCTCACCCTTCGCAATTTTAGTATTATTGACAAGGATATCTAGAGGATCTCCAGCTAGTCTATCGAGCTCTACAACAGACCCTTCGTTTAATCGCAATAAATCGCGTATTGTGATCTCAGTGCGACCAACCTCAACAGTTAACACCACATCGATATTTTCTAAAATTTTGAGATTTTCTGCGACATCATCTACAGACTGTTCATTGTTTTCTTCTTCAGCCATCTTTTTTCCTATTATCTTTAACTCGGTTTTTCATTGAAATAGCAGCATTCGGGCCAATCTTTCCCACATCTGCTCGAAACACACTTTGACCTGCAATTTTTACCAACACACTTTCTGGTATCGCCATCGTAAAGGTATCGCCAACTTTACTTTTCCACAACTTTCCTAATGTGGTTTTGGGCCGACCAAGCTCCGCTGAGAGCGTAAGAGGAATTGACAATACTGCATTTTGTAATCGCTCTTTCCACGTCCTATCATCAACGGCATACTCGTTTTGTACGCGAGATCTAAGCTGAGACGATATCGGCTTTAAAGTTTGAAGAGGATAAACAATGTCAAAACTCACGGGATCATGAGCCGGCATCTGCACCATAAAAGAACAAACGATTACGGTATCATCACCATCAACAAACGAAATTAACTGAATATTCTCTTCTCTAGTTTGTACGTCAAATTTTGTCTCTACCAGATCCTTCCACGCGTATTCCATCGATGAAAGCATACCATCAGATATGATCTCAATTATTCTGTTTTCGGTTGCTGTAAACTCACCTTGATTTTCAAACAAAGATTGTACTTTTGAGCCACCATAATATGAATTTGTGAGGTGCGAAATGAATGGCGCTTGCACAACAACCAAACAGTTTCCTCTTAGCTCTTCTATTCGGCTATTAGTGACACTCGCAAATGTGTCACAGCTCTCAGTATACTCATCGAAAGATTTAACTTCTGGTGGGAAAGAGGAAATACGAGGCAAAACCCTTAACATGGGCAAAAATACTGAGCGAACAGACCTCGCGATCTTTTCATTAATCAACCGTAAGGCATAGTAATCGCCAAGAAGCGAGAGATCCTCAGAACCAAACTTAAACTCACGCACTTCGTTTGGATCAAATGTAGCAACAGTTGATTTCCTCTTATCAGCCTCTAAGCCTCCAAGAAGTGCCTCAACTTCTTCATTTGACAGTTTTCTTGAGCCAACCATAACTATGCCTAATTATTGAAGTACAAAAGATGTGAAGAACACACCCTCAACTCCGCCGAAGCCTTCTAGATCTTCTAGTTTTTTATTAATAGCCAGCCTGATATTTTCCGCAAGACCGTCACGTCCCTCTTTACCCTGAACATCCTCCACAGTATGCTCGCTCACCACACCCAATACTTCCGATCTTAAAGCCAATTGGTGCATTTCAACATTTTCTACAACGGTGGCGTCATATTGTGTCGAAACGCCCACACTAACTTTTAGGAACGCGCTGGAGCCTTTTAAGTTAGTCGTAAAATCATCAGGAAAGGTGTAATAGCTCGTTACAAAAGTCTCCGTAGCTGGTGTTTCTTTCGCAACTTTTTGAGGCTCAGCCATTTCTTCACCTTCACCCTCTGTGCTTGGTAATTGACCTGCCTGCTGCAGTTTCTTCTCAATCAACTCTTCGACCTGTTCGACTGGAGTTTGGGTTGGCATAAAAAGAAATGCACCAATACCTAGTCCGACACCAACCAATACAATTGGACCCAAACCAAATAATGCAATCTTTTTGAAATTAAATTTGCGTTTTGCTTCTTCTTCTTCAGCCATGTGTCTTCCTAAGCAATCAAATTAAGTAAGTGATTTTCTGATACATGCTTCGCATTATCTGTATCAATCTCATCGACTTCTGGGTTGATGTGTGTACTGGCGTTAGAGCCATGCTCCTCATTGTTGTTGGATTGATGATTTCCATTCCCACCATTTCCAATATCAACGCTGTACTGCGACAGTTTAAGTCCATATTGTTCAGTGATGTTATTCAACAAAAGTTCTGAACCACGTAAAATTGAAATTGTTGCTGAGTTTTCTGCCACCAATTTCACGTCTAGACCCGCAGCTTCTAGTGTTGCATTTACTTGCAATTTACCAAATGATTTTGGCTCAAGATTTAGCTCTATAACCTCACCACCTTTGAGTGCTTGTTCAATTGAAATTGCGGCAAGACGCGATGCAAATTGAGCATCTAATAAAGAGAGTTGATTTGCTGTACTGATACCTGTTGACAAAGACTGCGGCATTAAGGTTTTTGGGTCATTCGAAGAAGTAAACCCATCCGAATTTAATGAGGGAGAAAGCTCACGTGGGAACGAAGTCCCATTATTCCTCAGAGCCTGGGTATTTACGTCAGAGTTTTGCTTGAACTGGCTTTCTTTGAACACGCTAAGGTCTTCACTGTTCGGAATATCAGATAGAAGTACTTCATTGAAACTAAAATTCTGACTTTGTCCAAAATCACGATTTGCCAGAGCATAAGCGGTTGAAACAAACAGCGACGCCTTAGTGCTGTTCTCACCAGGGTTCCGCAAGCTACCTTTAACTATATCTCTGACAGATTGCTTGACCAATTCTCCAACACGCAGATTCTGAGAAGATTTTCGAATTTCATCAATTAAGTTTTTAAGTCCTCGTTCATTATTTTGAAGGATATTTTGCTTATTCAGGAGATTGTGTAATGTGTCTTTGAAACCAACGAGATCTGCCATTTCGATATCTGAAGTAATTGGGGCAAGCTTTGAGGTTGCCTCTTTATCAGTTCGCACTTCTCGATATACGCTCTCAAACTTCTTCAAGTCAGGATTAACTTCTTTCATTGAGGCGTTTGTTATTTCAGTCATTACCATGTCATCCATGGAAATAGTTTGACCAACGTTTTCAATCTTTACGCTTATCGGTTTTTCACTCACTTTGCCTGCGTCAAGTTGGGTCGGCTCTATCGCAACAATTAGTAGATTTAGTACATTTTTTGGTATTTCAACACTTATCACATTTTCATTGTCAGTTTGTGCAAAATTTGCTGAAACCATCTGCTTCACTGGAAAGCTAAATTGATCTTCGTCGATATAAAGAGTTGCCTCAGGAGAATCAATCTCGCTAGCATCGACTTTCAAAACGCCGATAAGATCGGTCTTTTCTTGTCCAGCAAAAATTTTGATTTGTTTTTGAATTTCTAGGAAGTCAGGCGATGTATCATTTACAATATCTAATTTGAAACTCGCCACTTCGTCTTTGAGCTGACCATCTTTTTGCTTTATGGCTGTTGTCATATCAAAGCCGACCTGTTCACTAACCCGTTTCTGCTCTAGGACTTCGAGCTCGCCGATCATATCGGAGGAAGCAATTTCTTGATCCTTTAGCATAGTTAGTCGGTCCGATTTATTTATAATAGAAACTGCTTGGAGCAACTCACTCGCAATACTGTGAAGTTCATTTAGTAGAATAGACGCTTCATCAGACCCATTTACCTCTGTGACTTGAACATTATCAAATCCTTCGATAGCGAGCTTGGCACTTAATATGTCGGCTGTAGCACTATCAGCTTCCACAGACTGTTCAGCCTTCAACTTGATGTCATTTAATGCTGTTGGAAGTAGGTGTGCAATTGATGGCATATCATCGAGTGCGTTTATAGCCTCACTGTTCATAGTCACTAATTTATCAACTTCAGTAGAATGTAGATCGCCAACATTTGCGATTTGTAAATTACTCAAGATCTGAAATAAGCTCGCGAAAGCATCTGTCCTCGGTGCCGCACCATTAGAATTATCGCCCCCAGCAATATTCGTAATTTTATTCATTGCATTGTTCGAAATTAAATTACTCATAACATTTCCTTGGTAGATCCGAGCATTTGTTTCGAGCAATTATTATGCCAATTAACGTTTCTTGGTAATTTGAAGCTCTTCCTCTTCAAGGTTAGATCGATTGGCGTGAGCTTTTCTTAATTCATTCGACTTCGCATCTTCCAAAAAATCTATTTTTGCTTGAATGGCACTAACACCCTTGGATGCAGAGCTTATTTCATCGACTAAAAAATCTTGCCGATTCAGAAGTATTTGCTTTTGCGCCATCAATTTTATTACAAGTTGCCTTTCAGCTTGAAAGGAATAACTGTTTACAGGACCGAGCGACTTAGATTTCTCATTGGCTAGTTCTTCAAGGTCATTTGTAATTTTTTTACAATTTGTCAGTTCACTATCTAATTTGCTTACGACTTCTGAAGCACGTTGCCGCGATAAAAGTTGTTTTTTACCCATCAAATCTAAAACTCTTAGTTTTTTCATCAAAGGCTACCAACTATTGCGTTCAACGAAGTTTGAGTATCTTCAACATTTACAGTCTCTTTATAATCCTGCCTTAAAAAGGCCAAGATATCTGGCCAAATTGATATTGCAGTATCAAGTTCTGGATCTTGTCCTTGAGCGTATCCCCCCATCATAATCAAATCTCGGTTTTCCTGATACTTAGATATGAGTGCTCTCAGTTTTTGAGCGTTTTTCAAATGTCCCTCAGTGACAATATCATTCATAAGTCGGCTGATTGACTTAACAACATCAATTGCTGGATAAACGCCCTGCTGTGCAAGTTCTCTGGTCAGTACAATGTGGCCATCCAGTATAGCGCGCGCAGAATCGACAATTGGATCTGAGTTAATGTCATCTCCATCTGCCAAGACTGTATATATCGACGTGATCGAACCAGCTGACCCGGAACTTGTACCGGTCCGTTCAATCAAACTTGGTAATAATGATATTACAGAAGGGGGATATCCTCGCGATGTCGGCTGCTCGCCTAGAGCTAAACCCAATTCTCGCTGAGCATGTGCCACTCGCGTTAAAGAATCCATGATCAGCAGGACTTTTTTTCCTTCATCACGAAAATATTCTGCGATGGCTGTCGCGCGTTTAGCACCCTGGATGCGCAGCAATGGTGAGCGGTCCGCGGGAACGGCAACGATTACAACTTTATGACGAGAGTGTGAATTGATTATATCCCGCGTAAATGAAGCAACTTCTCTTCCACGTTCTCCAATCAATGCAATTACAATCACATCCGCTGAAGTACTCTTGGTAATCATCGACAAAAGCACCGACTTACCAACGCCAGACCCAGCCATAATACCAATGCGTTGGCCAGACCCAATAGATAACAAGCCATTTATACTTCGTATGCCAACATCAAGCACATCCGTTATGGGAAGGCGGTCAAAAGGGTTGATTGGAGTTCCGTCTAGAGGATACTTTTGATTGCAGGCAGGCAGCGTTAACTGATCAAGAGGCTCGCCTAAACCGTCAATTACTCTTCCGAGTAAATTCAAGCCAACATCAACTTTCTGTTGGGTTTGCAATAAGGTAACAGTATCACCAATTTGAACCGGAAATTTCGTATCATGAGGGATAATTTCCAGAGAATTCTTGTTAATTCGTACCACTTCTCCTGTCGACACTAAACCTGCCGCGGTAGAGATTGAACAAAGTGACCCAACAATACACGGTATTCCGCTCGCTTTTATTATTGAACCATCAAAACTAATCACTGATGCGCAATATTTTTTTTGAACGAGCTTTAATTGCTCAGATTTCTCAAGCGCTAACACATAAAAGCTTTTTGGGTCCATGTGCATATTATTTTCAACGGTCGTAGTCATCAGCTGAATATTACAAATGCTGCTTTGAGTAATAGGTATCACTATCTGTGATTTTAAATTCACCACGTTCTAGCAACTGATTTGTTTTGAATTTGATTGTAAAAGCGTCTGCATCATTTTTGCTAACCTGCAATGCTAATGCATCCAGTTCATTGAGCTCGACTGTTATATCATTCAAATATTTCGAGATATCCCCAACAGCGTCATGTATTTTTTTCAAAAATTTATCTGGCAATTCATCAATTTTCTCTCCCAAAAATTCAATTGCAATATCTGAAATTTTTCTTTTGATCATCTCTGAGGTTAAGTCAGCAACATCGTTTTGAATAGAAAATAAAACTTGCGACAAATTCTGAATATTTGATTTTTCATGATCTATAGACTTTTCTAATTGCACTACGGCTTCAGAGTAACCTCTTTCAAATTCAGCTTTAAGTCTATCATCATCAAGATCTATATTTGACGTGTTGTTGTCGACTTCAAACTCCTCAGGGTCAACGGCGACAATTGGCTCAGAAATAAATTCAGAGTCTTCCAGAAGTTCAACTTCGGGCAAGTTTTGTTCTTTGGAGCTAAGTTCTTCTTGATCTCCCGAAATTAACACATCGCTACCATCAGGGCTTGCAACTTTGTTATGTTCATCTTCAGTAACAATGGATTTTTCGTCCAACAAAAGAGAGGACTCATCCACGTCCGACGGGCTCTCGAAGGTTGGATATTCATTCTCAACTTCATCTGAAGTTTTGGGATTGTCAGAATTTTCTCGATCTCCAGTCCTGACTAAATCAAAGAAGTTTCCGATTTTTTCAAATTCTTCCTTAACATGCAGAACACCCTCGTCATCATCAAACTTAGAATTCCGTGAGGCTTCGAGCAGCCCTGCAATCTCATCGATAGATGAGTCCGTTTTCGCATCCAATAATTCAGAACCTGAATTTGACATTAGACCATTTCCTCTCCACCGCGTCCGGCGAGTACAATCGTACCATCATCGGAAAGTTTACGCGCCACGTTGATGATTTGTTTTTGCGCCTCTTGAACCTCAGTTAGTCGGACTGGACCGAGCGCTTCCATTTCATCCCGAATATTTGCAGCGGCTCGAGTTGACATACATCCCAACAATTTATCTTGAAGGGCTTGATCAGCTCCCTTCATAGCAATGACAAGCACGTCTTGATCAACTGATCTCAACAAAGTTTGTAGAGATCTATCATCGGATCCCCCAAGATTTTCAAATACAAACATATTATCTTGTATCTCAACCATCAGGTCTCGGTCTTCCTTCTTAATCGCATTTAGGATCCGAGTTTCCATATCAGTTTTTGTAAAATTCATTATTTTTGCAGCAGCTTTTACTCCACCAATTTGTGATGCACGTAGTGATGTGTTCGCTGCAAACTTAGCTTTCATAACTCTTTCAAGTTCCTTAATTGCACCCGGTTCAACTGTTTCAAGAGTCGCAATTCTACGTACGATATCAGCTTGAATATCATCTGGCAGTAGGGTTAAAACATCTGCACCTAAGCCAAAATCCAAATACGAAATTATCAGTGCTTTAATCTGTGGGTGCTCATCAATAATAAGCTCCGATATCGAACGTGCATCCATCCAATCTAAAATATCGATTTGTGATTCAGAGCTTGCTGGCGTGATACGACCAAGCACAGACTGAGCTTTGTCATCACCGAGCGCTTTAGTCAAAACATTCTCAATATATTTACCGGCTCCCAGACCCAGACCAGTTTGCTTTTTAATGGTTTCTAAAAACTCATCTAAAACAGCATTTACAGTATTTTGGTCAACACCCGTTACTGAATACATCGCAGTACCCAAGTGCTGCACTTCTCTGGGCGTCAAGTTTTGAAGAACCGCCGCGGCCTCATCTTCACCCAACAGCATCATAAGGATAGCAGACTTTTCGGTCCCAGTCAGATTTCCTGTGATATCTTGATCTTCAGCCATTTGGGTTTCCTCAGCTCATAAACTCTAGATCTTCGCGCATCAAACCTTTGAATACGTTCGCCACACGCCCTGGCTCATCATTAACGATTATCCTCACCAAAGCTACTTTGTCATCATAGGTGTTCGCAGTATCCAACATGTCAGCAGAAATTCCTGCCCGTTTTTGTGGTTTTAGTTTAGCTTTAATGTCATCAAGGCTTTCACCCTCATCCACTTCGACTGCTTCTGTCTCTTGTGCCCGTTTCGTGGCAAGCTCTGCCATGCTTTCAGCTTCCGCATAGAGTTCCATTACTGAATTTGTGCTTGCAGTCGGAACTAAGATCTTATTCAGCATTGGACGGACGACGCCAAGCGCGACTACACCGATAAGTAAAACTAAAAGCGAATTTTCAACTGTAGATCTGAACCACGGTGTCTCAAACCACTTGATCTCAAATCCTTCAAAGTCTTCTACAAATGGCTGGGATGTAATGGTTAATGTATCACCCCGATCAACTTGAATACCGATTGCACTCTTCACAAGATTTTCAATTTGTTCCAGAACTTCCTGTGAAATTGGCTCATACACGACTGCCTGTGTATCTGGGTCGAGAGTTTTCTTGTCACGCACTAAGAGCGCAGCATCAATTCTCGTAATTACATTCGAACGATTTTTTACAGTCTCATAGGTTTTACTATTTTCATAGTTTTTCAATTCAGTCGAAGATTTTGTTTGAAATTGTTCTTGCTCTCCATTGTTTGCGTTCGTCGCAACACCAGCCTGGTTTTGTTGTTGAATTACTGGCTCTTGGGGCGGCTCATTAGCGATTGCTCCGGGGATCCCGATAGCATCTTTTTTTGCAGTAATATTAAGTGAACTTTGCTCACTCACTGGCGCAGATGTTTTTGGGTCCACAATCTCTTGCGAAATTTCTCGTCTTGTGAAGTCAATATCTATATTAACTTGCGCTGTGACATTACCTGCGCCAACAA
>Ga0255753_1004487_pt1 | contig 13872 bp, 10 predicted proteins | sample 041ome_10_FD_179953 | JGI IMG/M metagenome (GOLD analysis project Ga0255753, IMG submission 179953) | Coastal salt marsh microbial communities from the Groves Creek Marsh, Skidaway Island, Georgia - 041412US metaG (version 2) | ecosystem: Environmental > Aquatic > Marine > Intertidal zone > Salt...
GCAGACGATAGCGGATTAACGCTTCTTCTGAAAAATAATTGGCGAGGCATTTGGTTTTGGACCGGTAGCGACCATCAATGGGAGAGATGGCATTCAAAGCGGTGAGCAACATGATGTTATTATTAGTGCCGCAAAGATACGTTGAATTTAAGAGGGGATAAAATTAAATCCTATAAACGAGTGATCAATCGAGCGGACATAAATTCGGCAAGCACTTTTTCCTTCTATTCTGTTTGTAAGGGGAATTATTTTTTTGTTTGATGAACTTTTTTTGATCGCGGATGATTTACAATCTTGATAGTGTTGAAAAGGCGAGTAGATGAAGGGCTTAAAGCAGATTAAATTGTATTTGATTGTTCACTTGTTGCTGTGCAAGTGCATCAATAGCTCCTTCGGTGAGTTGTAAAATTCTTGGATAGCCTCCTGTTACTTGACAATCTCGCATTAAAATAATAAGCTTTCCTCCGGGGGTAAGCTGTACTGTGCCGGGAAGCACTATTGAGGTAATAATAGGGTCTAAGTGATTAGGGATAAATTCCGTCAATGGATAAGCCATTCTATTGCTTTCATTAGAGATAGTAAAAAGAGTGAACGCTAAAATTTCAATTTGTTTGTCAGTTAACTGATCAAACTCGGGTCCTTTATAAACATCAATAACTTGCTGTTGAGATTCAATGCGCACATTTTTGATGGTGGCATTAGATTTAATGGGTTTGGATGTACTGATAAAATATAATTCATCATTTTTTGAAAGTCTAAAGTTTTCCGTAATCCCTTTATACATACTTCTACTGTTCAAAACTTTAGGGGTTTGAAACCCTCCAGTTATTGACAAGTAGGTGCGACAGCCATTTTTTGAATGATGCATTACTAATTCATCGTCTTTTTGAATGGCGATGGCAGTGTTCATCTTTACAGGAATTTTGTTTATTTGAGGCATCATGTCTGCTCCTGTAATGCAAATGTTTGTATTGGCTTTAAAAAGAAAATGCCCACCTGAAACGGTCATTTCCAACAAAGCGCAATCATTTTTATTATTAAGGATGGCATTCGCTATTTTCGCTGATTTCTTATCCATACAGCCTGAAATAGGAACCCCATAAAGCAGATAGTCAAAACGACCGCTATCTTGAACACTTGTATAAAACCCTGGCTTTATTACGACTACTTTGCTATTCATTTATAAAAACATCGTTTTGAACTAATATCTTAATTTCAGTATGTTTTTTCAAGTCGACCGGATAAAACTGAAGGGTATCTCCTGCTTTGGCAAAACAAGGTTTTTCTTTACTCGGATCAAAGAGCTTGACAGGAGTATTGCCAATAATATTCCAACCTCCAGGACTTTCATTTGGGTAAACACCAGTTTGATAATCGCCGATACAAACAGCACCAGCAGCCACTTTTTGTCTAGGGATTGCCTTTCTTGGAAACCGAAGCTCCTTATCGAGCCCCCCTAAGTATAAAAAACCGGGAAGGAAACCAATAAAATAAACCGTATATAATGGGCGACAATGCCTTTTGATTAATTCAGCTTCTGATACTTTGAGTTCCGTGCACATGGTTTTTAAATCAAGTCCGAAAGAAGCATCATAACATACTGGAATTTTCCAGTTTTTTGTTGTATGCTCTGTAGTTAATGATGTATTTTCATAGAGGTTTTGAAGTGTCAATACCGCTTTGTTGAAATCTTCTATTTCATCTTTGAATTGAACCCACAAGGATTGATAAGCATTAATGGTTTGCAAAACTTGACCATTGAGGGGACTGCTTTTTATTTTTGCTTTAAAACTATTGATGTCTTCTAAAACACGTTTACTGATTTCTTTAGGCCACGCGATAAGAATAGATTTTTCATTGAAGTGATGATACCTTAATTTAAAAGCGCAATGTTCCATGTATTTAAGTTATACTTTTAATAGATCAACTCCGGCATCCATGCAGTCATGATCGTTGAGGTGCAGCCTTGATTTTGGATATTTTATTATTTTTTGAAAGTACCGCTTACTCTCTTTTTTACTGAATACAAATATTATGTTTTTTAAGTTCACGTGTTAAAGCTTTTAAAATAGCAATTACCTCCGGGTTATCACCATGAATGCAAAATGTGTCTGCTTTTAAATCTAGTAATTTTCCAGATACGGTTTTGATTTTTTCACGCAGTATCATTCGCATGCTATGTGAAATAATATCCTCTATATTCGTTAACAAAGCATGAGGCTGGTTTCTGGGAACTAAACTATAGTTATTTGTATACCCTCTATCGATAAAAGCTTCGAAACAAAAGGGAATATTTTCACTTAAAGCGACTGCTGCTATTTTGGAATTTGGAGGAACATATAACTTTATAGGATCGTCAAAGCTTTTTATAACGTCTACAATTATTTTAGCTGTTGATTTGTGTTTTGCAGCCAAATTATACAAAGCACCATGTGGTTTTACATGATGCATCCTTAGGTCAAAACGCTTTGCCGTTTTATAAACAACATCAATTTGATTTTTAATCGTTTCATATAATTTTCTGGGCGAAATATCTATGGCTGCTCTTCCGAAATTTTGTTTATCAGGAAATGAGGGATGTGCTCCAATTTTTACTGCATGTTTTTTTGCAAGTAAAATAACCTCTTCGATTAACGCTGGATTCCCCGCATGACCACCACAAGCAATATTACAAGAGGCGATTAAGGGCATGATGTCATTTTCATTCCCGATACCTTCGCCTAAATCAACATTTATGTCAATCTTTATTTGTTTGCTTTCAGAAGTTATATCCATCGAGGTCTATGAATTAAATACAGAAATAATACTTTTTGCCCCTATAAACAAAGTGAAAATAACAATAATAACACCAAAAATATTTTGAATTATTGAATTCTTGTGTTTACCAAAAACGGATTTTTTATTCATAATCCAAAGTAAAACAATGGCAATAAGGGGCAATATGATTCCGTTGGTTACTTGAGCAAACTGAATCACTGTAATAAGTTTAATTCCAAGTGAGGATATAAAAACACCTAATACAAGTACTAAAATCCAAATCAAACGAAACTTTTTTGAGGTTAATTGATCTTTCCAACCAAAGCAACCGCTAGCAACATAAGCGGCAGCAAGGGGAGCTGTTACGGCACTTGTTAATCCTGCTGCAAAAAGCCCTATTCCTAAAAAATATTTCGCAAAAACGCCAAATAAAGGCTCCAATCCCTGTGCTAAACTGGTAGCATTTTCAACTTCTTTTAATGGAGAAGCCGCAGCAGAAATAATAATGCTTAGTGAAATGACGCCGCTTACAATCATTGCCATAACCATATCTCGTGTAGCAACTTTTAAATCCGTTTTTTTAGTCCACTTTTCTTTAACGAGGGACGAATGTAAAAAAAGGTTATAAGGAACAATAGTAGTTCCTACAAGCCCAATAATTGTTATAAAACTATCCTCGGGGATCGAAAAGCCAAACAAACCCTTCATTACATCTATAATGTTAGGTTTAGTTAGAATCGCAGTAGTTAAAAAGGAAAGACTCATTAATAATACCAAAACCACCAGCACTCTTTCTAACACTTTATAATTCCCAATATAGAGCAGTACAAATGCGATGCCCCCCAAAAGTAGGCTGATTCCGTTGATGGATAGCGACCCCATAGTTAGACGCCACTCCCCAGTTATCGTTTCCATTCCCAACACACCACCGCTAATATTTCCTGCTTCATAGGCGGTATTGCCTACAAGTATAGCAGCAAGTATTAAAATAAAAACAAGACTTTTTAATACGGGATGCTTTAAAACCTCCCTAAGTACTTGGGTTAGGCTTTTTTGGGTAATCATTCCGACGCGCACTGACATTTCTTGTAAAATAATTGCTGCAATTACAGAAAATAATACCGCCCATAACAAGGACAAACCAAAATAAGCACCACTTACGGTACATAAGGTTACAGTTCCAGGACCGATAATTGCCGCAGCAATCAAAGGTCCTGGTCCTATGTTTTTAAAAGAATTAACAAATTTTTTAATCATCTCTTAAAAAATTGCAATTCTAATTTTTGTCCCAAAATATCTTGGTCGCCTTGCTGTCACCACCTGGCATAGCCGCCGCTGCTGCATTTAGATTAGAATTATTAATATTTTGTTCTGTTTGAGGGTATTTAAAGCGATTAGGAATGTTTTCTCCCGAGCCGATTGCAGGGGCAAATGTTTTGAAATCATATTTCCTAATGGCACTCCATCCTTCAAATCCTCTGTTAAATGAGGCGATCCATAATTGTGTGCCTATTTGGCTTCTCCAATTAGCCGGATTATAAATTACATCTGCTTCTAATAAATAAGCATCCACTAATGTACTATCTATTCCCCAATAATCCATAGAGGCTTTAATCCCTGCTTCATAATAATCTTTAGCACTTGTACTTCCAACATTAAAACCTTTTTGTGCAGCTTCAGCAAGATAAAATGAAACTTCGGAATAGCTTAATAATAAGCCCTCTAAATCAGGTAGATTAAAGGTTGTGCCTATATGCGTAAAATCAGGAAACTCATTGGTAGCTCCATAAACACCTCCCGTAAACGTAGAAATATTAGTGTCAAAATAAACAGCACTTCTTGGGTCGTTAAGAGCAACAATAGACTCAGCAAAAACATCCGAAATCACATAATCATTTCTTACATTCTGAACTAAAATTGTCCAAAGCGGATTCGTGTTTGGAGGCGATGACAAATATTTTAAAGTCATATTTTCTGAGCTATTTGAAAAAACACCATCGCAAAAATGAGCTTGTTCATTATTCAAAAAAAATCCGAATCTATTTTCCCGCAAAAAGACTCTTCTATCTGTAGAGGGTAAACCATAGACTTGGGGGTTAGCTCCCTCAAAAATACAAAATTCATAAGGTGAATTTCCTTCAACATTTTTCTTTTTAATTCTATCTATAAAATATTTTTTGATCATTTTTTCAATTTTTACACATGAGCTTATAATTTCAACTAGGTAAAGTATTTAACGTTTTAATCATGATGCTTTGCATTCCAAACAAAAAGAGTGAGTACTACTGATAAAAAGGCGGCGCCAATACAAAATATTTTAATCGTAGAAAAGTCATACTGATCAATCCCATAGAGTACTGTATGGTTGCTTTTTATAAGGTATCCACTTATAATGTCTTGAACTCCTGCGCCAATGTAGCTAGCAATCCCTATCAGTCCCAAAGCAGCTCCAGAGGCTTTCTTTGATGCGATATCTACAGCCATTAATCCCCCAACCAACGTAATCAAAATACCAATCGCAAATCCAAAAAGTGCCATCGCAAAAGTATCTACCCATGGATTACCATCAGGGTAAAATAGAAAAATTGAAATGGACAAAACATTTAATATGCCTGCAATGAGTGCAGGGAAATTTCTACTTCCGTTGAAAAAACGATCTGATACAATCCCCGAGACTACTGTTCCAACGATACCACTAATCGCACTAACTGAAACAATTGAACTAGCCTCGATGGTACTGTAGCTTTTCTGCGCTTCCAAATAATAGATGCCCCAACTTTCAATCCCATAGCGACTTACGTACATAAGGCAACTTGCTACAGCTAAAATCCAAATATTTGGATTTTTAAGAACCTCTTTTTGAAGGGCTCCAATAGATTTTCCTTGAGAAGATTTTTCTGCATGATCATTTTTTAAATCTGCTACAGGGGGCAACCCTTTACTTTCAGGAGAATCATGAAGAAAAACACCAATAATAAGTGCTCCCGCAAGTCCAATTAATCCAGCGCCCCAAAACCCCCATTGCCATCCCGAAACACTGACAATAAAGGCAACTCCAATATAGGTAATTGCCTTTCCAATGCTATGACTTGCACTCCAGATACCATAGTAAGTTCCTCTTTCTTTGTTACTAAACCAACGCGATAATGAGATGACACCTGGTGCTGCTCCCATAGATTGAAACCATCCGCTTATACCCCATAAGACTGTGAATACTACAAATGAAGAAGTGAATCCCAAAATTAAGTTTATCAAAGCTGAAAGAAAAAGCCCTGTTGACATGAAGCGAGCAATATTGCTTTTATCTGCTAAAAACCCATTGAATAATTTTCCTGCTGCATAGGAAAAAAAGAGTGCAGATCCCATTAAACCTAATTCCGACTCATTCAAAATATTAGCATCTACCAAAGGTTTTTTTATAACACTGAGGCTTAAGCGACAAACATAATACAAACTATATCCAAGAGTAGCAGATATAAAAACTTGCCATTTTAATTTTTTATAAAGAGATTTTTGCTCTTCAAAGCTTCCTACAATTTCTTGTGGTTGGGATTTATTATAATATTTTAGAAACATAAATTAAATTTTATAGTACTGCATGGGAAAGGTGAATTGGGCTAGAAAATAGAGTAGATCAGGTATTTTTTTTAAACATAAACTATTAATTTTTCTACTTTATCTCTATAATTTTCGTTGGTAATTTTGTTTTTTCTTGTTTTAAAATCGATGTTGGTCAGAGCATCCATTATTCATTACAACGTCTATATTTCCAATACAAATTCCTATAGAAATTGTGCGAACCCCTTTTTTTATTGAAATAACCTGTAATACTCAGATATTCAATGTTGGCTATTTTAAATTCAACCTTATTCAGAAAAGTTTCTACTCTATTCACACGGTTGGGAGCTCCACAAGAATAATTATTTCTGTAATATTTTCGGGTTTTAAATGTAAATGGAAGATACTACCTCCGGATTTAATAGAAGTTCTAAATTCGCAAGCCTTCTAGGATTGGAAAAATTCATGTAGAAAATATTTTAGCCTACATGAAAATTAAAAAGAGTTCATCTATTAAAGAAAGTACCGAAAGGAGAGTTGGAGTACTCTCACTTTCAGAACTTTCAACTAACAAAACCAAACAATTTTAGAAAAGTGTTTTATTAATATCCGGGGTTTTGAGGGAATCCGGTTGGGTTATTTACAATTTCTATTTCAGATTGAGGAATTGGAAAAAGGAAATCAGAGGAGGTGATTTTTATGCCAGCTTTTTCCATTTCTGAAATGGCAGTTCCTGTGCGAAGGAGATCAAACCAACGATCAAATTCGAGGGCAAGTTCCAATTTTCTTTCAAATAAAACAGCACTTCTAAATTCTTGTTGATTTTTTAAATCCGCGGAAGTTAAGCTTGCTAAACCTGCTCTAGTTCGAATTTTGTTTAGCAATTCAAAAGCTTCTCCATCAGCAATATAACCTACTTCATTCAATGCTTCTGCCCTCATTAGTAATACATCAGAATATCTCAAAAGAGGAAAATCACTCCCCGTTTGACCTTGAAATTCTTCATCGAAAAATTTTCCTGGTATGAGTCCCGAAGTTCCGGGTTGCGTTTCTACCAGAGCACGTCTTTTGTCATCGGAATCATAAGCATCTAAAAGAGATTGAGGAACAATTACAAAGTTCGCATCACTAAACCAAGCGGGGTGCCCCTCACCACTGATATTTTTGTTGTAAGAAATGGCAAAAATGATTTCTTTGTTATTTTTATTTTCTACATCAAATACCCCTGCAAAATCAGAAAGCAAACCATAATTACCTCCAATTATTTCATTTAGTTTGGAGGCAGCACTTTCGTAATTTCCTCGAGTTAGATAAACCTTTCCTAACAAGGCTTTGGCAGCACCAGAGGTTGCTCTTACTCCATTGCTTAGGGGCAGATTTTGTTCAGCAAACTGTAAATCATCAACAATAGTATTATATACTTCAGCAATACTGTTTCTGATCAAGGTTTCATCTTGAATTTGCTGGTTGGTTTGTTGTACCGATTGTTCCTCTGTAATGAGTGGGACATCTCCCCAAATTCGGACTGCATTAAAATATAATAATGCACGTAAGAAATAAGCTTCGGCTTTCAATCTGCTTTTTTGCGTAGCATCGATATCTACATTGTCAATTTTACTGATTACAATATTGCATCGAGAAATTCCAATGAAAGTTCCTTTCCACGCACGAGCTACAAAGGTGTTGGAGGCACTCTCAATAAATTTATCAATATCGGATGCTCTTGCACTAGCACTTGCATTATCATCCACAGCATCATCGGCACGAATTCCTAACATTTTATCGAAAGTTTGCCCGTACAAATCATTTGATTGTAGTGCGTCATAGCAGGCCACTACAGCATTATTGAAGTCATCACTAGAGGTGTAAAACCCTTCGGTGGTTGCTTCTGAAAGCGATTCAAGATTAATAAATTCTCGGCTACATGAGCTTGACAAAACGATTGTGCCCACTAGAATATATCGCATAAGATAATTTTTCATTTGTTATAATTTTATTGTTAAATAATTAAAAGGATACATTTAGACCAAGACTTATTGTCTTTGAAAGGGGATAAGTACCATAATCTTCACCCGGTGTAATGTTATTCAGTCCACCGACATTAAATCTTCCATTCACTTCAGGATTATATCCTGAATAATCAGAAATTGTAAATAAATTTTGACCTGTCAATGACAGACGAAAACGATCAATTTTCATTTTTTCTATAAATTTCTCTGAGAAGTTATATCCCAACGAAACATTCTGCAGTCGGATAAATGATCCATCTTCGACATGCCAATCCGATGTCCAACCATTGTTTCCTGAAGCAACCCTGTTGGCTCTGTAGATCACACCATTTCCAGTATCGCTTGAAGAAACCCAGCGATTTAAAACATCTGTTCTATTATTGAAGTTTCCTTCAACATTGTTGATGTAACGACTCAAAATGTTCATAACTTCATTTCCCTGTGAAGCTTGAATGGTAAACCCTAAATCGAAATTTTCATAATTGAATCCGCCAGAAATTCCAAAGGTGTAATCGGGGTAGTAGCTCCCAGTTATCGTACGATCTTCTTGAGAAGCATTCCCTCCTTGTGTAATAGATCCATCACCACTTACATCCTTGTACCTTATGTCTCCCACACGAGCATTGGGTAGACTGGGGTTATTGTCGAGTTCTTCTTGGGTTTCAAAAATTCCGTCAGTTACCAATGTATAATAGGATCCAATAGGATCACCCACACGTGTTATGAAAAAGTTGGAGGCTCCTCCTTTAACAATGATGGGTTCGTTTTCGGGACCCAATTGTTTTACTTCATTTTTATTGGTAGAAATATTAAAATTAACATCCCATTTAAATTTATGATCATTATTTCTAAAGCCTAACAAAAATTCCCATCCTCGGTTTTGAACTCGACCAATATTTTGTAATGAGGTGTCAAATCCAGAAACTGTTGAAACGGGTAATTCAAGTAATAAATCTTCCGTATTACTGATATAGTGATCTACTTCTAGAGAAATCTTGTTTTTAAGGAATCCTAAATTCAATCCAAAATTAGTTGAAAAAGTTTTTTCCCATGTTAAATCTTCATTTCTAGCGGTCAGTGGAGCCAATCCCGATTGCGCTAGGTAATTTGAAGAACCAATAAGACCTTGCGAGACATAGTTTCCAATATCAAAATTTCCGGTAACCCCATAACTAGCCCGAATTTTCAAGTCGCTGATGGCTTCAGAATCCTCTAAAAACGCTTCGTTTTTAACTTTCCAAGCTGCGGATAATGAAGGGAATAGTCCCCATTTATTATTCGCTCCAAATCTTGAGGAACCGTCTGCTCTGATAGACGGTGTCAATAAATATTTATTTTTATAGCCATATTGAATTCTTGCTAAATAAGAGAGCAATGAGTATTCCTCTTTTCTTGACTCGCCATTGGTGACTGTACCTGCATTTAGTGTTTGAACTAAATCATTGGGAAAATTGGTTGCCGATAACGAGTTACTTTCCGACTGATTTTTTTGTGCAGTATAGCCCAACAGCACATTAATGCTGTGGTCTTCAATTTGCTTATTGTAATTAAGTGTATTTTCTATCACCCAATTCACAAATTGATCTGTTCTAGAATATCCGATAGGATTTGAAGATCCTTCGGTGAATCTTTTTTCTAGAGACGAAGGGCGGTAATAACTTCTTCTAAAATTATTAAGATCAGCACCGATAGAGAGTTTATAGGTGAGCCCATCGATAAATTCGTATTCAAAAAATGTGCTCCCTAAGAAGTTAAACTGTGATAATTCATCTTGTGAAAGATTGGCAACAGCCACAGGATTAAGTTGTCCCGTTTGAGAATACCCCCCCCAAGGACGCGTATTTCCATTTCCATCAAAATTATAAGTTCCATCTGCGTTATATACAGGGAAAATTGGTGCACTTCCCAGTGCCAAAGCAATGATTCCTTCATCAGCATATCTTCCTTCGGAATTCACCTTGTCCGTGACGGAAAAAGAAGGAGCTATATTCACTCCGGCATGAAATTTACCAGACTTAAAATCTAAATTGATTCGTGTTCCGTACTTTTTAAACCCCGAATTTATTACTACCCCTTCTTGATTCAAATAATTTCCAGAAACAAAGTATTTTATGTTTTCACTTCCCCCTGAAAAGGTAAGCGTTTGTATGGTCATCAAGGCATCGTTGTTGAAAATTTCATCTTGCCAATCGGTATTGGTTAGTCCTTGCTTACCATCAAGATACGGTAAGATTTGGTGTGGAATTAATGCTGCTGAAGGGGCTCCATTTGCGGTTCTTGTTGCATTGGAATCACTTGCTCCTCCATTAATATTATTTTTATCTAAGTAATCTTGATAGGTGTTATTTCTTGCATCTCTTGTCAACAATGAATATTGATAGGCATCTAACAAATCAATTCTTTTGGTAACAGACTGCATTCCAACATTGACATTATAATTGATGTTTAATTTTCCGGATTTCCCTTTTTTTGTTGTGATTAACACCACTCCATTAGAACCTCTTGAACCGTAAATAGCAGCAGCAGCAGCATCTTTAAGAATTTGAATGGACTCAATATCATTGGTGTTTATCGCATTTAAGGGATTCGTTGGGGTTTCATACAGCGAGGTGTTTCCACCTGCAAATTTGGTGTCATTTGATAAGGGAATTCCATCAATTACATATAAAGGATCATTTCCAGCACCTATTGAAGCGGTTCCTCTTACTCTAATGGACACATTGCCACCAGGAGATCCGGAAGTTTGCAAAACCTGAACTCCAGCAATTTTTCCTGAAATGGCTTGATCAAAACCAGTGGTGATTTGATTATTTAAATCCTCTGCATTTACAACTCCAACAGAAGTAGAAACATCCCCTTTTCGCACACTGCCATACCCCACCAAAACCACTTCGTCTAGAGAAGACGTTTCCGAAACCAGTTGAACATACAACTCATCTTGATCCGAAATGGTAATTTCCATCGATGAGAATCCAATATAGGAAACCAATAATGCGGTATCGGAACCATCTATTTGTAATGAAAATTTCCCATCAAAATCGGTGGTGGTTCCATTGGTGGTTCCTTTTACCAAAACGGTGGCTCCCGCCAAAGGCACCCCATTTTCATCAACCACAGTTCCTGTAAGGTTGCGCTGTTGCATTATTGTTTTTTCTGTGGGGGGAGCAACAGCAGGTGCCACATTGGTAAGGATAATTTGAGTATTCTTTACAACAAAAGAAACGTTACTATCGACAAAAATTTGTTTAAGGATGCTCGAGATACGTTGCTTTTTTGCATGAACAGACACTTTTCTGTTGAGGTCAATTTTGTTGGTATTATACAAAAAACGAAATTCGGAAAGCGCTTCAATAGCACCAAAAACTTCCTCGACGGTTACTTGGTTGAGCGCCAAGGAAATTTTTTTATTCTGAGAATAAGAATTCGCATGTATATTAAAAAAAGAGACTAATAGTAAAAGCGCTGTAAGTTTCATTTTTAGATTGAATCGAATAAGCTTTTCGGATTGAAAAGACTTATTTAAGTTGAAATTTTTCATACTTTTAATTTGAATTTGTGGTTTAACATTTTTTAAATCACCTTTTATTCGGGGAGTGTTCGCGCATTTCCCGAATTTTTTTTGGATGATTTTGGGTTGAACAAAATATTTTTTAGTTTTTTATCCCATAGGCTTTATAGTTTTATTGATTAGGCTGTGATAAGAGTATTGCACCCTTTTCTATTGAAGTTGAAAAGGGGGTGTCCACTTTAAAGTAATCCAAGATGTTTTCTATGGACTCTCCACTGGAAAAAGAGGCGGTGTATTGTTGCGTGTCCAAAGCTTCAAACTCATTTAGAATGTGAACATTAAAATGACGCTCTAGTTTTTGACGAATAATTAAAAAAGGCGTGTTTTTGAACATCAAAACGCCCTCTTTCCAAGCCGTATAGATTTCAGTATTCACGTGGTCTACCCGTACTTCCTTTTTGAATTTGTTCCATTCTGCCTTCTGGCCAGGGGCAAGCAGGGTTAAGGGTTTGGAAGTTTCGACGCCCTCGTATAGGGCAACCGAACCTTCCACCAAAACCGTGTTGATTTCGTCATCCTCAGGATAAAAAGAGACATTGAATTGAGTTCCCAACACTTTAATGTTTAGATCGTTAAGACTTACAATAAAAGGATGCTGTTCGTCTTTGCTCACTTCAAAAAAAGCTTCTCCTTGGACAACTACTTTTCGGTCGGAACCTTCCAAAAAAGTCACAGGATATTTGATACTGCTTCCGGCGTTTAGTTTGACTTTAGTGCCATCTGAGAGAAGCACATCAAATTGCTTTCCGTAGGGCACGGTCAATGTATTATAAACCAACTTTTGAGTATTTTTTTGAGACTGATAATTTAAGCGTTGACCTTCTTGTTCACCCACCACATTGCCCTGCTGATCAATGATTTTTTTTGCTCCGTTTTCAGTGATTACTTCAACATTTCCATTTTCCAAAGTCAGTGTAATCGCATTGGGATCGACATTTTTTTCAAGAGCAGCCGGAGGCGGTGTAAAAAGAGGTTTTGTAAAAACAAATCCCAGAGCAATAGTCAGGCAAGCTGCCATCACATAAAAGGTGGTGTACTTTTTTTTAGAGCTTACTTTTTTCTTTATTTGAGGGGTTTTCTTTTCCTCTTCAATCTGAGCAATTATTCTTTGAAAGATCCTTTCCGATGCATCTTGAGATTCTTTTTGTGCAGAAAAAAGCGCGCCATTTTCACTTTCCAAGTACTGATCGATCAACAATTTTAGTGGTCTTTCGGTATTGTCTTTATCCATCCATTCCATGAACGTTTTGAACTCTTTTTTGGTGAGTCTGTTTTCAAGAAATTTTTGAAAAAGGGTTTTAATGTAGTTTAATTCGTTCATTCCTAGGGTGATATTTATATGCCTATATAGATAATACACCGGAACCGGGGTAAAGTCCCAAGTGATTTTGGCATTTTTTTAAGAAATGTTTTTAATTGGATTATTTCTCCCTCGAAAAAAGAAGGGATTTACAGACTAAAATTCCTAGGATGTGGGTTGGGTTTAAAACAATTGAGAAAGCAGATAGACAAGGATGAGTGTTTGGAGATGGGGCTCCAATTGAATTTTAATCAATTGTAAGGTTTTCCAAAGATGATTTTTTACTGTCTTTTTGGAAATTCCCAAAAGGTCAGCAATTTCTTGATTGCTTTTTCCCTGTTGTCTGGATAATACGTAAATGATTCTCTTTTTTTTAGGAAGATGACTTACTATGTCATCGATAATTTCTTCGTATTCTTTGGACTGAAAAATATTTTCAGTGTGATATTGTTCCATTTTGATCGCCTCCCAAAGTTCTTTTTTAAGCGATTCTTTTTTAGAGGCATCTCTCAAAAAATTATAGGTGAGATTTCTTGTGATGGTATAAACAAAAGCATCGAAAGATTCAGACATTTCAATGCTTGCTCTGATGGACCAGAGTTTGATAAAAACTTCTTGAATAATTTCTTGAGTACTGTAATCAGATTTGGTGATTTTATAAACAAAGCCATACAATTTTT
>Ga0255753_1004490_pt1 | contig 13869 bp, 14 predicted proteins | sample 041ome_10_FD_179953 | JGI IMG/M metagenome (GOLD analysis project Ga0255753, IMG submission 179953) | Coastal salt marsh microbial communities from the Groves Creek Marsh, Skidaway Island, Georgia - 041412US metaG (version 2) | ecosystem: Environmental > Aquatic > Marine > Intertidal zone > Salt...
GATTGCTGGCGCAGCCTGAACCTATGCGCTCAATAGTTGGCACCACTCAGTAAGAGCGGCGCTTCGATTGAGCTTGAAATTGTCTCGTGAGTAGAAGTGGCGTTCATTTAGGGCTGTACAATCAACCTAACCCCACACCAAGCCTGTTTAGCGCATTAAGCGGTCCAGAGTGGCGTCAGTGGGAACACAGCATACCGCCAAGCGGATAATCTCTGCGCTAGTTTTAAAATACCTGAATGGGGAGTGTTTTGTCATACGGAGAGGCTACGAGACCACCCTGCCCGTCTCAAGTTAGTTTTGTCTGACAGTACCTATTTAAGAGCTCGTGCTAAAAATTCCTTGGTTGCAGTGCGTTTGGGTGAGCCAAATATTTGATCTGGTGGACCTTCTTCAATAATTTTTCCATCCTTCAAGAAACATATTTTATCAGCAGCGTGTCGAGCGAATTGCATTTCATGCGTTGCCAGAACCATTGTCATTCCTTGATTTTTCAATTGCAATAATACATCCAACACTTCGCCCACTAGCTGTGGATCCAGCGCGGATGTAATTTCATCAAACAGCATAACTTCTGGTCGCATTGCTAGCGCACGAATAATTGCTACCCGTTGTTGTTGCCCACCGGAAAGTTGGTCAGGGTAATTTTCCATTCGGTCGGATAATCCGAAACGGGAAAAAAGTGATCGAATATTTTTTTCAAGATCTAAACGTGACTTCCTATAAACACGCCTAGGGGCCAACATAGCGTTTTCGAAAGCAGTCATGTGGGGGAAGAGATTAAAGTTCTGAAAGACCATTCCAATTTTTTTTCGAGCAGCCTGTGGATCAAGGCCTGGTATTGAGATGTCTTCCCCGTCTAAAAATATTTCACCATCTTCTGTGTGCTCCAATAGATTAATGCACCGTAATAGTGTTGATTTTCCAGCGCCAGATGCACCAATTAGGCAAACCATTTGCCCCTCTTCGACGTCCAAGTTGACACCGTTGCAAACTGTCACACCTCCAAACCGTTTAACGACATTGCGTAATTCAAGTTTGGCCATCAGCTGCGTTCCTTTGACTGACGGGCTAACAAATAATCAGCGTAGCGCGTAGCGGGTACTGTAATAATCAAAAAAATTATTGCTGCACCAACATAAGGCGTGAAATTTGCCAGCAATGATTTGAATACACCCGCCTGCCTAAAAATTTCTACAGGTCCAATAAAGCTGAGCAACGAGACATCCTTTTGCAAGGCTATCAACATATTCATTTGTGACGGAACCACATTTCGAACTGCTTGAGGCAAAATCACATCCCACATTATCTGCCGCTCCGAAAGACCAAGCGATAAAGCTGCTGATCGTTGACTGGGATGGACACTATCGATACCTGCCCTAAAAATTTCAGCAACATATGCGGAATAAGTAAGAATCAAAGCAACCGATCCCCAAATGTATGGTGAATTCCAAGGTCGTGGCAGCCCGAGACCCGGAATTCCAAATCCAATCAGGTACACAGTAAGGATGACAGGGACACCCCGGAATACATCAGTAAATGCAGCGCCTAGAATTCGCAGTGGAAACATTGCTGGTGATTTTGCGTCACGTGCCAATGCTACAAGCAAGCCCAAGATTGCAATCAATGGAGCAGACCAAATAAAAATCATAACGTTAAGTTGAAATGCGTCGAGCAGTTTGGGGAAAGTTTTAGTCAGGACCGCGCCATTGAAAAAGCTCTTTTGAACTTTTTCCCAACCGGGGGTCAGGGGAACCAAAATAACCACAGCAAGAAGCACCAGCAGTGTACTTGTTGCTGCAATCACGATGGATCGGCGCTTTTGACGTTGTTCAAATAATTCGCGGCGGGTCATTCCCGCCGCCTTTGTATCGCTCATGTTTATTGGATCACTGGAACACCAGTCGTGTCCTGAAGCCAAGTGGCCTCTATCGCGGCCAATGTGCCATTAGCCGTTATTGCAGCCAATGCATCATCGATGCACGTTTTTAATGGGTTACCATCTTCTAACAGCATACCAAATTGATCGCCTCCCTGACTATCATCGGCAGGAAATTGACCAATTACCTTCGATCCCTCAATCATAACAGCGCTTAGAAACAAGGCTGTGGGAAGATCAAATAAAGCAGCATCTATCTGGTTTGCCCCAATTGCAGCATTTATATCAGCATTGTCAGCATACAAAAGCGGATCACTCGTTGGACGAATGTCATTCATCAGCTTTTGTACTGACGTATGCGAACCAGATGCTCCCCACTTTAACCCTTTCAAAGCAGCCATGGTAGCGGCGGTATCAACAGCACCTGGTCCGACAAGCACGGCCATGGGCGATGTGAAGTACGGTGATGAAAAATCGACGATTTCATCTCGTTCTGGTGTGATAGAATATTGCTGAATATTGAAATCAAAATCCTTTGCACCGGGTTGAATAGCTTCATCGAACGACGACCGCACCCAAACAACATCAGAGTCTGAGAAACCCATTTCTTTCGCTACAGCATAAACTACCGCCGCTTCAAACCCTTGTCCACTTTCGGGAGCATCATCAATTACCCAAGGAAAGTAGGCTGGGTTGCCTGTCGCCACGGTTAATTTCCCCTCAGTCAACGTTTTATCCGATGCACAATGCCCCCCGGCGATTGCCGTGGAGGCCATTAAGGCGGTTAATACCACCGAAATTGTAGTTGTTTTGAACATTTTTAGCTCCCAATATAAACTGTTTTAACAAATTGTAGGCCTGCTATTTGCTGAAGTCTAGAGCGTTACCTTCGATCAATTTTAGGTATTTACCGTGAGAATTAGCGGACAAATAAACATTCGCAATTTCAAGTTTACCTAGCCCTTTCTAGCTATGCCTGTCTGCACAAATTGTGCACATCAAATCATTCAATTTGCACCGAATGGTCACACTAACTGCATTGAAGCCTGCAATTTATGCTCCATCAGGATGCAGCAAGCTCCTGTCGAGCAGAGCCGATTGTTATGCCTCCCTGCAATCGCGTTCATAACTCCCTGGTGGTGCGCTTCCCTCGTCATCACCAGGGCCATTTGGAAAAGCGACATGAAAAATATCTACCCAAAGACAAACCAATTTCAACATGACAGCGTGCATAATACACCAAGCCCACACATGGGCCCGCAAACGACACATGCCGCCGCGCCATCAAATTACCAAACAATTAAAACAATATTTCACGCCTTAGGTTTTGGGATATCAGGTTTCATTCTGTTGACCATGTTCGCCATTTTTATTTCCAACCCCACCGAAGCAGCAACAGAGATACCCCAAGTCTCGATCAATCTAGATGACGTAGACTCTGGTCAACTGTTACTGAGATCTGAGAACGTTATCAGTCTAGCACTCTTGTTAACCACTGATGTGAAGGTAACTGTCGCCGGAACAGTAAGCAGAACGACCGTTAGCCAACGCTTTATCAACACTGGGGCAACCTGGGCGGAAGGCGTTTACGCATTCCCAGTGGGTGAAAACGCAGCTGTTGATAGTTTAAAAATGCGCATCGGAGATCGCTTCATTGAAGGCCAAATTAAAGAAAAAAAAGCAGCCAAAATAGCCTACGAAACTGCCAAAAGTGAGGGCAAAAAAGCCTCCCTTATTGAGCAAAGGAAACCGAACCTGTTCACTAATACGATCGCCAATATTGGCCCGGGCGAAATTGTCACCGTCCAGATTGAGTTCCAGAGCAAAATATCGCCACGAGACGGCTTCTGGGAAATGCGTATTCCTTTAGTTTCCGCTCCTCAATTCATGCCTCAACCGATATTACAGCATGTGAATTTTGGTTCCAAAGGTTTTGCGAACACTGCCTCAAATGAAACGTTGGATCAAAAACGCGATATCAAAATTCCTGTGCACGATGAACTCATCAATCCAGTTGATATTTCAATTGATTTAAAGCCAGGTTTCACCTTGGGTTCTTTAGAAAGCCAATTCCACCCGGTGAACATCCAAAAAGTTTCGCAAGGTCAATACAAAATTGGCCTAAATGGTCCAGTATCTAGTGACCGCGATTTTGTTTTGCGCTGGACAGCAAACAACAAAGACGTCGAAACCTCCTTATTCAAAGAAACCGCGCAAGGTGTGGATCACTTGTTACTTACGATCACTCCGCCTTTCGAGGTCAACACTACACAGACACCCCCGCGGGAGATCATATTCGTCCAAGATATTTCTGGCTCCATGTCCGGCGAACCACTTCGTCAATCCAAGCTAGGTCTAGAAATGGCACTTCAACGGCTTAAACCAACTGATAAATTCAACCTTGTCTTTTTTGATGACAATTACTTTAGCTATGCGGTGGACCCGGTTTCCGCCACAGCAGCAGAAAAAGCGAAGGCCATAAAACTTGTAAGAAGTATGCAATCGAGAGGTGGGACACAGATGTATCCAGCCATCTCTTATGCATTGAGCAATTTTAGCTACAAGACAACAGCTATGAAACAGCTCATATTTTTAACGGATGGTGCGGTTTCTAGCGAAAATTCTTTGTTCTCCTTGATTTCAAATAGTCTCGGTACGGCAAGATTATTCACCATCGGCATCGGCTCTGCTCCAAATAGTTATTTCATGAGCCGGGCAGCCGAAATAGGCCGTGGATCACATCTGCATATTGGGAAAACTTCAGAAATCTCTGAGAAGATGAACAAGCTATTTCTTAAAATCGAGAACCCTGCTGTCACCGATCTTAAACTAACTTTGCCAGAGGGCTTTGATGCCGAGTATTATCCGAGCCCCCTGCCCGATCTCTATGTTGGCGATCCCGTCTCCATTTCAATCAGAGGGCAAAATCCGACTGGCGTTGCGACCCTAAATGGTAAAATTGGAAGTCAGGACTGGACCGTCAAAGTCCCTCTGGAGCAAGCGACCGAAACGGTTGGTATTGCAAAAGTCTGGGCACGAGACAAAATCGCAAATTTAGAAAGATCCCTAATTGCACAAAGTGGTAATGACCAAAGCCAAGAAAATGTGGACATTGAGCTACTCCGCACAGCCCTATCGTACGGTATGGTCTCTCGCCTATCCTCACTTGTAGCTTTAGATGTGACCCCTTCCCGGCCTACAACAAGCCGCCTTATACAATCGAAACTTCCAACTGCAATTCCGCACGGATGGGACAAGTCCCAATTTGAGTTTAAGCGCCAAGATATTCTGTCACCAAAATTACAAAAAATTCAGCCACCCACTGCCAGGCTCTATAAGGCAAGCCTAAGTAGCGACTCGACTACTTACAATCTCCCACAAACAGCAATGAATTGGCGGAACAAAGCTTTTCTGGCACTCCTATCTCTCCTGTTGAGCACAGCTCTGCTTTGGATTTCACGAAAGCCTGCTTATGCATAGAGTGGCGCTTAGAACTCTTGCCTATACTGTGATGGCAGCGGGGCTGATCCTATTGGCGCGAGCAAGTGAGGTTCCACTTAAAGCTTTAGCGGGACAATTCTTGCTGAGAGATGTTTGGAAACAGACCCTTACTTCCGGCAACGAGCTCAAACCTTGGGCAAGCGCAGATTTTAAAGTTACGGGTGAACTAACCATCCCTAGGCTCGGCCTTTCACAGATCGTTTTGGATCGGGCATCAGGCGAGGCAATGTCTTGGAGTATCGGGGCTGTTTCCAGCGATCCAAACACCACCAATGCTATAATTCTTGCTGGTCACCGCGATACCCATATGAAATTCATGGCAAAGCTACGCATTGGTGATTTGGTGAATTTTCAGGCGAGCGACGCTTCAATAAAAACGTATAAAATAATTAAGTCCATGGTGCTCGAGACGCCGCAGTTAAACGTTGAAGATAGTTTTGCAAAAGCTTCACAAATTATCCTGACTACTTGCTGGCCATTTAATGGAACACAGCAAGGGCCAGAAAGATACATTCTGATCGGGCAACAGGTTTAAGAATACCTCAGCGCGATCTTCTCTATCGTCATCTCGAAGAAATTCGCTAGAATCCTTAAATCAATAGGAGGCTTCCGCCTCATTTCGACCTGAAGCGGAATGACAAGATAAAATCAGCAGGGCAATAACTTGGAAAAATTTGTATTTTATGATCTCGAGACAACAGGTATTTCGCCTGCCTTTGATCAGCCCCTTCAATTCGCTGCAATTGTGACTGATCTTGAACTAAACGAAATTGAACGGGTGGATATCCGCTGCCAGTTATCTCCGCATATACTGCCCTCCCCAAAGGCTTTGGCGGTCACAGGGGTACGGCCAAGCCAATTGGAAAATAATAATCTTCCAAGTGCATTTGAGTTTGCGCAAACCATTCAGAAATTTACGGAACAATGGGCACCTGCAATTTGGATTGGCTACAACTCCATTGCATTTGATGAAGCTATGTTGCGGCAAATGTTTTACCAAAACCTTCAACCAAATATTTTTGCGACGCAGTTTCACGACAATACCAGATTGGATGTCATGAAAATGATCTTCGCCGTGCATGCTGAAGCGCCAGAAGTGTTAAAGTGGCCGATAAACGACAAAGGCAAAGTGAGCTTCAAATTGGATCAACTTGCGCCCTTGAATGGGTTTCACGCTCATAATGCGCACGACGCCCTTGGAGATGTGGAGGCAACGATTTTCATTGTTGATAAAATAAAGACCCAAAAACCGGATCTTTATCAAAAGATGTTTGAGGCACGTGACAAAGAGCACAATTTGCAGATTTTAAAGAGCTTCAAACCAGTAGATGTAACGCTGCGTTTTGGGGGCAATGCTCCCAAGACATATACCGGGTGTCTTTGCGGACTACCTCATAACAACAAAAATATGGTTGGTTTTTTCGACCTTAATCAATCAGATCCAATGGAACTCATTCACGGAACTGAGCAAGACATAATAGAAGCAATGACTAAAAGCCCGCAACGGATAAGATCTTTAAGGCTAAATCAGGGGGACACTATTAGACCCGCTTCCGCCGAAAACTTCGAATGGGAACACATCTGTGCTGTTATCGAAAGTAATGAAGCTTTTCAGGCGATGGTATCTAAATGTCTGGAAAACAAATACTCTGATACGGAAGACATAGATCTACTGGTTGAAGAAAAGATCTTCGCTGGTTTCTATTCTTATCAAGATAAAGAACTGCTTCAGAAATTCCAAACAAGCAATTGGACGGGACGTTTAGCCCTTCTGGGCGAGGTTCAAGACGAACGCATCCAGCAACTGGGTCGCAGACTAGTAGCATTTAATGCAAGACATCTCTTGGATGATAAATATCAAAATGTCGTGCAAGAATACCTAGCCGATAAATGGTCTGCTGGTGAAGCTGATGTTAGATGGGCAACAATAGCATCCGTGCACGCACAGCTCAGTGAGTTGGAAAAAGAAGGCTTTGATGAAAGCTTGCTTGAAGAAATGAGGACATTCTACCGAAATCGGATAAAGGCTCAGGGATGTTCAGTCGACTTCTAGCATTCGTCACATTCACCGTACTGGCTGCAGGTACAGCTTTCAGCGACCAAATTCCCAAATATGATAGAGATCTATTTGGTGGCTGGTCTGATGCAGACCGTGACTGCCAAAATATGCGGCACGAACTTCTCCAAAACCTTTCCACGGCTGTTGTCAGTTTTTCACAAAACACCTGCAGGGTTACTCGAGGTAGATGGCTTGATCCCTACACGGATAAAATATTCTATGAGAGCCGTTTGCTAGATATCGATCACTTGGTTCCCCTAAAATACAGCTGGGACCGAGGCGCGCATTCTTGGACTTCAAAAAAGCGTCGACAGTTTTCAAATGATCCAATCAATCTGTTTGCAGTTGAGAAAAGTGTAAACCGCCAAAAATCCGCATCTGGACCAGCTGAATGGCTGCCACCTAATATAAAGTTTCGATGCCAATATATATTAAGGTTCCAGCGGGTGGTTAAATTATATGGTCTCAGTCAAAGTGCCGCTGAACTTCAATTGATAAATCAAGCTCAGCAGCAATATTGCGAGTGATTAGATGACCATAAACAAAGCCATGAAGACAAACTGCATCAACTGATCAAAAGGGTTAACGGTGACTGTGTCTGAGGCAGGTGATACCACCTCAATAGTTTCAAGAACCGTTTTGGTCGGTTCAATCAGTTCTTCAGGCATTCCCCCTGCAGTAACTGACATTGCCATTAAACTGATTAAAGCGGCGGTTATTAGATTTTTCATTTAGGTCTCCGAGTAGGTCGCTCAAAATCTCTCTGGCGATGAGCGACCTGTATCAATCGCCAGAGAGAAGGTTTGAGACTGGTTCTGGATGAGGCCAGCCTTTAAGCGGTCGCTTTCCTCGGCCGCCTAAAGCTCTTTTGGCGAACTAAAATGCAGAGATGATGCTGAAATTATGCAAAATTGAAGGTAGAATGTGCAGTAAATGATGAGCCAGAAATTTTTTGCATGCAGCAAAAATTTGCCTATTTGTGAGCACAGAATTAATATTTTGTTAATTAGCCAAAAATATCATATAAATACCAACAAGGCGGGCTAAAACACCGTCGAAACGAGCAGCAATCGACCTAAGGCTTTCTTTTCTCCCGGGGAAGCCTTTGTTTTTGAGAAATAGGGACTGAGTTAAACAACTCTCAAATCAGATGCTATAAAGCTAGCAAAGCAAAATACGTTTTTTAATTCTTTATATTAAAGCTCGAATTTCTTCGACTATTTTTAGTGTGGCTTCAAATCTCGATCCATCTAGCGGGATGTCTTGGCTGGAAAACCAAGCTATCGATAGCTTTTTAATTGGGTCTACAAATAAAAACTGTCCATGTATTCCGACACCAAAAATCAATGGCTCAATACCACGCTTTACATACCATTTAGATCTATAATGGATATCTCTGCTGCCCATTATTTCGTAGAAATCTCCATCTCGCCATGCCTCAGGGTCACCATTATAAAAAATGTCTTCGAGCCAATTGCTCGGGATCACTTGCGTTCCGTTGCGCTGACCGTTGTTTGCCATCATCATGCCAACTCTAGCCAAATCACGAGCAAGAAAACATTTACCACCTGCGGCACGTGAACCACCGATGCGATCAACGGTAATGTAACCTGGTGCTTCCGCACCAAGAGGCTTCCACAGTCGTTCACTGACTAAATCGGCATAACGTACGCCACTTGCGCGCTCAAAGACCCAAGCTAATAAGTCTGTATTCGGAGAAACATAATGGAACCGATCACCATGAGCTCCGTCGGCTGTCTTCAGTAAAGACATGAACGAGCGCAAATCACCAGGTTCTCGGTTTTTGGGAACCGGGTTCCAGTTAGCTGCATATCTATAGTCGACGATTGGACCTTCAGTGGCGAGGTAATCCTCATCAAACAGTATTCCAGCACGCATATCTAAGAGATCCCGAACGGTAGCCCCAGCGTACGCGGTTTCAGAAAGTTCGGGTACGAATTTTGTAATTAAATTATCGATAGCCAGCTCACCGCGCTCCACGAGTGTTCCCGCCACCAAACCCAACATCGATTTGGATACTGACATCAAAATATGCGGGTCATTAGCTGTCATTCCATTCCGGTAAGTCTCATGAACGAGTTTATTATCATGCAAAATAACAACAGCATCACTGTCTGTGTCCGCCATTATTTTTTCGAGACCCAAACATGCGATATCCATGACACCCGCTTTCAATTCCCAAACGTCTTTTGGATTGTTTGAGATTTCAGCAGTGGGGACAATCTCTCTCACATGGTGAAAAGCCCAATGGCAATAGGGCGCTTTGCGCCAATTTGCGAGAGTAACACGATTTTGTGCTGCAGGTGGAAAACCTTGCATTATATTTGACATCAGAGGCTCCCGTTTAATCACTCGGAAAGCGTTGCATAAAAGTAAAAACAGCTTCAATCGATAAAATTTAAACGATCTTGTGTATTAACAGCTATAATGAACCAACAAGGCATCCTTGATGCGCATAATTTTAAGAGGTGTCTTAATGAAAATTTTCAAATCAGGATCAAGACCTACTAAAAAAGCATCCTCAGATTGGTTTACTGGCGAGGTATGGCAAGACCCAATTGTTGAAGCACCTGAACCGGCTCGAATTCGTGCTTTGAGTGTATCCTTCGAACCAGGGGCTCGCACTGCATGGCATACACATCCTTTGGGGCAGACACTTTATGTAATAGCCGGAAACGGTCTTATCGGGCTAAGAAATGAAGTACCAAAGAAGATTAAAGCCGGTGATACCGTCTGGATACCTCCAGGTGAGGAACATTGGCACGGAGCAAGCGCAAACAATGGTATGACGCATATCGCAATCCAAGAGGCGCTCAATGGGCGCGTAGCGGAATGGCTAGAGCAAGTTTCAGATCACGACTACAACTCTATAAAAGAGCAATAAAACTCGAATTTAAAACCCATCTGGAGAAGTAAATGAGTTATCAACTTTATTATTCAGACGGCACAGCCTCAATGGGTGTTCGAGTAATGCTTGAAGAAATAGGAGCGTCATATGAATTAATTGAAACAACGACTGAAAAAACAAAACCTCGTCCCGCTGAGCAGTTGAAAATAAACCCAAACGGCTGGGTTCCTGTTCTGATCTGGGATCAAAACTCTATGTATGAATGCGCAGCAATAACGATATTTTTGTGCGATAAACATTCTCAAGCGCAACTAGCACCAGCTATTGATGCGCCAGAACGAAGCCTTTTCCTGCAAACTTTGGTTTATTTCTCTAGCTCGGTTCAGACGGCATTTCAGCTAGATTACCACTCCGATAGGTTTGCAGACACTCCAGCAGACGAGCCCAGTGCCAAGCGACGAGGACAGCGGCGTCTAAGTGAAACCTGGCAGATTGTTAATGATCAAATTGGGGATAATAAATGGATACTTGGCGAAAAGTTCAGTGCTGCGGATATTTATCTTTTTATGCTGACAACTTGGCTTGACCCATCGCGTGGCCATCCAAGTATCTCAAATTTCCCAAACGTCCAACGGATTGCTGATACAGTGATGCTCAGGCCCAGTGTTCAGACCGTATACGGAAATATAAATTGATCAGGCTTTGTACCTTGCGCGAGCGTTAGCCCAAAATAAGATATTTGGATCGCGTGCACTCACAGTACACAGCTTGTCTGGCTTTGGCTCAATGCCAACCCGCCCCAAGTCTAAGCGATCAGCGTCCCAACATACACGCACGGTCACGTCACCGTCTGTGTAACCTTCAGAATGGTGTATCAGGGCTTCACTCAAAAGTTCCATCTCGGTATCAGTCACATCAAACCAACTGCCTCTAAGTGTACGTGCAAATTGCGCAGCCCGCATTCCATGCTCTGGATCATAGTTCTCATTTCGCCGTTGAGTGTCATGAAGCAAGCTAAACAACTCTACTACTTTAATATTAGCATTCTCTGCTTTCGCTAACTGTCGGCCGTTCTGTAGAACACGCATCCAATGATAAAAACCATGAAACCCATCATGATCCATTTTGTAGGCGTGGCAGCAATGTTCTATGAAGGCTTGTGTCACAACTTCTGAGGAAGTTGGAGTGTAGACGGGTAATAGCACGCTTTGTTTCTCTGGTTCCTGGCTATTCGCGATGGCAAACTTTCTGCCTGCAAACTCATAGGACGTTGGCTCGTCACTCATCCACAAAATCATTTCCTGAGGTTCTTTTTCGTCTAGAAATTTAACTACCCGCTGCACGGCCCAAGATTTATCTTTATGAGTAGGCTCATTTTTTAGAAAGAACTCAAAACCTAAGCTCTTTAAAGCTGCAGTCTCTACAGCAGTAGGGGACTGTAAAACCCAAATATCGCCATCATTATTGTCTGGCCTCAGCCGTTTGTTCATGAACCGTTTGGCCTGATCACGCATCTGCTCAGCATCGGTTATTCTGACTATAAGCTTAACATCTGCGTTATCTCTAACAGGCATTTACGCTCTCACTCACGGCTAAAAGTGTCTTATATTAAAGAAGCATCCAAAATTTAAACATTGGTGCTTTTAAATTTATCCATCAGATAAGGACCGGAAAGGACGGTGCTACCATCGGGTGATCTAATAGGCGTAATTTCTGCATCCCAATCAGGTTGGTGAAAAAAAGCTAGGCTTTTGCGCTGAGCTTGATGAGGCTTAGCCACTACTCTGTGCAAGGTAGACACCCACCGCCCCGATGTCCAAAGCTCCATCAAATCTCCAAGATTGATGATAAAACAATTTTCTTCTGCAGGCACGTCCAGCCAGTTACCATTTTGATTGATTTGCAAACCAGAAGTTCCAGGTTGAGGTAACAGTATCGTCAACGAACCATAGTCCGTATGTGCACCAGCCCTCTGTTGCCCTTCCTCAGTCACCTCCGTAGTGGCCGGGTAGTTCAGCGCTCTTAAAGCGGATATTGGATTTTTAATATATCCATCAAAAAAGTTAGGCTGTAAGTCTAAAGCTTCAGCAAATGCCGACATAACTCGCTTAGCAAGGCCCTCCATTTCACGATAATATTCACACCAAGCCTCTTTGAAGCCATCCATTTGCGGCCAAATAGTCGGCTGATAGCAAAAATCATAAGCTCGAGCGTCTTTAATACCAACTGGTATCGTTAAAGGCCCACCATTGAAGCTTTCTTTCAAATCCGGTGGAGTTTTTTCACCTTTAGAAGCTGCTAGGGCCTCCTTGTTTGGCCCAATCCAACCATAAGGATAACCAGCGTAGGGAACCGCTACCTCTTGTTTCTTTACATTTGAGAGCGCAAAAAAATCTGAAACAACTTTCCATTGTGCTGCAATAATTTGGTTTGGAACTCCATGTCCCTCTAAAACGAGAAAGCCGGTGTCCCTACAAATATTATCTAATTGAACACTCAGCTTTTGGCGCTGAGCGCCCTTTGATTTTTCAAATTCTTGAAGATTGAATTTTGGGAATTCCATCGTGATTACCAAACAGCTACTTTTAGTTTCAATTTCGAACAATTGATAAAAAAACTTTAAAACTGTTTTTGGAAAAATCCGAGCTTTATTTCGTTAAATTTCACAGTGACCTTTAACTTTTAAAGTAAATAGCAATACTGCAACCGATGTGTGGGCGTTTTGCTATATCGATGCCGAAAGAGGCTATGGCGGAATTGTTTAAAGCAACTCCAGCAAATGACCTGCCACAGACTCCAAACTACAATGTTTGCCCAACTAACGACATACACACGATTACATCAGATGAAGGAACACGACATCTAAAATCAATGCGATGGGGATTTGTGCCAAGTTGGTATGTCAACTTGTCAGGAGGGCCCCTTCTGATTAATGCGAGATCGGAAACTATTGCTGAGAAACCAGCATTTCGAAACGCCTGCCGAAGTCGTAGGTGCATAATACCAGCGGATGGGTTTTATGAATGGGCGCGGAAACAGGGAGAAAAGCCTACACCCTATCGTGCTTTACGAGCAGATCGGCAACCAATGGCCATGGCGGGTGTTTGGCAGAACTATGAAGTCAATGGCTCAATCATAACCACATGCGCAATTGTGACCACGGAAGCCAACAAAACCATGAGTGAAATTCACCACAGGCTTCCTGTCATAATTGACCCAGAAGATTGGCCACTGTGGTTAGGAGAAGATGGGAAAGGCGCAGCTAAATTGATGAGGCCAATTGCGGAGCATGTTTTGGATTTGCAAAGGGTAAGTTATGCTGTGAATTCGAACCGTTCGACAGGGCCAGAACTTTGGGATCAAATTTGAAATTATAGTTTTCTGATTTTGAGTTTTTAGCTTTGAGCCTCATGCTGGTAGTGTTCACAAAACAGTGGACCACATTGCGAAGATAAAGCAAAAACCACACTCATATGATTACAATAAATCGGAAAACTTTAGATTCACGTTTTATTTAGCTAAATGCGAGGTATTTTGTAATCCAGAAACGCTTTGAATCAGCCC